>Ga0256827_10002895_pt1 | contig 10983 bp, 9 predicted proteins | sample CV84metaG_FD_185977 | JGI IMG/M metagenome (GOLD analysis project Ga0256827, IMG submission 185977) | Hydrothermal vent microbial communities from East Pacific Rise, Pacific Ocean - CV84 | ecosystem: Environmental > Aquatic > Marine > Hydrothermal vents | place: Pacific Ocean: East Pacific Rise...
TATTAATAAGCTTACCTCAGTAACTTATACAATAAAAAAAGATACTGTAAAAATTATAACTGTTTACGATAATAGAACTAATAATTAACGGAATTAAAAAAATCCTATAAATCCTAATAATCCTATTAATCTGTGGTAAAAAAATAAACATCTAAAATACTTAACCACAAATTATCAGATTAAGAAGATTAAATAAAAATCCTAATAATCCTAATAATCCCATAAATCTGTGGTAAAAAAATAAACATTAAAATAATTAACCACAGATTAAAAAGATTGAAAAAGATTGAAAAGAAAAAATCCTATAAATCCTATTAATCCCATAAATCTGTGGACAATAAAATAAACATTAAAATAATTAACCACAGATTAAAAAGATTGAAAAAGATTAAAAAGAAATCCTATAAATCCTAATAATCTGTGGTAAAAAAATAAACCAAAAATAATTAACCACAAATTATCAGATTAAAAAGATTAAAAATTTAAGATTTTTGTTGTTAATACAGATTTGTTTAACTTTGAACTATGGATTTATTAGAAGAATATGAAAACAGCTTTAAGTTTAAAAAGGAAACCTATAAAATAATAGGTTGTGCTATGAAAGTTCATTCAGAACTAGGAAGTGGTTTCTTGGAAGCAGTATATCAAGAAGCATTGTCAATAATGTTTAGAAATGAAAAAATTCCATTCGAGAAAGAAAAATTATTAGAAATAGAGTTCTTAGGTCAAAAGCTTAATAAGAAATATATTGCCGATTTTATTTGCTTTGATGAGATTATTATAGAGGCAAAAGCTGTTAAAGAATTAAATAATGTTCATATAGCACAAGTTTTCAACTACCTAAAAGCGACAAATAAAAAGCTTGGATTATTAATAAACTTTGGAGCCGAGAGTTTAGAATATAAAAGAATAGCATTATAATCCTAATAATCCTTTTAATCCTAATAATCTGTGGTTAAAAAAACACTTAAAATAATTAAGCACAAATTATCAGATTAAGAAGATTAAAAAGAAAAATCCTAATAATCCTATTAATCCCATAAATCTGTGGTAAAAAAATAAACATCTAAAATACTTAACCACAGATTAAAAAGATTGAAGAAGATTAAAAAGAAAAAATCCTATAAATCCTAATAATCCCATAAATCTGTGGTAGAAAAATAAGCATCTAAAATACTTAACCACAAATTATCAGATTAAGAAGATTAAAAAGAAAAAATCCTATAAATAATCGTGCATCTTTCGTGAAATATTAAAATGACATTTTGCATTTTCACGCTAAAAATGTATATTTTGTCAATATAAATTAAAATCGTAACTTTGTTAAAAATTACTTACTTATGAAAACTATAATTACTGGTATTACCGTGGATCAGCAGATGAAAACTGCAAATAATATACTAAAAAATATAGTTATACCAAGAGAAAAAAAATTTCAAGAAAAGAAACTAAAAAAAGGATTAAGTAAACGCTTAAAAAGTGCACTAAAACAAAATGCCTAGTTTACATGTAATAGCCGGATGCAATGGCTCTGGTAAATCAACATTTGCAAAATCTTTTTTACCTAATAATATACAATCTTTCGATTTTGATAAAGTAAATTGCAGTATTATAATCAAATGCAAGATAGTGAACTACGTAGTTTAATCGCAAAAAATAAAGCAATAAAACATTTTGAAAATGCAATATCAACTGCGATTGATACAAAATCTGATTTTTGTTATGAAACAAATTTTGATACCCATCCAATTGATATACCAACACAATTTAAAGAAAACGGCTATGAAATTAATATTATTTTCTTTTGTATAGGTAATCAGGATATAGCAAGACATAGAATACAGGTACGAACCGAAAATAATGGGCATTTTGTTAATAACGAAACTATTAATTTTAAATGGAAGGCAGGCTACAAAAACATAAATAAATACTATATGTTTTTTGATAAAATATTAATAGTTGATAATTCTGTTAACAATATTGTTTATACCAATATTCTACAAATAGTAAATAATAAGGTAGAAATGCTCAGTAAATATCTGCCTAACTATTTTCAAAGAAGATTCCCTGATATTTACAAAATGGTTAAATAAATAATCGTATAAATTCTATAATTTGTGATAAAAAAAGAAGAATATTTAACCACAGATTATCAGATTGAAAAAAATTAAAAAGAAAAAATCCTGTTAATCCCATAAATCTGTGGTAGAAAAATAAACATTAAAACACTTAACCACAGATTATTAGATTAAAAAAATTAATAAGTGAGAGATTTTAAAAATCTGATAAATCCTACTAATCTTAATAATCTGGGTAAGAAAGAAAAGGATAAGAATATCTAACCACAGATTATCAGGTTAAAAAGATTAAATAAAAATCCTATTAATCCTAATAATCTGTGGTAAAAAAATAAAGCATTAAAATAATTAACCACAGATTGTCAGATTAAGAAGATTAAATAAAAATCCTAATAATCCCATAAATCTGTGGTAGAAAAATAAACATTAAAATACTTAACCACAGATTAAAAAGATTGAAGAAGATTAAAAAGAAATCCTATTAATCCTAATAATCTGTGGTAAAAAAATAAAGCATTAAAATAATTAACCACAAATTGTAGGATTAAAAGATTAGAGATTTCTGTTGTTAATACATATTAATTTAACTTTGAACTATGGATTTATTAGAAGAATATGAAAACAACTTTAAGTTTAAAAAGGAAACCTATAAAATAATAGGTTGTGCTATGAAAGTGCATTCTGAATTAGGAAATGGATTTTTAGAAGCAGTATATCAAGAAGCATTATCAATAATGTTTAGAAATGAAAATATTCCATTTGAGAAAGAAAAATTATTAGAAATAGAATTTTTAGGGCAAAAATTTTTATGCTAATTGTTTTCTTTTACAGAATAAATGCTAGCAGACTAAACCGAAGCTTTATAAAAATATAAAAAGTAGAAAAACCGGAAAGCTATTTGGTTTGAAAATATAATGCCGATAGATAAAATATCTATCGGCATTATTCCAAAACGATACCTCGTTTAACTTCAATAATTTTGAAATTAAGTTAGTATTATTTATAAGCTTATTTATTTTCAGGATATAGCTCTAATCCCATATTATAGAACATAAACGAATAAATATCAGCATATTCTTCAATAATTTTTTCAGTTGGTTTACCTGCTCCATGTCCTGCTTTACTTTCAATACGAATTAGTACAGGATTATTCCCTTTATATTTTTCTTGAAGCGTAGCAGCGTATTTAAATGAATGTGCTGGTACAACTCTATCATCGTGGTCAGCTGTCATTACCATAATTGCAGGATAATCTACACTATCTTTAACTGTATGTACAGGAGAATAGCCAAGTAAATATTTAAATTCTTCTTCGCTTTCTTCACTCGAACCATAATCTGAAACCCAAGCAAAACCAATAGTAAATTTATGGAAACGTAACATATCCATAACTCCAACAGCAGGTAAGGCTACACTCATTAAATCTGGACGCTGATTAGTAACAGCACCAACTAATAAACCACCGTTTGAACCACCTTGTACAGCAAGTTTCTCGTTTGATGTATATCCTTGCTTAATTAAATACTCACCTGCAGCAATAAAATCATCAAAAACATTTTGTTTATTTAATTTTGTACCTGCTTGATGCCATTCTTCGCCATATTCGCCACCTCCACGAAGGTTAGCCATTGCAAATACACCACCGTTTTCTAATAAAATTAAACGAGTTACACTAAAACTTGGTGTTAAACTAATATTAAATCCTCCGTAACCATAAAGTAAAGTAGGGTTATTTCCATCTAATTTTATACCTTTTTTATGTACAATAAACATAGGAATTTTTGTTCCATCTTTACTTGGGTAAAATACTTGTTTTGTAACGTACTCGTCGGTATTAAAATCAATTTTAGATTTATAGTAAACTTCCGATTTATTTTCTTCAACATTATATTTATATACTGTTGAAGGATATGTAAATGATGTAAATGTATAAAAAATAATATTTTGGTCTATTTTTCCATTAGGCGTACCAACTGTTCCTACTGCGGGTAACTCTATATCATAAAGATATTTACCTGAATAATCGTAAACCTCTAATTTGTTATGAGCATCTTTCATGTAATTAGCAAAAAGTTTTCCGTTTACAAACGAAATGCCATCTAAAACCTCCTTCTTTTCAGGAATAATTTCGATATTTTCATCTAAATTATTGATATTTGTTTTTATAAGTTTATTGTTTGGAGCTTCATCATTTGTAAAAATATATAAATCGTCACCTATGTTTTGACTTAGCGAAACACGGTTATTATAACCTTCGTTAAGATAAATAAACTCGGAGTTTTCTTTTGTTAAATCTTTAATCAAAACACGATTCCCTCTTGTACCAAGTTTTTCTTCACTTACTACCAGAAATTTTTGGTCGTCGGTAACACCACCAACATACATAATAGACGCTTCTTCTTTATTTTCAATAATAATTTTATCATCTGTTTGCGGAGTGCCAAGTTTATGATAATACATTTTATGAAACTCGTTAGCACCAGTTAACTCTTCTCCTTCTTTTGGAGCATCGTAACCACTGTAATAAAAACCATTATCGAACCACGAAATACCTGAGAATTTCACCCACTCAATATGTTCATCAATATCTTTAGCAGTTTCAATATTTCGTACATAAATCTCATTCCAATCAGAGCCACTTTTCGAAACCGAGTACACTAAATATTTACCATCGGTTGAAACTGTAATATTTGCTAGTGCAATAGTACCATCTTCCGATAATTTATTAGGGTCTAAAAGTATTTTAGCTTCGGCATCAATATTTTCTTGAACCATTAATATACTCTGATTTTGCAAGCCATCATTTTTATAGAAAAAATATTTTCCTCCATCGTAAAAAGGTGCACTACGTTTAGGATAATCCATAAGTTTACGTAATCTATCTTGTACTTTCCCTACAAACGGAATTTGAGATAAATACTGTTGAGTTACTTCGTTTTCGGCTTTTACCCATGCTTTTGTTTCATCAGAGTTGTCATCTTCTAACCAACGGTATGGGTCGGCAACTTTATGACCAAAGTATACATCAACGGTATCAACTTTTTTTGTGTCAGGATATTCTATCGACATTTTCTCTTGCGGTTTTTTAGCTGTATTACACCCAAATATGAGTGCCGTAGCTAATATTGGTAAAATTATTTTCTTCATTTTTAAAAGTATTTAGTACATAGAACGATTGAAAGTATTTTTTTACTACAATAATTTACAAAAATAGTATTTTTAATCATCAAAACCTACACGAATAAATTCGATTGCTTTCGTCTAGTATACTCAATCCATTTAGCTTTTTGGGAATTTATACGGGTTTATTTTTTCTTTTTTAGAGTTTTAAATTTTAAGCATAGCTTGTTACGGTTATAATTTTAAGTAAATAAAAAAGGAAAAAGAAAAAGTAGAAAAACCGAAAAGCTATTTGGTTTGAGTATATACTCAATCCATTTAGCTTTTCGAGAATTTATACGGGTTTATTTTTTCTTTTTTAGAGTTTTAAATTTTAAGCATAGCTTGTTACGGTTATAATTTTAAATAAATAAAAAAGGAAAAAGAAAAAGTAGAAAAACTGAAAAGCTATTTGGTTTGAGTATATGTTTTTATATACCGTTAGCATCAATATCACAATAATTATGAATTCTTGCAATAATAATTTTATTTAATACCACATTATAAAGTTTGTCAATATAATCGTTTACCTTTGTTTCTCTACTTTTTATAAAATTCTAAATTACAATTTAAAAAAAAATATTATTTTTGTTTAATCAAAAGTAGCAAACATATCTAATTATTATTTTAAATAAATACTCGTGTCAGAATTAATTATTAATAACGAATTATGTAAGCAAATTCAAAAATTTGAACGCTATCATATTAGTGAATCAGGAAGAATTTACAGAACACACCCCCGTAAGAATAACGGTAAAGAAAAGGATTTAATGAAGTTTAGGTCTTATATTTCGGAAAACAAACTCCATTTTAGAATAGTAAATGGTGAATTACGTCAAGGTTTAGTAAGCATAACCGACAATAATGGTCGGTTACATAATCTGGTAGTTTCAAACTTAATTACAGTTGCGTTTATTGATGAAAAATATAATAAAAAACTGAAATCTATCGAATATAAAGATGGAAATAAAAAGAATTTACACTACACAAATTTGTATATTACAGAAAAAAAACACAATCAAAGCAAATTAACAAGATCTGATGTAGTAGAAATAAAAAAACTTATAAAACAGGCTGTTCCTTTAAGGCAAATTGGGAAGAAATTTGGAGTTTCAGAAATGCAAATAAACCGCATAAAAACTGGAGAAAATTGGGGAAATGGTAAGCGTAAAATAAAAGCTCCTGTTGCACCATTCGAAATTAAAGATGGCAAAATGCGTAAATATATTGCTATTTTTGAGCGTAAAAAAGTTAAATCTAATGTTAGAAAAAAGTTTACTGTAAAACGAAACTCACAAAAACCTACTGATAATACTATAGTTGGAATTGTTAATGGATATAAGCTCTCGTTAAAACACACTAATATTACTCGTGCATTGCAACTAGTTGATAAATTAAACGATTATTTTTTCCCAATAAATAAAGAAAAATCTAAATTTAAAATAATTAGAAAAGCTCCTATAAGAAAAGTATAAAGTAGAAAAACCGAAAAGCTATTTGGTTTGAGTATATTAGCCTATTTATCAGATAAAACTAAAGCTAAAGCTAGAATAAATAATACACTTATTTTACTCCATTTGGTTATTTTCCAGAATTTTGTATTCGTAACATACTTAGTAAGCTTGCTCGATAAAAAAGAAACTAAACTAAAAATAAATAAAGCTTGTAACATAAATATTGCTCCTAATATAAACATCTGTACAGTAATACTAATACCGTTTACTGTTATAAATTGAGGTAAAAAAGCAATAAAGAATAATGATACTTTTGGATTTAGTACATTCATTAAAAAGCCTTTTTTAATAAGCTTGAAAAACGAGGTGTTTTTTACTGTTGAGTCTATACCAAAGCTCAATTCATATTTTTTCTCTTTAAATGTTTTATAAGCCAAATAAAAGAGATATACGGCACCAAAATATTTTATTATTGAGAATGCAAATGCCGATTCTTTAATAATTATTGATAAACCAGTTGCGGCAGCTACAGTATGAACTAGAACTCCAAGACTAAGTCCTATTGAAATTAATACTCCATCTCGTTGCCCTTTTGTTATACTTTCTGTAAGAACAAAAATATTATCTGGACCTGGCATCAATGTCAATATAATAGATGTTCCAATAAATGATAATATCAATCCTAAATTCATAAATTGTTATTTAAAACATTTACAATTATGCTAGTGTATTTATTAAGCTATAAAAAGCAAAAAAGCCCGACAAATTGCCGAGCTTTTAAACATGTTAAATTATATTATTTTTTAATTCTTTTATTAAATTCTTCAACACCTTTATCAAGGAAGTTTACAAAAACATCAACATCTTTATTATAAGATGCTGTACCGTCCATAAGATTTCCTTCGTGGTCTAAAATTGCATAAACAGGCTGCGAATTTTCATTAAAATTAAATATTTGGAAGTCAGCGTTAATTTTACCAAGAGTTTTCTTAGTTTTGCCATCAACACGCGATACAACCCATTCACTCTCTGGTAATTCTGTTTTGTCGTCAACATAAACAGAGAATATTACAAAGTTTTCTTCTAGTTTTTTAAGTGCACCTGGTGTTTTCCATACACTTGCTTCCATTTCTCTACAATTTACACATCCGTGTCCTGTAAAATCAACAAAAATAGGTTTACCTTGTTCTTTTGCACAAGCTAAAGCTTCTTGGTAAGTGTAATAGCCATGTAATCCATGAGGTAAGTGTAAAAACTCAGAATATTTAGGTTTAAAACAAAGTGTAGATTCACCACCAAGTTTATCAATTGTATTAGCTGAATTTTCTCTACCAAGACGTTCTAAATCAAAATCAAGTGTTTGTTGAGGAGGTAAATAACCTGATAAAACTTTAAGAGGAGCTCCAAACATACCTGGAATCATATAAACAACAAAAGCGAATGTTATTATAGATAAAATTAAACGAGGAACACCTAAGTGTTTAGTGTCGCTATCATGAGCGAATTTAATTTTACCAAGAAGGTAGATGCCCATAAGTGCAAAAATAACTATCCAAAGTGCAATATAAACTTCTCTGTCTAATATTCCCCAGTGGTAAGTTTGGTCTGCAATACTTAAGAATTTTAAACCAAGAGCAAGTTCTATAAAACCTAAAACAACTTTTACTGAGTTTAACCAACCACCAGATTTTGGCATACCTTGTAATAAAGAAGGGAAAAAAGCAAAAACACCAAATGGTAATGCAAAAGCTAAAGAAAAGCCAAGCATACCAACAATTGGCATTAATATTTCGCCACCTGCCGATGCTACTAATATACCTCCAACAATTGGTCCTGTACAAGAAAAAGATACAAGTACAAGTGTAAATGCCATAAAGAAAGCACCCATAACACCGCCTTTGTCGGCTTGTTTGTCAGTTTTATTAACCATCCACGATGGCATTGTTATTTCAAACATTCCAAAGAATGATGCTGCGAATATTACAAATATTAAGAAAAACGCTACATTAGGAATCCAATGTGTACTTAACCAATTGGCAAAGTTAGCACCAAATGCAACAGCTACTATTGTTCCAATTAGTGTATATATTATTATTATTGATAACGAATAAACCATAGCTTCAAGACGTGCTTTTGCTTTAGATTGACCGTCATGCATAAAAAATGATACTGTCATTGGAATCATTGGGAATACACAAGGTGTAAAAATAGCAGCTAAACCGCCAATAAATGCTAACCAAAATAGAGTCATTAAACCACTATTATTAGATTCAGATTTATCTACATCAGTTACATTTAACTTAATTGTTTGTTTTTTACCATCTTTATACTCATAAACATCAGTTATTTCAGTATTTTTTCCTGAATGCTTTGTATCTTCAGTAACTACTACTGATGCATGGTCTGTTTCTGAAGTATTAATATCTTCTGTTGTTCCTGTTTCTATTGACTCATCGTCTTTTTTTACTTCTGCTGAGCTAACATCAATCTTTCCTGGTTTTTTGGCTCCTTTTACCGAGAATTCAAAATCAGGTGCTTCCATAACGCACATTCCATCATCAATACATGCTTGATAATCTAACGAACCAGTTACTTTAAAATCTTTTGTTGATAATATTGTAATTGTTTGTTCGAAAGTTGCGTCACCAGCAAACTCTTCTCTTGTAGCAACCATAAGCTCATCATATTTTTTATGAGGATGCCCAAGTTGTTTAATTTTACCTTTTAATGCGTACTTATCTGATTTTTCAAATGATGAAATAAATGGGTTTAATTCATCATTAACACCATATAAGTGCCATTTTTTTTCAACAGTTGCTTTAAATACAAGTACAACTTCGTTATCGGAAACCGAACGTGTAGAATATTTCCAAGTTACATGATTAACAACTTGCGAAAATGACAGGTTCACAAATAATAATAAACTAATTGCAAACAATAAATTTTTAATTTTCATACTTATCTTAATTTTTCAATCTTTTTTCAAAATTACATAAAATATATACAAGTTAATAATTTTTCAAGTATATCGCATAAGCCTATAATGCGATTGTAGAATTAAACAATAACATTAACACGCTGCATATCAGGCATATAACTATGGTACGGTAGGGTATATTGTAGTTTTTTTATATAGAAAATAATCTCTAATTTTTATTAATTACAGATACAATATACTGTTTTATATTAAATAAATTAAACACATTTTTAAAACAAGTATCAGAATAACCTAAATCTATACTAATATTTTGCCTACATACTTTTAAGTGATTATTTAATAAAAATTCAAATATTTCATTTATTTTACTTTTTTCTTTAATTGCAGTAAATATTAATTTGTCTTTTGTGAATGATTTAACAAATAAGGCGAAACCCACAATATTATTTTGCTTATTATAAGCTGTATATTGGTATGCAATGCCGCTCCTAATTGTATAAGCTAATATTTGCCTCATCATATCAGCATTAAAATCTGCCATACTTATATTACTCACAATTTTATTATTTTCAATAAATTTTACAATTTCATTATTCGAGATACGTTTTTCATTATAGTTTTTTGAATTAATAATTATATTATTTTTTGAATAAACATCAAACTCAAAGGCTTCCTTTTTTTTAAATTCATGGTCTAACTCCTTGTAATAATTATATTTATTAATTTTATAATCAATACTATAAGATTTACTTTTAAATACTTTTACAAAATCGGAAAAAACCTTGTGATTAATCCCATTTCCGTAAACTCCGAGTTGAGGTACAAGAAAATTTGTTGAATAATTTTTAAACAGTATACTATTTATTCTTGGCAAAGGCATTACGGCTTTATAATCATCAAGTATTAATGCATCCCATTTTTTGCAAGAAACATCTAAATATCCTGATAAAGCTGTTACGTCTTTATTTATTGATTTTTTTATGCAAATATCCCAAGCTTTTAAATCAACATTTTTATATTTAACTAATTTAATCAATATTTTTATATAATTAGAATAATCAAAAGTACTAAAATAACTACACTAATATACTCAAACCATTTAGCTTTTTGAGAATTTATACGGGTTTATTTTTTCTTTTTTAGAGTTTAAAATTTTAAGCATAGCTTGTTACGCTTACAATTTTAAGCAAATAAAAAAGGAAAAGTAGAAACCTCAAAAAGCTATTTGGTTTGAGTATATACTCAATCCATTTAGCTTTTCGGGAATTTATACGGGTTTATTTTTTCTTTTTTAGAGTTTAAAATTTTAAACATAGCTTGTTACGCTTACAATTTTAAGCAAATAAAAAAGGAA
>Ga0256827_10002896_pt1 | contig 10982 bp, 10 predicted proteins | sample CV84metaG_FD_185977 | JGI IMG/M metagenome (GOLD analysis project Ga0256827, IMG submission 185977) | Hydrothermal vent microbial communities from East Pacific Rise, Pacific Ocean - CV84 | ecosystem: Environmental > Aquatic > Marine > Hydrothermal vents | place: Pacific Ocean: East Pacific Rise...
TAGTTCTGAAAAATACTTTTTTAACTCTTTTTTATAAATAAGTTCTTTCCTAAAACAATCAGTATCCAAACAATAATAATCTTCAACAATCCCCTTTGGGATTTTTAATTTTCTGTCTGTTATATATTATAATTTTATAGCTTTTTTTTTAATTTATATTTTTAATGACAATCTGCATTTGATAATATTTTTGAAAAAATCCCCTTTATTTAAATCACTTTCTCTAATAAAAAAGTTTATAGTTCAAGAATCTCAGAAACAAATTTCTCATTTTCAATTTATTAATTCACTATCAAGTTGAAATAATAATTCATAATCACTTTTTTCATCCCTTATATCATTTTGTGTAAAATTAGGAAATCATCAAATCTTATGATTGCATTTTTATTAATTTTTTTTCTAATTTAATTATAGTTTCTAAAACAAAAAAATCAAAATAAAATTAATTCTTTTGATTTTTAAACCTCTTCTTCACTTCATTCAACTTAGCTATCTTCTCTCAATAAATCATATTAAAAGTTGAAAATGGATAAGCTTTAGTTGGTTCAATGAAAAAGTTACATTCTCTTTTAATGTTGGTTGCATCAAAGTTATAAGTGTCTGAAAATTCAAAAATAACTACTCTGAAAACATTATCATAAATCATATTTTCAGGGGCTAGAAAATCTGGCCAACAACAGAAAAGTTTTCTTTTGATTTTTTATTTTATTCTTTTAAATCTTAAATTACTTTTTAAACACTTTTTTCATATAAAACATTTGGACAAAAATCTGCTCAAGTTTCCCAAACTAAAGTTCAGTCTTTTACTTCAAATAAATCAAAAGTTTTATCATTTTTAAGTGGTCAAAATATGAAACTTTTTCATCAAACATAATCATTTGCATCAAAAACTTTTTTTTCTCAATTTCTAAATTCTAAATTTATTTTATAAGTTCACTTTATTCTTTTAGCATTTATTACTTTATGTATCATAATTTTTATTTTATATAAGGTAAAATAGGATTTAATGGTTTCTCTTTTAATCACAATTCCCAATTTTCTAGTAATTCATCTTCATATAAGTCTGCCCAAGATAAAACCAATTTCTCAATCTTTTTAGGTAATTTTCATTCTAATACTTTTACATCTTTTATTGAAACAAAAGCCTCATATTCATTATATTTTACATGAAAATGTGGAGGATTATGGTCTCAATAGTACATATTGATTTTTATTCAAAAAAAGTCACTTATTCTAGGATTCATAATATTTTTTTATTAATTTTTATTTTCTAATTTAATTATAGTTTCTAAAACAAAAAAATCAAAAGAAAATTAATTCTTTTGATTTTTAAACCTCTTCTTCACTTCATTCAGCTTAGCTATCTTCTCTCCATAAATCATATTAAAAGTAGAAAATGGATAAGCTTTAGTTGGTTCAATGAAAAAGTTACATTCTCTTTTAATGTTGGTTGCATCAAAGTTATAAGTGTCTGAAAATTCAAAAATAACTACTCTGAAAACATTATCATAAGTCATATTTTCAGGGGCTAGAAAATCTGGCCAACAACAGAAAAGTTTTCTTTTGATTTTATCAGAAATTATATTTTTTCAAAGAGCAGTGTCTAGTGATACTGTTTCAATTACTGTTTTTATAAAATCTTTATCTTGTTCAAAAGCAATTGTTCATCTTGATTCTGTAATAGTTTCTTTTGGGATTTGTCCAGTAACTGGCTGAATTTGATATTCATTTTGTCCCCTCTCCTCTCAAAGGGGAGGGTTAGGGTGGGGTCTTTTTATTGCATATCAAACTCAAATTTTGTGTGGGTCACAAGGAAGTGGAATCATATCTTCTGAAGTGAAAGGATTTTTTTCATCCTTTACAATAATATCTCTCACTTCTGAAAGAGTTATTCTAAAATCATCTTGTTTACTCTCATTCCTCCCAACATCTGAAATTGGTTGAAAACTTATTCATCTTACAACTTTTTGCTTACTAGCAAATTCTATCAATTCTGGGATTTCAGTTTCATTTAATCATTTTTGAACTACACAAACTAGAGTTGTAGAAATATCATATTTTTCTAAATTTGCTAATGCCTTTTTTCTAATTTCAAGCATATCTCTATTTCTTAATTTTTTCAGAGAATCACTTTTCAAAGAATCAAATTGTAAATAAACCTCAAAAGAATCTCAAATACTTTTTAATTGTTTAACAAATTCTTCATCCTCAGCAATTCTAATTCAATTAGTATTTAGCATTAAATGTCTAACTGGTCAGCCTTTCAAATATTTTAAAATTTCAATAATTTGTGGATGAAGTGTTGGTTCTCCTCAAGTTACTTGAATTAAATCTGGTTCAGATTCCACTCTCAAAAGTGTAGAATGCATTTTTTCAATATCTTCCATACTTCTAAAGTTCCCTTTCCCAGGTTCACTTGTATGGTAGCAAATATTACATTTCATATTACACTCATCAGTAATATTAAAAAGTGCCAAACAAGGATGGTTTTGATGCTGAGGGCAAACTCCACAATCAAAAGGACAACCATTTTTTACTTCAGTTAAAGCAACTTCTGGTAAATCAGGTTTTTTCAAATATTCATTACAAGTTTTAAAATACTCATAATCAGTAGAAATTTTAGCCCAAGTTTCTCCACATTTTGTACAAAACTTCCTCAAAAAAATCTCATTATCTTTCACCACAACATGAGCATCCACCAATTTTGTAACATCATTACACTCATGACAAAAACTCTGAGTTGCCTCCAAGAATAAGTCATATTTATCACTATAGTAAGTCATTTTTTTATTTTTTATTATTAGTAAATTTATTTTTTATTATTTTTAATATGCTTAAGAATAATTTATTTATTTTTATATACTTATATCAAAAATAAATAAATATTAATCAAATAATTAGTGAAGGTAGTGATATAATAAGTAATCAACTCCATTGATCCCAATGATTATTTATAAAAAATTCATATAAAATTGATGAAGTAAAAAATCATCAACATAAACTTCAAAATACTCAAAATCAAATAAATGAAGTTAATAATATTAGTAATAATATTTTTCAAATACTTAGTTTTTCTATTTCTTTATTTTCCATAACCATATTTTTTTAATTTATAAATTGAATAAAATATCATTCATATTGCAACTACTTGAATAGAGTTCATTCATAGCCAAAAATGGCTGTAAGGCATAATAAATCCTACTAAAAATCTGTAAGTAAAATAAATTAATGTAAAAATAAAAAATCAATTTTCTATCCACCAAGATTTGTGTTTTCTAACTCATATTATAAAAATAATTAAAATAGATGATAATACAAGTATTTCATAAAGTTGAGCTGGATGTCTTAAAATTCAATCTCAATAATCATATCACCAAGGCAAGTTTGTAGCTAATCAATGAGTATTATCTCTTAATCAAATCAAAAATGCTCAAACTCTTCAAACTGCAATTCAAATAGTTAAACTGGGAATAAATAAAACTCATTTATTAAATTTTATTTTATATATTTTTTTAAAAACTTCTGAACTTATTACTCAACCTGCTATTGCTCCTGCTACAGTTTTTGAAATTAAAAGTCAGTTTTCTGCTCATTTAACTATGAAATCATCAAAAGTTGAAACTAAAATTCAAAAAAACATTCATCATCATAAAATAGCCAAATAATAAAATATTTTTTCTTCTAAATTTCTAAAAGGCATAAAAATATTTTCTTTATCAAAAAAAAGTTTATAAGAAAAATATCAGGCTAAAAAACCTGATATATATCCACACATATCTGCAATAATTTTTATTTTATAGTAATCTATATCTGTCATAATTTTTTTAATATCTTTTATCAATAAAATTTCAATCTTCAATATTTAAATATCTATTTGTTATTCATAGTAAATCTATAAATGCTATATCAGAAAAAGTCATTGAGCATGAAAATCTAGTATGTCAAACAACCTGTTTAATATCTAATTTATCAGCTAATAATGATTTATCTCTAACCCACAATGGTCATTGAAAAATATTATCTCATTTTCTTTCTGAAATATAGCCCTCTTTTTGAATAAAATCAAAAGCTTTTTCATTTTTTAAAAATAATGCATTTATAGATAAATCAATATTATTATTAGTATCTTGAATATTATTATCACTTAACCATGTTTTAGTTACTCAAGCATGTGTATATAAAACATTATCAATTTTAGTAGCTATTTGTAATAAATTATCATTAATAGAATTAGTTAAAATACTATTTATTTTATCATAATTTATTTCTGAAAATCTATCATATTTATTATCTATACCATCTAAATAATGTAAATCATGATTTCATAATAGAAGAATAATTTTTTCTCAATATTCTTTTTTTAATTCTAAAATTTTTTCAAAATTTATATATTCATCTTCTACAGTTATATTTTTTGAATAAGCATCAAAATAATCTCAAACAAAAATAATTTTGTCTGAGATATCAATTTCTTTTTCTACAATTTTTTCCCACTTTGTCATTCAGTGTATATCCCCTATTGCTGTTACTATCATATATTTTTTAAAAAACTTCTGAACTTATTACTCAATTTACTATTGATTTTTTTATATTTCTAAAGCTGCTTGAGCAGCAGATATTTTAGCAATTGCTACTCTGTAAGGACTGCAAGAAACTTCATTTAATCATAATTTATGACAAAAATTAATTGATTTTGGATTTCATCAATGTTCTCAGCAAATTCAAATATGAATATTTGGATTTACTTTTTTTGCTTTTTTTATACAAATCTTCATTAATTCTCAAACTCATTCTTCATCTAAAACTTGAAATGGATCATTTTGATAAATTCATTTTTTTACATAATCTATCAAAAACTTAGCAGAATCATCTCTAGAAAATCAACAAGTCATTTGAGTTAAGTCATTTGTACCAAAACTTATAAAATCACAGTCTGAAGCAAATTTATCTACTATAATTGCAGCTCTTGGAACTTCAATCATTGATCCAATTTTATAATTAACTTTTCAACTAATTTGTAATTCTTCTGCAACATCTTCTATTATTTTTTTTATAATTTGAAATTCTTTTTCATTTCAGACTAATGGTATTTCTATCCAAGGTTCAGATTTTTGTACTTCAAGTGAAGCTGAAAAAATTGCTTTTATTTGCATTCTAGTAATTTCTGGAAAAACAATACTTAATCTACATCATCTAAAACCTAACATTGGATTAAATTCATGTAAACTTAAAATAATATTTTTTAATTCTTTTAAATCAATATTAATTTCTTCTGATAATTTTACTATTTCAGCATCTGTTTGTGGTAAAAATTCATGTAAAGGTGGGTCAATTAATCTAATAATCATTGGTTTTCAATCAAGAATTTTGAATAATTCTATAAAATCATTTCTTTGAAATGGTTCAATTTCATTTAATGCCTTTTTTCTATCTTCAATTTTTGTTGAAACAATCATTTTCCTAAAAGCTAAAATTCTAGATTCATTAAAAAACATATGTTCTGTTCTACATAATCCAATTCATTCAGCTCAAAATTTGATTGCAGTTAAAGCATCTTTTGGATTGTCAGCATTTGCTTTAATTTCCATTTTTTTATAAACATCAGCCCATTCCATTAATTTTTTGAAATATATAGATAATTCAGCATCTACAGTGTTCAACTTTCATTCAAATATTTCTCAAGTTGAACCATCTAAAGTGATAGTATCTCATTCTTGAAATTTTTTTCAATTAATTGAAAAAGTTTTATTTCAATTATCAATTAATAATTGTGAACATCCTGAAATACAACATTTTCACATACCTCTTGCAACTACAGCAGCATGAGAAGTCATTCATCACCTTGTTGTTAAAATTCATTCAGCAGAAATCATTCATTCAATATCTTCTGGAGAAGTTTCTTTTCTAACTAGAATAACTTTTTTTCATAATCATTTTTCATATTCAGCTTTTTGACTACTAAAAACTATTTCTCAAATAGCAGCTCAAGGAGAAGCTGGAAGTCATTTTCATAAAAATACAGAATTTTCTTTAGACTTTTCATCAATTTGTTTATGAAGTAAAGTTTCAATTTTATTTACATCAATTCTTAGGAGTGCTTCTTTTTCATTAATTATTCATTTTTCTACCATTTCAACAACAATTCTAATATCTGATTTTATTGTTCTTTTCCCTGCTCTTGTTTGTAAAATAAATAATTTACCTTTTTCAATTGTAAATTCAATATCTTGCATATCCTTATAATGTTTTTCTAATTTATCACAAATCTCAACTAATTTATCAAAAGATTTAGGCAGTAATTTTTCTAATTCTTCAATTTTATTTGGAGTTCTTATTCAAGCAACAACATCTTCTCATTGTGCATTTATAAGAAATTCTCAATAAAGTTTATTCTCTCAAGTTGATGGATTTCTTGTAAAACAAACTCAAGTTGCTGAAGTTTCTCACATATTTCAAAATACCATTTCTTGTATAATTACAGCAGTTCAAAGTAATCATTTTATATTATTTAATTTTCTATAAATAATTGCTCTATCATTATTCCAAGAATTTAATACAGCTTCAATAGCCATTTGTAATTGTTTTTTTGTACTTTCAGGAAAAATTATTCAAGTTTCTTTTTCTACAATGTCTTTATAGTCAATTATTAATTCTTTCAAATCAGAAATTTGCAAATCAATATCATTTTTATATCATTTTTTTATTTTTAATTCTTCTAATTTACTTTCAAAGTTTTTATGAGCTACATTCATAACAACATCTGCAAACATTTGTATAAACCTTCTATAACTATCCAAAACAAATCTTTCATTTCAGGTTTGTTTTATTAGTCCCAAAGCAGTTTCATCATTTAATCACAAATTTAAAACTGTATCCATCATTCAAGGCATAGATACAGCAGCTCAAGACCTAACAGAAACAAGTAAAGGGTTATCTCAACTTCATAATTTTTTTCATGTAGAATCTTCTAATTTCTTTAAATTTTTATATATTTCTTCCAAAATATTTTCTGAATAAGAATTTTGATTTTCAGTATATAATTCACAAGTTTTTGTGGTAATAATAAAACCATCTGGAATTGTTAATCATAAAGAGACCATCTCAACTAAACCATGTCATTTACCTCATAAAATTTCTTTTTTAATTCACTTTGCTTCTTCAAACAAATAAACATACTTATCTTTTAAATTAGTCATCTTTTTTAAATTAATTAAATATATACTTCATTTTATATATTTTGAAGTTTTTTTCAATAAAAATATTTCTAAGTGTTTAGTATGAATTTAATTTAAAATAAAAAAGTAAAAATTAATTTTTACTTTTTTAAAAAATTTTTGTAGGGTATGCAGGCCTGCATACCCTACAAAAATTTACCCAAACATTTTTTCAAAAATTCATTTATTATTATTAACATTTAATTTTCTTTCTTTTGCAATTTCAAGATATAATTCTTTTTCTTTTTTGCTAAGTTTTTTTGGAATTTTAATTGAAATATTAATATGTAAATCTCACTTTGTATCATAATTAACATCTTTAACTCAATCTCAAATAAATTTCAAAATTATTCAATTTTGAGTTCAACTTGGTATTTCAATTTTTCTTTTTCAAATAACAGGAATAGAAATTTCTTTTGTTGTTCATAAAATAGCTTCAACTACTTCTATTTCTAATTCATAATACAAATTTATTCAATCTCTAATTAAACCTTTTTCTTCTAATTTTACTCTAAACCTTAAATATAAATCACCAGATTGTTTTGTTCAAATTCAATCATTTCCCTCTCAAGTCATTTTTATAATCATTGAATCATCAATTCCTGCTGGAATATCAATTTCTTTTTCAATCCTTGTACTAGTTCTTTTTCTTCAATGACAAATACCACAAACACTTGAAAAAGATTCTCAAGTTCCTTGACATTCATCACAGGCTCCCGTTTGTTGAATTACACCAAACATTGACTGTTTTGTATAAGTTTTATAACCACTTCAATTACAACCTCCACAAGATTTTTTTCCACTTCATCCTTCTCATTTGCATTCTGTACATCCTGTCATTTTATCAAAAGAAACTTTTTGTTTTCCTCAATAAATAGAAGTTTTCAAATCAATAGTAATTGCTTCTTCTATATCTTCCCCTCTTTGAACACCAGATTTTTTTTGTCTAGTTTTTGAACCTCCTCAACCAAAAAAATCAGAAAAAATATCTCACAAATCTACATCTACTCCTCAAAAACCTCAACCAAATCATCCTCATCCAAAACCACCAGCTCCACCAGTACTCCCATAAGTATCATATTGTTGTCTTTTTCTATCATCAGACAAATTTTGATAAGCCTCATTTACCTCCTTGAATTTAGCCTCTGCTTCTTTATCTCCTTGATTTCTATCAGGATGATATTTCATAGCCATTTTTCTATAAGCCTTTTTTATTTCATCTTTTGAAGCTGATTTATCAACTCACAACACTGCATATAAGTCCATTTATTCTCTTTATTATTCATTAAAATATACAAAGGGTTAAAACCCTCTGTTGACAAGCTGTTTATAACTATTTTTTGAAAAATTGCAATAAAAAATACTAAAATTTATTTTTTAGTATTTTTTATAATTCTACTGCTTCATTTTCATTTTTTATTTCTTCAAATTTTTTACTTTTAATTCCATCTAAATTTAAAAATTTCAATGTTATAAATATAAGTATAAAAATATTTATAAAATCTAACAAATAACCTACTAATATATTTGCATATAAATTATCTAAAAATGGATAAATTCCTTGAATAATTCATAATCATATTGAAAATACAATTAAAATTAAATATAATACAATAATATTTCAAAATATATTCCACCATTTTCACTTAACTAATTCTTTAGAATATTTCAAATAATTAACTTTTTTATCTTTTAATACAAGAATTTGTAAAAAGAAAATCCAATAAAATGCGAATATAATTCATGGTACTATTAATAAAATCAATAATAATCACACCATTATAGAATAATATATATTAGCAAGAGCACCTTTTCACCAAAATGAAAAAGAGTTTTTCAAATATCCATTAAATGTTTCTTCTTTCCCATCAATATATCATTTAACTAAAAATATTATAAATATTTCTGCTATTACTCACAAAACACTTTGTAAAAAACCTGCTAATTTTGTATAATTAGAAAATTCTTTTAATGTAAAATCTTCAGAAAGAATAAATTGTGAAACATATTCTAAAATAATATTTAAAGGTAAATATATTATTAAAGAAATTAATAATAAATATTTAAAATTATTTCTAAATATTTCAGAAGTTTTAGAAAACAAATCTCAAAAACTATAATTTTTACTATATAAGTCCATTTATTGTTTTTATTATTTTATTAAAATATACAAAGGGATTTTCTCTGTAATACATAAAAATATTACAAAGGGTTCTAGCTACCCCCTTGAGAGTAAAACCCCTCTGTTGACAAACTGTTTATAACTATTTTTTGAAAAATTGCAATAATTTTTTTATTTATTTTTTAATTTCTTTATATTTTTAATTTTTAAAATATTTTTCTATAAAGTATTCAATTTTACCACTTAAAAAATATGGTAAATATAGACATTTTTTTCAATTGAATTCTATTAATTCAAATCTTGATTTATTTATAATTATTGCAAAATCTAGTTTATTTGTTTTTGTGAAATTTACTAAGTTAAGTGGTGGTTTTTTATTATAATCTCAGGATTTTATTTCTATTGGAATAGTTAAATTTTCTTTTTTTAAAATTAAATCTACCTCTAAACCTTTTGTATCTCTGAAAAAAAATAATTCTGTTAAAAGTGATTTATTTTTATTTATTTCTGTAAAAACAATATTTTCAATTAAATTTCATCTATCTAATCTTAAATTTATATCTGAAAAATTTTTCAAAATATAATTATAAAATCAAGTATCTGTAAAAAATAATTCATTTGTTTTTGTAATTGTTTTGATATTATTTGTAAAAAATGGTTTAACATTTTCTATAATATAAGTTCATTCAATAATGCTTAAATATTTTTTTAAATTATAATTTGTAATTCATAATTCATTTGAAATTGAATTTATTTTTAAAAAATTTGTATTAATTGAAGTTAAATAAATAAATAATCTTTTAATATCATTATAATGTTCTAAGCTGAAAAAATCTTTTATATCCTTTTGTAAATATGAATTATAGACTTCTTCCAAAACTTTTATTTTATCATCTTTTGTATTTTCTAAAACAACATTTGGGTATCATCAAAATGTTGTATATTCTTCAAAAGCCATTAGAAAATCTTTTTCAAAAATTCAAATATTTATAATTTCATCAATATTATCATAAATTTCTAATAAATTTTTATTTTGTTTAAATTCTAAAAATTCTCTGAAATTTAATTTATCAAGAAAAAAAGTTTTTTTTCTACCAAGCATACTATCACCAAAAACTTTATTTATCAAAATTGAACTTGAACCAGAAAGAAAAAATTTAATATTTTTGTGAGTATCATAAAGTCATTTTATAATTGTTCAAATATTTTTTATTTTCTGAAATTCATCAATAAAAACATAAAAGTTTTCTTCACTATTTTCTTTATATCACTTTAATTTTAGCATTCAAAGTAAATCTTTTGAAGAAACTAAATTTATTATAGAATCATCAAAATCGGCATTTATAAAAATACTTTTTCAATCAATATGATTATTATAAATTTCTTCCAAAATTGTACTTTTCCCAACTTGCCTTGAACCAATAATTAATATTATTTCTCTAGTTTTTACTTCTCTTAGAATATTTTCAAAAATTTTTCTTTTAAACATAATTATTTATTTAACTAATATTTCTATTACATTAACACTTTTTTAGATAAAATCAAAATATATTTACAAAAAATCAGGTTTTTCTATAAATATATTTTATTTTTACAGTATAATGCAAATATAATATAATATAATATAATATTTCTACACCCAGCTT
>Ga0256827_10002897_pt1 | contig 10981 bp, 10 predicted proteins | sample CV84metaG_FD_185977 | JGI IMG/M metagenome (GOLD analysis project Ga0256827, IMG submission 185977) | Hydrothermal vent microbial communities from East Pacific Rise, Pacific Ocean - CV84 | ecosystem: Environmental > Aquatic > Marine > Hydrothermal vents | place: Pacific Ocean: East Pacific Rise...
CTATTAGGACTATTTATTAGCATTTATTATGGGAATAAACTATTTGATTGGAATGTAAGGTTAACATCTACAATTATCTCTTTAGATATCATTCTCTTTACAAGTTTATTACTAGCACTCGATGATATTGATTCTATTTATCGATATATAATTCCTCTTGGTTCTGCTTTATTAGGCTCTTTGGGCCCATTAGGTGTATTTGTTTGGATTGATAGATATAATAGCCTTCAAACAGATAGAGAAATAGATTACAAACTTTTTAATGCTTTACGTAACTTCTCTCATGGTGAATGGGCTGCAAGTAATCTTAATAGTCTGCAATTACTTTTTGAAAATCTTAGCGTTGAAGATTTAAATGATGATGATTATTTACAACCATTTAATAAAAGAAAAACTACATTTTTTGATTTAACTCTTCCTATTATTGAGGAGATAATTGAACTTTCATCAAAAATACTAACTACAAGAGAAGCCTCTAGCGAAATTAAAAAACATCTAAGTATTATTACTGAAAGTCTCTCTAAGGAAATAAATAAATCTACACTTACGAATAAAGAGAGTATAAGTAAATCAATAATAAAACTTCGTGATAATATTTCATTTTTAAAGAAAATTATTTTTACTAATCACTCTTGTAGCCCTCTAAAAGTTTATAAGAATATAAGTGAAAGTATTGAAAGTAAAACTAAGGTTAATAATACAAAATTAGTTTTTAAAACATTTCTAGATGAAAGTGATTTAGCACTTATGGATGCTGCTTCTTTAGCCGATATTATTGATAATTGTGTTGGCAATTCAATAAAAGCTATGGCAAAGGTTGTAAATAAAGAACTTGTTATTAAACTTATAAAAGATGATCTTAGGTATTTTATCTCAATTAGTGATAATGGCTGTGGTATTGATATTGATAAGCAAGAATTAATTTTTGAGAATGGCTATTCTACCAATTCAAGTACAGGATTTGGGTTATTTTATGCCAAAGACACTCTTTCAAAATATGGAGGTAGAGTTTATGTAAAATCAAGTAAACCTTGGGTTAAAACAATTTTTATAATTGAATTGCAGAAGAATACTAATAAGAATAAGTAATATTCAAACGATATGAGAAAACTAATTCTAATAATAGATGATGATTTAGATTATACTGCTGATTTAAAACTACTTCTAAAAAAGCACTATAACACCATCTCAACGGATACTATTCGTGAAGGGATGCACTTATTGCAAACCAAATCACCTGATTTAATTCTTCTTGATTTGATGCTTAAAAATGGTGAAAGTGGACTTTCTGCCATTGACCTGATAAAAATGGAAGATGAAAATATTCCTATTATCATGGTTACAGATTTTAGTTCTGTTGACACTGCAATAAAAGCCATAAAAAAAGGAGCTTATAATTACGTGGCAAAAACCACAAAAATATCAGAACTTAGATTTCAAATTACTAAAGCTCTTGAGCATAGAAGTATAAAATTAGGAGCTAATGCACTCAAAGAATACGTTGACAAAGAATTCGAAGAGATAATTGGCGAGACTCCTGTAATGAAGAGGCTTAAAGAACAGATTAAACTATTTGCAAATAATAGCAGCACTCTTCTTATTTATGGTCAAAGTGGAACAGGAAAAGAACTTGTTACTCGCCAAATTCATAAATTAAGTGATAGGTCTAACAAACCTTTTATTGCTGTAAACTGTGCCGCAATTCCAAAAGATTTGCTTGAAAGCGAACTTTTTGGTCACGAAAAAGGCGCTTTTACTGGCGCATTTTCAAGAAAACCAGGCAAATTTGAATTAGCTGCAGATGGCACTTTATTTCTTGATGAAATTGGAGAATTAGATCAAAAAGCACAAGTAACCTTACTTAGAGTTCTTCAAGAAAAAGAATTTAATAGAGTTGGGGGAACGAGCTTGATAAAAACTGATGCTAGAATTATCGCTGCTACAAATCGTAAATTAGAAGATTTAGTTAGGTCTGGAGAGTTTAGAGAGGATCTATACTATAGACTTGAAATACTTAGAATTGATGTTCCTCCCTTGAAAGAAAGAAAAGAGGATATTCCACTATTGGTAAAGCATTTTGTAAAAATAGCATCTCAAGAAGCAAAAGTTCCAATTAAAAGCTTTGCTGAAGAATCACTAATACTACTAATGGAATATGATTGGCCAGGTAATATTAGAGAATTATTTAACTTTATAATGCGCGCGGTAGTACTTTCCCAAGCTAGCGATGAAATATTACTTAATGTACCTGATAGACAAAAAATAGGTGACGTTAACTTTATGTACTCTAGCATTAAACCACTAGATACATGGCAAGAAATGATTGACGAACGCAAAAAAGCAGCCGACAAAGCATCACGCCAAGTGGAGAAATTTTTTATAGATTCTGTTTTAAAAAAGTATGATAATAATATTACTCTTGCTTCCAATCAATTGGGTATTGATAGAACTACCTTGCATAAAACAATTAAAAGAGTAAAGGATGATGGTAAGTAATTGTTAATCAACTAAACCTCAAAGAAACTAAAATGGACTCCGCCATATCTCCTAGTATTAGTATATGATTGTATTTGACTTAAATTGGTATTTTTAGAATGCTCAACTATTAAAATTCCATCTTCTGTAAGTAAATTCTTTTCAAGAATTAACTCCACAAATTCAATATAATTAGGCATATCATAAGGTGGATCTGCAAAAATAATATCGTATTTATTATATGCCCCCTTTACAAATGAAAAACAATCTGCTTGAATAACTTCCAAAGAATCCATATTAAGTTCATCTTTGGTCTTCTTAATAAACCGTATACATTTTGAGTTTTGATCAACAGCAGTTATGCTCTCACATTCCCTCGAGAAAAACTCATATGCCATATTACCAGTTCCAGAAAATAAATCTAGGACATTAGCATCTTCCAAATATATTTTATTCTGAAGAATATTAAATAAGGCTTCTTTGGCCATATCTGTTGTTGGCCTTACAGGTAAGTTTGAGGGAGGATTAATTCTCCTCGATTTTAATATACCACTAACTATTCGCAATGAGTGTATAGTTTTTTAGTTCCGCAAATGCTTCCTCTTTATCATTTTTTGAATCAGACAACATTTGTTCAATATTATGGAAATACTTTTTTAAACTCTTTCCAATACTAGATTCTAATGCAATTTTTCCACTTATTAATAGTTGGACTCTCTCTAAATCAATATTATTTTGCTTAACAAAACTCAATAAAAAGAACATAAATTCGTCAACAGTAATAAAATCAAAGTAATTATGAGAAATAATCTTTCCAGATCTTGTAGCCGCAATTTCGAATGATTGTTGCCCAACATCTAATAGTAGAGTCTCTTTTTTTGTAGATAATTTAATAGCCTTATCAATAAAAATAGTAGAATAATTAAATATTTCCACTTTAGGAAAACTCTCTTTGATTAAACTCTTAAGCCTAGGATGCACAGCAGAAACTAAAACGGCTTCTGCATTCTTCAAATTATGAGAGTAAGTGTCAAAATTATCAATTCCTAATAGTGTTTTCAGCAAAACAGCTTCCTTATTCTTATCGTAGAATTTAGAAGGAACAAGGGTACTTTCTTTAGTCTTAAGAATAATAATAGTCTTTTTAAACTCACTTTGAAAAACAGTATTTTTTTCAAATATTAATTTAATTTGCTCAGTAGCATACTCCCAACCTTTACTTTGCCATTCATAACACTCAGCTTTAAATATTATTTCAGATTCCATTATAACAAAAGAAAGTCCATCAATCCGAAGATTAATGGACAATATTTTACTTTTTACATTCTGAGAATCGTAGCTTGAATTAATAATTTTATGAATAGGATTCAAAATATTTAGTTTTACAAATTACCAGTTACCATCAGTAGATGGCTCTGTCAATGATCCTAATTTCAATCCAGGAAACTTATCATCTTCTTTCATAATAAGAAGATCATTTTGTAATAAGTCCTGTTCCTTAATACCTGCAAGGTAGTCCTTTTTATAACACCTAACTTCAAATACAGGAACATCAAAATTAGCTCTTTTTACAGTAGACATTTCTATTTCAAATTTAACTTTACCATGAGTAAAAGGAACTAATACTAACTTATTAATATCAAAATTCTCAACATCTTTTAAAAGAGTATCTTTAATAGCAATAAGAGTAGTGTCTCTTGTTATAATTCCCATCTCTAAAGCTTGATCTTCAGTTAAAGTATCAGGCACAGCTCCACTTTTAAACACCAATGGCATCTCATCATTCAAATAGAAATCAACTAGAGTATCAAAACTTCCTGCATATTTACCATTTAACTTTTTGTATTGAATTTCAAGCTCTTTAATTTGATTAAGCTTTTCAATAATAATTTTTTCTCTGTCTGTAGTTGCTTTCTTATAACGAACAGGCTCCATTATACTATCATAAACTTTATAGCCTAAAAAGACTACTATAACTAGCAATACAACTTGGATCAGTATTTTCTTCATAAAATATGATTTATTAGATTCTTATAAAAATATCATAAAATTCGACGCAAATTTACAAAACTAAATAATACAATAGCTTAAAAAAATTAATTGATTTTATCGTATTACTTAGTATGAGTTATATTTATTAGATTTATCATCTAATATTTAGAAAAAACCACACTTTCCTAAAGTTCTAATTATGAAGATTAATTTTAGGTGATTTGATTTTAAATACAGACGTACTAATTCCTTTATTCATAAATTTAAAAATGGATGTGCTAAGTTTCTTGTTTTTAATCCTTAGTTTATTCTCTTTAAACTTCAAATCAGGCATTTTTGTTTTAAGATTATCTTCCTTAAATTTAAAGTTTGATTCCTTAAATCGCAATTTAGCTTCATCTATTGATAGACTTGGTGAATCTAGCATTAGGTCTTGTTTATTGATTATCATAATTTTGGATTTAGTAATTATAACAACAGTGAATTTTTCGACTGTGCTAAAGTAGATAAAAAACTAATATATTATATTAACTAGGTTGTTTATTTTATAACATATTTTCAAAAATACTTAGATAGAGTACAATTTATGCTTAACTTTCTTAATTATTGTATGTTCTTAACATCTAATCATTTTAAAATTATATACACATAATATTTATTTGAAAATTGCACACATTAAATAATTACATACTTTTGCCTTATGGAAATAGTAGTAAGCGGAATAAGACCCACAGGAAATTTACACTTGGGCAATTACTTTGGTGCAGTTAAGAATTTTTTAAAAATGCAGGAAACTCACCAATGTTATTTTTTTATAGCAGATTATCACTCTTTAACAACCCACCCCACACCTGGGAACTTACATAATAATGTGAAAGATGTTTTAATTGAATATCTTGCAGCAGGTTTAGACCCAGAAAAATCAACTATATATGTACAAAGTGATGTACCTGAAACAACAGAGTTGTACTTATTATTAAATATGAACGCTTATGTTGGAGAACTTCAAAGGGTAACATCTTTTAAAGATAAAGTGCGATCTCAACCTAATAATGTTAATGCTGGTCTATTAACATATCCAACACTTATGGCAGCAGATGTATTGCTTCATAAAGCGGCTAAAGTACCTGTTGGCAAAGATCAAGAGCAAAATTTAGAGATGATGCGAACTTTTGCCCGCAGATTCAATAATATGTATAAAAATGATTATTTTGTTATACCTTCTGCTTTTAATTTTGGTGAACAATTAGTAAAAGTTCCAGGTCTTGATGGTAATGGAAAAATGGGTAAATCTGAAGGTGCAGCTAATGCTGTTTATCTTAATGAAGATCCAAAAGTATTGCGTAAAAAAGTAATGCGTGCTAAGACTGATTCTGGACCAACAGAGATGAATCAAGAAAAACCAGAAGCTATTCAAAATTTATTTACACTAATGAGTATAGTATCTGCTGAAGAAACTGTTAAGCATTTTGATGATTTATACAATAATTGTCAAATTAGATACGGAGATTTTAAAAAACAGCTAGCAGAAGATATGATTACTTTTACTGAGCCTATTCGTGAAAGAATATTGTCATTAAGTACTAATGATGATTATTTGCGTAAAGTTGCAAAAATGGGTTCTGAGAAAGCTCGAGAAAGTGCAATTAAAACTATAAAAGAAGTTAGAAGTATAATAGGCTTTAAAAGTTTTTAATATTACCTACTTAATATTACTGATATGAATATAATCATTGCTGGTGATGGAGAAATGGGTTCTCATTTAGCAACATTGCTTTCTGGTGAGAATCATGATATAACTATCATAAATCCTAATAAAGCTTTTCTTGAAGAAATGTATAGTCATGCTGATATTCTAACAATGGAAGGCAGTGCTACTCATATTTCTGACTTACAAAATGCAGGAATTCATAAAGCTGATTTATTCATTTCTGTAATGCACATTGAAGATTTGAATATTGTTGCATGTATTCTTGCCAAAAACCTTGGTGCAAAAAGGTGTATTGCTAGAGTATCAAATATTGAAAATCTTCAGCCTGAAAATAAAAAACTATTCAGAAGTCTAGGTATTGACAATCTAGTAAGTCCTGAGCACATAGCTTCCATAGAAGTTATTAAATTAATAAAACAAACTGCTGCTGATGAAATTTTTGATTTCTCAGAAGGTAAACTTTCACTTTTTAGTATTAAACTTGATACTAGAGCTCTCGTAATAAACAAATCCCTTAAAGAAATATCTCAAGAACAAGGCGACATGGGGTTTAGAGCTGTTGCTATTCATAGAAAAGGACAAACTATTATTCCAAATGGAGAAACTCGATTCTTACTTGGCGACTTGGCCTATATTATTACTAAACCTGAAGGAATAGAACAAATAATGATAATGGGAGGTCGCTCTAAAATTGAGATGAAAAATATTATGATTGTTGGTGGAGGTAGAATTGGAAGTAATATTGCAAAAAGCCTTGAAAAAGACATCAATGTTAAGCTTGTTGAAATTGATAAAGACCGTTGTTATGACCTGAGTGATCAACTAAAGAATACACTTATCATTAATGGTGATTCTAGAGATTTATCATTACTTGAAGATGAAAATATTGCTTCTATGGATGCATTTATTTCTGTTACAAGAGATTCTGAAACTAATATCCTAACTTGTTTGCTCGTAAAGAAATACGGTGTTAAAAAAACAATAGCACTAATTGATAATATTGACTTTATAGATGTTGCACAAAATATTGGTGTTGATACTATTATTAACAAAAAACATATCGCAGCAAGTTATATTGAGAATTACACTTTAGATGCTGATGTAGAGGCCATTAAATGTCTAAGTGGTGTTGATGCTGATGTACTTGAATTAATTGCACATAAAGGCTCGTATATCACTAAACATCGTATTGATAAATTAAACTTTCCAACTGACGCTATAATAGGAGGCCTTGTTCGCGATCATAAAGCATTTATTGTATCTGGAACCACTCACATTCAAGAAGGCGACAAAGTTGTGGTATTTACTCAACCATCTAGTATTCATAAGGTGAGTAAACTTTTTAATTAAACCTAAATGTTAAGTAATAAAGAAATAAACTTTAAAGAAATAACAAGAGCATTAGGTGCTTTAGTCATTATTGAGTCTTTATTTATGCTTTTAGGCATTCCGTTCACTCTCTACTACCACGATAATGACTTACTATCAATCCTTTATTCGTCTTTAATAACTGGCTCTGTTGGTTTCATATTAGTTTTACTAGCGGGAAAGAAAAAAAGAAAACATGTTGGAAAACGTGAAGCTTATATCATCGTTAGTCTTGCTTGGGTTATTATTTCATTATTCGGAACTTTACCTTTTTTGCTAAGTGGTACTATTACTTCCTTTACAGACGCATTTTTTGAAACAATGTCTGGATTTACAACAACAGGATCTTCAGTTCTTAACGACATAGAAGCTGTTTCTAAAGGCGTTCTCTTTTGGCGTAGTATGACTCATTGGATAGGAGGAATGGGAATTATTGTTCTTACATTAGCCATAATGCCTCTTCTTGGTGTAGGAGGAATTCAACTATTTGCAGCAGAGGTTCCAGGTCCTGAGCCTGATAAATTGCATCCAACTATTACAGGAACAGCCAAAAGATTATGGCTTATTTATGTAACTCTCACATTTGCTGAAACCATTCTTCTAATTTTTGGAGGAATGAGTCTATTTGATGCATTATGTCATGCATTTGGAACAATGGCAACAGGAGGTTTCTCTACTCAGAATAACAGTATAGCGGGTTATGGACCTTATATTCAATATGTAATAATCTTTTTCATGTTTTTAGCTGGAGTGAATTTCTCTTTACATTATTTCTTTAGTCATGCAAAATGGAAAAAAGTTTTTAATAATGAAGAATTTAGATTCTATTCTTTTCTCATATTCTCATCAGCTTTATTTATTACAATTCTAATCTATTCTTTTCAAGGAAGCGATTTAGAAGTTACCTTTAGAAATTCATTATTTCAAGTAGTATCAATAGTAACTACAACTGGTTTTGTTTCTGACAATTATTTAGTTTGGCCTTCATTTGCATGGTTCGTAATATTCTTGCTTATGTTTACAGGAGGTAGCGCTGGTTCTACAGGTGGAGGAATAAAAGCAATGCGATTATTACTCCTTTTCAAAACAGCTAGTACTCAATTGAAAAAGCTAGTACACCCAAGAGCTTTTATTCCAGTAAAATACAACGGAAAGTCCATTAAAGATGATATTATTTTTAGCATTATGGCTTTCTTTCTATTTTATGCAATTATATTTGCAATGGGTACTTTCATAATGTCAGCTTTAGGTTTAGATTTCAAAACCGCTATTGGTGCAACAATTTCTTCATTGGGTAATATTGGGCCTGGTATTGGTAAAGTTGGACCAGTAGATAACTTTGCTAGTATTCCCGCATTTGGTAAATGGGTACTTTCATTTCTTATGCTTTTAGGTAGATTAGAGCTATTTACTATTCTTGTATTTTTATCACCAGGCTTCTGGAAAAAATAATAATATGCAGAAATTATCAGTAGTAATTATTACATTTAACGAAGAGAAAAACATCAAAAAATGTTTGGATGCCGTATGTGATATTTCCGATGATATTATTATTATCGATTCCTTTTCTACGGATAATACCCAAATAATTTGTGAGAAATTTGAAAATCTTAGATTTGTAAAACACAAATGGGAAGGCTACTCTAAAACAAAAAACTATGGAAATTCCTTAGCTAAATATGATTACATTCTTTCCCTTGATGCAGATGAGGTTATTTCTGATAAGTTGGCGGAATCAATAAAAAATATACATGAGCTGAGTGATGCTTATGAGTTCAACAGACTTACTAATTATTGTGGCTCATGGATAAAACATTGTGGCTGGTATCCTGATAAAAAGTTAAGAATATTTGATAAAAATAAAATATTTTGGGAAGGAGATTTTGTACACGAAACATTAGTTATTCCAAATAATATCACTGTTAAATTTTTAGAAGGAGATCTTTTACATTACTCATATCACAGTGTTGAAGATCATTATAAACAAATAGAAAACTACTCTAGTTTACATGCAAAAAAAATGCTTCAAGCTGGAAAAAAAGCATCAATTATTAAACTATTTTTAAGTCCTACTTTTAAGTTTATTAGAACTTACTTTTTGCAATTAGGGTTTCTTGATGGCAGTGCTGGTTTTACTATATCGAGAATCTCTGCAAAAGCAGTTAAACTAAAGTATCAAAAACTAAAATCACTTCGATAATGGAAGCAAGAACATTTCTTATAAGTAGAACGGATAGCATTGGAGATGTTGTTCTTACAATTCCATTGGCAGGGTTAATAAAGAAAAAGTATCCTAATTCAAAGGTAATATTTCTTGGTAGAACTTATACCAAATCTGTTGTAGAATGTTCAGAACATATTGATGGGTTTATGGATTGGTTAATAATTGAAAAGCAAAACTTTGATGACCAACTCACCATGTTTAGATTTGAGAAGATTGATGTATTTATTCACGTTTTTCCAAATAAACAAATTGCAAAAATAGCTTCAAAGGCTAAAATACCCATAAGAATAGGAACATCACATAGACCATATAATCTATTATACTGCAATAAATTAGTTTCCTTGTCAAGAAAAAATTCTGAATTACATGAAGCAGTATTAAATATCAAACTCTTAAAGCCTATTGGGATAGAGTATGCTGGTATTTCTCATGATTTAAAAGAATATTATGGATATTCTCAAATAAAACCATTGGAAGAAAAATGGCTTAAACTTTTATCAAAAGACTCTAAAAACATAATTCTTCATACAAAATCAAAAGGAAGCGCAAGAGAATGGGGATTAGATAATTTCAAGAAACTTATTGAAATATCCTTGGAAAAAGGAGCAAATGTTTTCCTAACAGGAACTGAGGATGAAGGGCAATTATTTAGAGCACAGTTAGTTCATAAGCATGAACGGTTATTTGATTTAAGTGGTAAGATGAACTTGGAGGAATTAATCAGTTTTATTTCTAAAGCTGATACATTAATAGCCGCTAGTACTGGTCCACTTCATATAGCAGCAGCAACAGGAATTACTGCAATAGGAATATTTCCTCCTATTCGTCCCATGCACCCTGGAAGATGGGCCCCAATTGGAGATAAAACCAAGGTTTTTGTGCTTGACAAACCAAATTGTAATGATTGTAAAGATGGAAGTGAATGCAAATGTATGAGTTCTATCAAAGCAGAAGATATAGGAAGATCAATTTTTAATTTTTAAATTACCTGATATTAAGACAATTACACTTTATCTAATTAAAATTTAGTCTTTCCACAAAAAAAATTATCATTTTCTTATTGACAATTAAAATTTTCGTGTATATTTGCAGTCGCTTTTAAGGAAGCTTAAATTCCTCTTTAGCTCAGCTGGTTAGAGCACCTGATCCCGATGTATCGGGAGGTGTCTGTTGAGAGAAGGAGATTAAACGAAACAGTTCTTTTGAAATAA
>Ga0256827_10002898_pt1 | contig 10981 bp, 11 predicted proteins | sample CV84metaG_FD_185977 | JGI IMG/M metagenome (GOLD analysis project Ga0256827, IMG submission 185977) | Hydrothermal vent microbial communities from East Pacific Rise, Pacific Ocean - CV84 | ecosystem: Environmental > Aquatic > Marine > Hydrothermal vents | place: Pacific Ocean: East Pacific Rise...
ATTTTCCAAAATACTTTTTGGAACTTCACTTAAATCTTGTTCTGATAAGTCTAGATAAGTATCTGTCATGTTATCCCCTCCACATCTTCCTCTTTTATCCACAAAATTGTACTGTTCTGAAACTTTTGATGATAAAAAAATATTTTATACCAACCCTTTCTTTTCCTTAAAACTAATGCCACATCATCTTTTATTAAAAACTTTTTTGACTTGCTTTTTAAGTCTGCTTCTGAATAAAGCCATGATTTCTTTTTTACTTCTATACACTCTTTAGATTTTTGTGAAGAGACTGTAGTAATAACATCTTTCCAACCTTTTTCATAATGTATCTCAATAGGTTTAGCAGGTTCAACTATCATATCTTCATAAAGTTTAAAACTATTCATATCATAGGTAAACCACCCAATAGTCTCTACAGAAGAAGCCCGTCCCCGTTCTACCCAATCTTTAATATCTAAAAAAGCTTGAATAGAGTAACTATTTTTGCCCCCATTAATAAAATAGTGTGCCTCTTTTAATCTATTTTTTACACTTGACTGCATAAGTAACTCAATAACATAATTATCTACAGAAATATCATAATCTTTACAACTTTGCTTTGCTGATAGGTTTAGTATTATAATTAGTAAAATTAATAATTTTTTCATTCTTTTTGCTTCTCTTCCTTTTTAAGGATTTGCAACAAAACCTTTTCTTCTTCTGATGTTAAATTAGCATGGCTCAATGCACCATTATTTTGTCTAATTGCTTCTAAAACAACTTCCTTATCTTGCTTTAAAGATTCATCTACATATGCCAATGCATTACCATTTACTTTCACAGCCTTTAAAACAAAATTTTTATCTTTTTTTAGAGTATCACTTGCATCCTTTAATGCAAATACATAATTTTCCAATGCACCTAAAAGAACTTCTTTATCTTGCTTTAAAAACTCATCAATAGATTCAAAGATGCTACCTTTTTCCTTTAATACAGTAAGAACAATTTCTTTATCCTTTTGAAATTTTTCACTTAATTGACTAAACAAAAAATAATCTTGTTTTACAGCAACTAAAACTATCTCTTTATCTCTTCGAGAAGATTCATCTATCTGATTAAAAACCGAAGCATTTGTTTGAAGTGCTTTTAAAATAATCTCTTTATCATGTTTTAAATCATTATCTAAATACTCAAACAAATTATAAGATAAAGGGAGAGCATTAAGAATAAACTTTTTATCTTTTTTTAAAGCCTCATCAGCATACTCAAAAGATTGAGCATCCTGTGTAATTGCAACTAAGACAATCTCTTTGTCTTTTTTCAAAGATTCATCTGCATATTCTAATGCTAATCCATCTTCTTTAACAGCCTCTAAAACAATCTCTCTATCTTGCTTAAAACGGATATCTAAATTTTTCAATGCTGTACCATTTTGACGAACAGATACCAAAATAACATCCCTATCTTGGCTTAATGGTTGCACTAGAGGAAAAGAATGATTTTTATGTTTCATTGAAGCCAATACAATATCTTTATCTTTTTTCAAAGATTCATCTGCCAATATTATTACTATACCATTTTGTGTTACAGCTGCTAAAACTACTTCTTTATCTCTTTTTAAAACATCATCTGCATACGCTAACGCATATCCATCTTTTTTAACAGCAGCCAAAACCACCTCTTTATCTTTTTTAAATTCATCAGATACAAACTCTAGTGACAAAGCATTTTCATTAACGGCTAACAACGCTTTCTCTTTTGTCCAATGTAGTTTATTACCTATAAAATACATCCAAATAATACCAAAGACAAATAATAATAAAACCCCAAAAATTATCTTTCTCATCTAACCCTCTCCTTCACAATTTTAGGAATTCTCTTCCCTTTCCTTCTAGCCTTCATCTTTTCTCCATATAACATCCACACCCAAACTTATCATCTCAATAGAAGCTGAGTCAATAAGTTCTTTCTCTACCTCATCATAAAGGTAAACTCTACCTGATTTATCTCCATATTTGATAAAAGGAATAGGCAGATAACGCTCATAATTATAAGCCGAAGAGTAAACCCTATATTGACCATCAGGACTCAGTACAGAGTAATACTCACCCTTTGTAGAAAGCCCATACCATGTTAGAAGTACTAAAATTGGTACTACTATTTTAAATATTTTTTTCATTTTAGCTTCTTTTATATTGCTATAAATCTCCTATCATACCTATAGAGATTCCTAGTATCATAAGTAAACCTATCCAAATTTTTGAAGATATACGGAGAGAGAGTTTATACCCAATTAACTTATTATCTCTATCTTTAACCCAAGTAGAGATAAACCATACTTCAAATAAAAACGATAATAAAAGAATAATGCCAAGAGTCATATAAAAATTATCTTCATAAATAGAAAAATCGGTAGAAAGAGCATAAATCATACTCCCCATACCAATAGTAATAATCATACTTTTAGCATAACTTTTCCTCAACTCTTTAACACTTAAAGCATCTATTTTTTCAGCCTTCATCACTTTTTGAGTTACCAAAGCATATAAAAAAGCTAACAGAAGCCAACTTAATATAAATAGCAATAGTAGTCCTAAAAGCATCATTAATGTATTTCCAACATCTATATCTCCACGTCCCATATTCTCTCCTTCAAAATTTTAGGAATCTTCCTTTTTTAAGTATACATAAACTTTACCTAACTTATCCCCATATTTTTATTTAGAATTTTTCTAAGAATCAAAGCTCCTCCAACCATATCTGCACATCTGCATCACTTGGCATTTTCCAGTCAGCTCTTGGGCTAAGACTAATGGTTCCTACTTTTGGTCCATCTGGCATACATGAGCGTTTAAACTGTTGGGTAAAGAAACGCCAAATAAATTTTTTGAGCCACTCTCTTATCTCTTCCTCTTTATACTTCTCAAACGCATGATTGGCTAAAAATAGAATTTTCTTGGGAGTTGCTCCATATTTTAGGAAATGATACAAAAAGAAATCATGTAGCTCATAAGGGCCAACAATCGATTCGGTCTCTTGGACTATCTCATCTTCCTTGTGTGGCAACAGCTCAGGAGAGATGGGGGTGTCCAAGATGTCATCTATGATGTGAGCTATTCTTTCATTGCTCTTAAATGACTCTATCACATACTGAATAAGTGTCTTAGGAATGCCTGAATTTAATGCATACATACTCATATGGTCGCCATTGTAGGTTGACCACCCCAAGGCGATTTCACTGAGGTCACCTGTTCCAATAACCAATCCACCTTCTCGGTTGGCTGTATTCATAAGAATAGAAGTTCTTGCCCGTGCTTGTACATTTTCATAAGTGACCGAATGGTCATCAACTTCATGACCAATGGCATCAAACTCAGCTAACGCTATTTTGGTAATATCAACCTCTCTTAGCGTCACGCCTAACGCTTTACAGAGTTCAATAGCATTATTTTTAGTACGGCTGGTTGTTCCAAACCCTGGCATGGTAATGGCAATAATATCTTGAAGACTCCAACCCATAATCTCAAATGCTTTTTGGGTTGAGAGTAATGCTAAAGTAGAGTCTAATCCTCCTGAGATACCAATGATGGCTTTTTTAATATGAGCATGAGACATACGCTTAATGAGTCCATGAGCTTGAATATTGATAATCTCATCACAACGACTCTGTTTCTCTTGAAAAATAGAAGGAACAAAAGGCATAGAGGGAATAAAACGTTGAAGTTTTGAAATATCTGCTACTTTTTTGGTATTGACAACTCTAAACTCTGTTAACTCTCCATCACTGTAACTTGACTCATTCAGGCGTAAGTAGTTAAGTTTCTGAAAATCAATATCTGCTGTAATAAAATGACTCTCCATTTTAAAACGTTCATTTCGTTTAAGGGTTGAACCATATTCACAAATAAGAGCATCGCCACCAAAAACTGTATCTGTTGTAGACTCTCCTACTCCTGAAGAGGCATAAACATATGCCCCCATACATCTTGCACTTTGAGTTCGTACCAACTCTTCACGATATTCAGCTTTTCCAATGAGTTCATTACTCGCACTAAGATTAACAATAAGGTTTGCCCCATTGGTTGCCATCTGTAGACTAGGAGGGGTTACAGCCCAAAGGTCTTCACAAATCTCTACACCAAATACTATATCACTATTTATTTGGAAGAGTAAATCTGTTCCAAAAGGTATCTCTCTTTCAAAAAGTCTAATGGTACTCTTTTTAATATTTCTACCTGAATTAAATTGACGTTTTTCGTAGAACTCTTTTTTATTTGGCAAGTAAGTTTTTGGAATAATGCCTAATATATCTCCAGTTTGTATAACAATAGCACAGTTGAAAAGACGTGAGTTATAAAATAGAGCCATTCCTAAGATAACAACAGTATCTATACTTTGAGTTGATGTTAAAATAGTATAAAGTGCATCATTCTGTTTTTCTAAAAGTAGTTGATTAAAAAAAAGGTCAGAAGCAGTATAGGTGGTTAGTGTGAGTTCAGGAAAAGTGATAACAGCTACACTGTTTTGATGAGCCTCGGTAAGTAGTTCGATAACTTGAGTAGCATTGTGTTTAGGGTTGGCAACAACAGCCAAAGGAGTAGCAGCTGCTACTCTGTAGAATCCATACATGAGTTAATCCTTATAGTATATGAATCCTAATTGTAGCAAAGAATAGCACTTAGACTATTGAAGAGTAAATGTTTTATTTAAATATTTAATTTTAGTTGAAGAAATAACTTTAATTCTATTCCACTGTAATTTAGTGTAAACTTTACCATTTTTAATAGTATATTGACCTTTCTTAGGGAAAGCTTTACCCCAAGATTGCTTCTTTTTTAAGATTCTCAATAGTCTAGATGATGTTAGCTCATTCACTGTTAGTTTGTCTGTCTTATTTGTTAAGAGTTGATAAAAATTACCACTCTTAGTTAAAAGAAGAAAGTAGTAAGAATCCCCTATTCTGTCGGAACGGTAGACTTTACCATAACTAGGTGTCACACCAGAATTTTTTTCTGCATGTGTTGCTGTAGTTGAAAGTAACAATAGTAAGATAAAAAGTTTTAGTGTTATAAGTAATCGTTTCATACATTAAGTATAGCATAAATTTTACTTCAACTAAGACTAAAATTAAAAACAAATTAAGTTTTTTTACTTAAGCTGTTCTTTATAGTTACAGGATATTTTTCATTATCCCCGTCATATACTTTATTTAACAGAAAAAAATAAAACATAATAAAACAGTTATTCTAGTAATAATTTAGGAGAAGGCTCACCCAAATAATACCCTTGTGAATAGTCAGCACCTAACTCTTTGACCATATCAAATATCTCTTTATTATGTATATACTCCGTAATGGTCTTTTTCCCTAACTTATTTGAGAATGAAATAATGGCTTCCGTAATAATTCTAGCATTCTCATCTTTGTTAATATTTTTAATAAGACTTCCATCTACTTTAATAAAGTCAGCATCAATGTTAATGATATGGTCAAAGTTGGCATACCCTGAGCCAAAATCATCTATGGCTATCTTAACCCCATATCGTTTAACCCCTTTAATAAAGTCATTAATCACTTTATAGTCATTTACCTCTTCGGACTCTGTAATCTCAAAAATAACCCTATTGGTAAACTCATAGTTCTCTAACTTCTCATAAATATAATCTGTTGTACTCTTAGATAAAATATCATCCACAGTTAAATTTAATGAAAATTCAATATGTGGTAATTTCGCAAATTTTTTAAACGCTTTATCAATTACTATCTTGGTTACCTGTGGATAAAGTTTGGCTTTTTGTGCAATTTCTAAGAATATCCACGTTGGCACAGGGTGACCATCTCTATCTAACATTCTTACTAATGTTTCATACTTCTCTATCTTTTCAGTTTTGTTATCAATAATAGGTTGATAATAGGTGGTAATTCTATCACTCTTAATCGCCTCTTTAATTCTTTTAATCCACTCTATATTTTTAGCATAATCTTCACTTTTACGCATGGTATGATCAAACAATAAAAACTTCTTATGAGCTTGTCGTGCTTTTTTACGTGCAATATTGGCATACAGTATAAGATTTTGATAGTTATCATGTGCATAATACGTTGCTACCCCTGCACTCACCGAGATATTAATTCTATTTTGATTTTCAACATTTAAGTTAACTATATCATTTTCAATATCATCTAATAGCTCTTTAAAAAACTCTTTAAAGTTCACATTACCTAAATCTTCTTCTTGAAAGAGTAAAATAAATTGGTCTGCTTGAAGTTTATAGAGTTTAAATTTTTTCTTATCTTTAAATGTATTTAAAATTTTAGACAAACTTACAAGCACTAAGTCCCCAATATCGGAACCATAGAAGTCATTAAAGCCAGAGAAGTTATCAATGTTAAGATAGAAGATAATAGGTTTTACAGCTGACTTTAAATCGACCATCAATTGGTTTCTATTCGGCAATGCTGTGAGTAAATCCATTCGTTGTTTCTGAATCTCCTCTTTACTCTTCTCTAACTCTGTAATATCATGCCGTACAGCAAAATACTCAATAATCTCCCCATTATGGTCTAAAATAGGGAGTATCGTTGCATCCACAATATAAGTTTTTCCATCTTTACTGATATTTGGTACGATACCTTTCCAAATTTTCTTATTTTTAATGGTATTCCACATGATGTTAAATGTCTCTTTTGAGACATCAGGATGACGTACAATATTATGCGAACGACCTATAAGCTCTTGCTGGGTATATCCTGATACCTCACAAAACATCTCATTAGCATAGGTAATAATACCCTTTAAATCTGTTTTAGAGACAATACTACTGTTATCTATCGCCATTTTATAGCCATCTAGAAATGAGATATTTTTATGCAGTGTTTCACTCATAGAGTTAAATGCCAACAGTGCCTTACCAATCTCATCTTGCTTGTCCACTTTTAAATGAATTTTGGTCTGACCGATAGAGATAAGCTCAGAAGCTGTCTGTAACTTCTTTAAATTTCCTGTAATAGATTGATAAAAAGCGATAAAAATATAAAATGCACTTAAAATAATAACCATAAACATAATCAAAAAAGACCAAAGTTGACTGTTTAAATCATCCACCAGTTGGTTTATGGTCTCTTTATATGTATAAGAAAACATATCATATAAGCCACTTTGTGACTCTATTGCATCAGCCACTTTATTAAAAAAATTCTCTGAATAGATTCTATTTTCGCTATAAGTAATAATTTGATTATCTAAAATAGTTAAAAGTTTTTCTATTTTATAGGTTACCTCTGTCGCCTTCTCTTCTAACCCATGATAATTATCAAGGTGACTTAATAGTTGATTGTTATTTAAATGTAATTTTAAACTACTTAAATCTGTCCACAAAGCATAGAGTGTTAGCTTATCCTTTTGAAGCATTTTAATATCACTAATTTGCGTAAAAGAGGTATCCTTCAATTGCCGTGTAAAATCATAAAGACGTATGAGCTTCTCTTGTAACATACTTGCTAAATAGTTAATTCGTAAATCTTTACTGGCTGAAAAACTACTATATTTAGCAATATCTTGCAGTGTTTTCATAAGTTTATTAATCACTTTACCATGTGTTTCAAAAATAAATTTTATAGATGTTGTGTTATCAAACTTGTCTTGTTTCATAACTACAAAATTGGCTATCGCTTTAGCAAAATTTTGATTGGAGCTTAAATATTTTAAATTCGCTTCATCAAAATCCATAATACTCTCTTTTTGTTTATCAAATTTTAGTTCAATATCTTCTAACTCATCTAATGTATCTTTACTCTTATTTTCTAAATACTCTAAAGAGAGAGTACGATGCACGGCAACTGTCTTAATGAAACTACTCACTGTCTCCATATATTTTAGACCAATCAATTGCTGATTATATTGAGAATTTTTCTCCATATAAGTTACAAAGAGTGTTCGAGAAGGTACGAGAAAAAGTATAAATAGTACAAATATAGAGAGTATTATCTTAGTTTTGAAATTTAATTTATTCATAACATAAAGAGCAGGTTGAAATATTGAATTAAGCGTCATGAATAAGCTTCCTTTGAGTATATAATAAATATTATAACATAAAAAACAATAGATTTTAATATATTTTTTAATTATTAAGATTAATTTTATGAAAATGTAGGAAGAAGGGACACCTCTTTCATATAAGAGGCATCTCTTCTTAAGAAAAAAAAGACTCTACGCTTTTTGAGCAACTACTTCAACTGAAATAATATCATCATTTTGAGCAATAGTGTCCAGAACAGAAAAACTCTCTGTATCATCAAGTTCAATAGCACCAAAAACAGTATGGACACCATCTAAATGTGGTGTGGGAACGAAGGTAATAAAAAATTGGCTTCCACCTGTATTTGGTCCTGCGTGTGCCATTGAGAGTGTTCCTCTTCTATGTGGTTCATGACTCGTGTCAGTTTCACAATCAATTGACCATGCTGGTCCACCCGTTCCAGGCATTCCTGTCGCACCCTCACGTGTATTAGGACACCCACCTTGTGCCATAAATCCATCAATTACTCTATGAAATTTTAAACCATTATAAAAACCTGTCTCGGCTAAGTATGCAAGGTTTGCTACGGTATTTGGTGCATCTTCAGTGTAAAGTTTAATCCAAATCACACCCTTTGACGTTGTAAACTTTGCATAGTTATAAGTATCCATAATCTCTTGTGTTACATCATATCTTTTTGACATGTTAATCCTTAATTTGTTATATTTTAGGTAAAATTATACCCATAAAAAATAAGGATATATAGTATGGAATTATGTGTAGCATTAGATTTACCCTCAGCAGAGGAAAATTTAGCATTAGCTGAGTCATTAAAGTCTCATAATATTTGGATGAAAGTTGGTTTTAGAGCTTATATTCGAGATGGAAAGCCTTTTATTGAAGCTCTTAAAAAAATTAATCCTAACTTTAAAATATTTTTAGATTTAAAACTTTATGATATTCCTAATACCATGGCAGATGCAGCCGAAGAGATAGCAAAACTGGGTGTCGATATGTTCAACATTCACGCCTCAGCAGGAAAAATTGCCATGCAGACTGTTATGGAGAGACTCTCAACCTATGAAAATCGTCCCTTGGTCTTGGCTGTAACTGCCCTCACCTCTTTTGATGAAACAAACTTCTCTCTTATCTATGAAAAAAGTATTAATGAAAAAGCAGAGCAGTTTGCCAAACTTTCATATGAAAATGGATTGGATGGAGTTGTCTGCTCTACCTTTGAGAGTAGAGCCATTAAAAATGTTACATCGTCTGAATTCTTAACCCTCTCTCCAGGGATAAGACCTTTTGGAGAAGATGCAGGAGACCAACAGAGAGTTGCCACCTTAGAGTTAGCCAAAGAAGAAGGTGTAGACTTCCCTGTTATCGGTCGCCCTATCTATAGAGATGAAAATCCTACTCAAAAGGTTGAGAAGATTTTAGAGAAGTTGTAACCTAACTTTTTAAAGTCTATCCTCTCTTAGAAGCTCGTTGGCACTCTTTCACAAAGTGAATCGCATTTTCAACAGGAACATCAGGTAAAATTCCGTGTCCTAGGTTGAAGATGTGTCTTCCCTCTTTCATGGTTTCAGCTAAGGACTCAACACACTCGGTGGTTGCCTCTTTGCTGTAGAGTCGGCATGGCTCCATATTTCCTTGAAGCACGTATTTGTCACCCAGTTTCTCTTTTGCCAGTGCCATTGGTGTTCCCCAATCGACACCGAAAACATCGAAGTTTCCGTAGACCAAACCTTGCTCAATGAACGATGCCACACCCTTAGGGAACATGATAATTGGGGTCTCAGGATATTTAGATTTTAAATAATCAGCAATCTCAACCATATATTTCCATGAGAACTCATCGTACATACCTGGCTCAATCGCTGCTGCCCATGAGTCGAAGATTTGTACCACATCAATACCCGATGCAATCTGCTGTTCCATGTAGTATTTAACCACTTGGGTTACCTCATGCAGAATGTTGTGTAGAAGCTCAGGGTTTGAGTACATCATCTTTTTACAGATATTATAAGTCTTTGTCCCTTGACCCTCAATCATATAGGTTGCCAATGTCCACGGAGCACCACAGAAACCGATAAGGGCAATGTTGTCACCACGCTCATCTAACTGTGTTCTAAGCAGTTTAATGGTGTCATAAACATACGTTAATTTACTCGCTGCCTCTTCTCCACCAATGAGTCTGTCAAGGTCAGCTTGGGTCTCTATTGGGTCAGAGAACTTTGGTCCTTCACCCTTTACAAAACTCAAATCCATCCCCATCTCATCAGGAATCACCAAGATGTCAGAGAACAAAATCGCTGCGTCAACACCCACAATGTCGAGGGGTTGAATGGTCACTTCAGCTGCTTTTTTAGGGTCGTGACAGAGGTTCAAAAAGTTCCCTGCCTCGGCTCTTACTGCCATATACTCAGGGAGGTAACGCCCTGCTTGTCTCATCATCCATACGGGGGTGTATGGGGTCTCTTTACCTAGACACGCGTCTACGAAAATTTTACTCATTAATGTTTTCCTACCTTACTTAAAAAATATAATCCTACAGCCAAGGCTGTAATTGAGAGTGCAAAATAGAGCATCTCTAGTGGGGTTGTAAATTGGGTATGTAACACCTTTTGAAAGAAGTTTACCACCAATACCATAACAATGACTTTAGCAATCTTATCTTTGAGTTGGTCAAGTGAACTTATGGCTAAAATTTGGTTATGCCCCTCTGCTTCATCAATATGAGAGATAAAGAGTTCATAGAGTCCAAACGCAAAGATAAACATCACCACGGCAATCAGATATAAATCGACAGCCCCAATAATAGCTGAAACGATATTTTCATGAAACCCTTCAGGGTGTGGATGGGCAAAAAGATTACTGTAAGCATACCCTGCAATCGAAGCAATATCATACGACGCGACAATAAAGAGAATAATTGCCCCAAGCAATCCAAAAATAACAGCCAAAATAACAATAAATCGACTC
>Ga0256827_10002899_pt1 | contig 10980 bp, 10 predicted proteins | sample CV84metaG_FD_185977 | JGI IMG/M metagenome (GOLD analysis project Ga0256827, IMG submission 185977) | Hydrothermal vent microbial communities from East Pacific Rise, Pacific Ocean - CV84 | ecosystem: Environmental > Aquatic > Marine > Hydrothermal vents | place: Pacific Ocean: East Pacific Rise...
CCAAGTGAGCGGATATAGGTCCCCTCTGACACCGTTGCTTCAAAAGTTACAAATGGATGGCAGTAGTGGATGAGTTCAATCTTATATATAGTAGAGTTAATTTTGTTAAGCACTACCTCTTTTCCTGCACGTGCTAAGTCATAAGCACGTTGCCCATTGATACGTTTAGCACTAAAAATAGGGGGATGGTATTCTAAATCGCCCTCAAGTGAGCTAACCACGTTGAGAAGCTCTTGAGAATCTAATTCTGGTAATATCTCTACATTTTCTATCATTTCTGTATCTAAAGAGTCACTTTTTGCACCTAACCAGAGGGTTGCTCTGTACTTTTTAGGTGTTTTGTCTAAAAAACGAAAGAGTTTTGTGTGAGAACCGAACCCTATGAGTAAAACTCCCTTAGCAAAAGGGTCAAGTGTCCCTGAAAAACCAGCCTTTTTGTTTTTGTACTTACGTTTGAGTCGTGAGAGAAAAAAGTTTGAACTTATTCCTGTCGGTTTGTAGGCAACGAAAAGTCTGTTCATTAGAGTCTTTCTACAAAAGATGCCAAGATGTCACGCTTCGTGCCTGCAAAGTTAATCTGAAGTTTAAACTCACGCCCAGACTTACTTACACCTGATACACGACCCGTACCAAAAACTTTGTGGCGCACTAAATCACCCTTTTTAAAGGCTGTATTTTTTTCTACTATTAAAGAACCTTCACAGAGACCTGCTTCGTTGAAAAAACGACTCTTTTGTAGTTCACTTCTGCGACCCTTATAAAATCTACTTCCCGCATGACATAGACTTAGTGTCTCTTTAGCCCTAGTAAAAGAGACATAGCCTAAACGTCGCTCCTCTTCTAAGTCACTTCCATCTCCAACAAGTGGTAAAAAGCCCTCTTCAAGTCCAATTATAAATACATGCTCAAACTCTAAACCTTTAGAAGCATGGATACTCATCATATAGATTGACTCACCCTCTACTTGGTCTTGCTCACTCTGAAGTGTAAGTTCATTTAAAAACTCATCAAGACTTGCATCTGGCTTATTTTTTACAAAGTCACGAAAGAGTCCATAAAACTCATCCATATTTAAAATTCTATCTTGCTCGTCTTGCATCCCTTTATAGATATCTTTGAGATGGAAGGTATCTTCTAAGACATCTATAAACTCATAAGTCGATGCTTCAACTGACTTTGCAACACCTTTAATATTTTGAATAAACTCTTTGAGTGTTTTAGCATTTTTCTTTCTCACGAGTGATTCTAACTCAGCCAACGTGGCTCTGTCTATAAACTCAAAAATAGAGAGTTCACTGGAGAGAGCTGCAAGCTCAAGTTTATCTATACTTGCTTTACCTAGACCACGTTTAGGTTTATTTACAATACGTTTAAAAGAGAAGTCATCATGGAAGTTAGTTATAACTCGAATGTAAGAGATAAGGTCTTTAACCTCTGCTCTATCGTAAAATCGCTGACCACCTACAAGTTTATAGGCTATTCCTGCACGGTTAAGTCCCTCTTCTATGGAACGACTCAGTACATTCACTCGGTATAAGATGGCAATATCATTTGCCTTGGTCCCTGAGCTTAAAAGTTTTTGGATTTGGATTGCAATTTTTCGAGCCTCTTCATTTTCATCGTTAGAGTTTAAAACAGTAATATCCTCTCCTGCTCCACGAGTCGCTAGAAGTTTTTTACCCAGACGTGAACGGTTATGCTCTATAAGGGCATTAGCAACTTTTAAAATAGGCTCACGAGAACGGTAATTCTCTTGAAGTTTAAAAATATTAGTCCCTATAAAATCTTGGTCAAACTCCATAATATTTCGTATGTGAGCCCCACGCCAACCATAGATACTCTGGTCATCATCGCCAACTACACAGAGATTAGTATGAGAAGTACAGAGTTTTTGAAGCAGTTTAAGTTGCAACTCATTTGTATCTTGGTACTCATCAATCATAATATACTGATACTTTTTAGATGTAGCCTCAGCAAGTGCTGGATTTTCATCTAAAAGTTTATAAGTAAGGGCTATTAGGTCATCAAAATCGACAAGATTATTTTCATTTAAATAGGCTTCATAAGATTCGTAGACTTTTGCTATCTGCTGATAATTATAGAGTTCTGCTTGTTTGTAAGCGTCATCTGGACTCAGTAGAGAGTTTTTGTATCTTGAAATTTCACTCGCTATAAGAGGTGTCGGCAGTTCTGAGTTTATTTTTTTAATAATTCTTTTTTTATCATCTGTGTCTATAACGACAAAGTTATTTTGTCTCTTTAAGAGATGGATGTTAAACTTTAGAAAAAGCAGTCCAAACTTATGAAAAGTACAAAGAAGAGGTGGATACGATATATTCTCTATCATCGCTAACGAGCGTTCTCTCATCTCTTTTGCTGCTTTGTTTGTAAAGGTAAGCGTTAATGTGTTTGAAGCGGGAATACCAAGCACTTCTATGAGGTAAGCCAAACGTGAAATAATAGTTGTTGTTTTACCACTCCCTGCCCCGGCTAAAATGAGCACAGGACCCTCTGTCTGCTTCACTGCTTCTGTTTGAGATTCATTCAATTTGTTAAATATTTTTTCCATAATCACCACTGTTTTATTCAAGATACATCTTAATTATTAATATTATAACTAAAATTGAATAAATTATTACAAAACTATTGCATTAATTATAATTATGAGTTATAATTTCACTATTATATTTACTTATAGGAATTATTATGTTAAAAGATTTTGCTAAGCTTCAAACGTTTTTAATGGTGATTAAAGAGAAAAGTTTCTCTAAAGCATCGGCTAAACTAGGGATTTCCCAACCTGCTGTAACACAACAGATAAAATTTATTGAAGAGTATCTTGATACTAGAATAGTAGAAAGAAAGAAGAATGGAATCCTGTTAACCAAAGAGGGTGAAGACCTTTACAGAATTGCACAGAGACTTGAAAAAGCGATTTCAAATAGTGAAAAAGAGCTACTTAAAATTATCAACAAAGAGTTTACATTTGTAATGGGTGCATCATATGCCATCGGTAACTACATTCTTCCAAACTACCTCGGTGAGATAAAAAAACGTATTAATAACGAAGTTTTTATGAATATCGCATTATCATCTGAAATCATAGACCAACTTGAAGATAAAAAAATTGATGTAGCACTTATAGAGTCTCCAATTTTTAGAGATAGTATTATCTATAGAGAGTGGGTTGAAGATGAACTTGTTGTTTTTTCTAATCAACCCATTCCTAAGCATTTAAAAGCGGATGATTTAATGGAGTTTGACTGGATATGTAGAGATGAAAACTCACATACTAGAAAAATTACTGCTGAAGTATTTGAAGAGATTGGTGTGCAGTGTAAAGACTTTAATGTTCTTGGAGTTTTAAGTAGCCCAACAGCAATAAAAGAGACCATTATGCATTCTGACAAAAACTCTTCAAGACCTCTAGTTTCGATTATGTCTCGCCATGTAATACAAGATGAGATAAGAGATTCTAAACTCTTTGAAGCAAGAATCAAAAACTACAAAATTGAAAGAAAGTTCTACATCGCTTACTCAAAAGAGCGAAAACATGATGCCTTTGTTGACAATGTAGTTAACTACCTACTCTCTCTTAACAAAATATAGAGAGGGCTACTTTTTTATAAACTTAGAGTTCTCTGGGTTTGATAAAAAAGATGCCATTGAGTTTTTCTCTCCGACTGAGCTAGGCTCTGTATGAACTATTTCTTCTTGTTTATATGTGGAGAGGTTAATAAGAACAGGTGTTTCATCTACTATTATTTGCATAATACTCAGTAGTGGTATTGTTACAACACTCCCAAAATTCTCAGCTCCAAACCCCGCCTCAAAAACTAAATCATCCCCAACTATACGAGCAGTTTCAAAAGTATAACCAGCTAAAAAGAAGAGTGTAAGTGCTTGAAATTCAGCATCTATAGCTTCAGGTAGAGACGGTGCAAAAGAGACATCTTCAATCTTACATAAAATTCCAAAGTTCTGTTCCATTGAAAAAAAATGAAGTATCACCTCTTGAATACTGTTTTGCATTAAAGCGGCAAACTTACTATCTTCTATTACATTCTCTAGCACTTAGATTCCTTTTTTCTAATTATATCAAAAATTCAAACTCATCCACTATATCAAACCCTACCATCGCATTTAAGAGTGCAATTTTAGAAAAAGTTCTTAACTCATTAGCTTTTATATCTGCCTCAACAATGAGACCCTCATTTAAGAGTCTCTCTCTTGTTGTCCCTTTGAGAAGTGGCTCTTTTGGTGTTAGCCAGCTCCCCTCTCTAAAAAGAGCAATATTTGCTATACTCGTGTCTGTTACAAGTAAGTTTTTAATAATCAAAACCTCATCCGCATCCTCTTTTTGAGCAAAAAGAAGCTCAATTGAGTCACGCTTAGTAGACTTTTGAGCATACTCTATCTCGTTATCAAAAATAAGTTTAAAAGAGCTTATGTCCCTTTTTTTGTAAGGGTGGTACTCAACCGCTACACTCTGAGTATCATAAACTGCACGACATCTATAGAGTCCCCATTCAGGTGGCTCTATAAAATCTTTTAAACTTTTATACTCACTCACACCTAAGGAGTTTAAAACACTCTCATAACGTGCTTGATGGTACTCTATGTTACAGATCTCTCCATCAAGAATTTTGATGGTCTCTACAAAACTACTCTTCACTAAAGAGTGCCGTACTAAGATATCGCTCACCAGTGTCACACAAAATTGTTACTAAAGTCTTTCCTGCAAACTCTGGACGAGAAGCTACTTGCATAGTCGCCCATACATTTGCACCAGCAGATATACCAACAAGTAAACCCTCTTTTTTCGCTAACATTTTAGCTGTGGCAATGGCATCTTCATTGCTCACTTTTATCACTTCGCTATAGAGAGTAGTCTCTAATATTTTTGGAATAAAACCAGCTCCTATACCTTGAATCATATGAGGCCCACCACTCTCTCCGGAGAGTACTGCTGAGGCTTCGGGTTCTACTGCAAAAATTGTAATATCTTGAGACTCCTCTTTTAAAACCTGAGAAGTTCCCGTAAGTGTTCCACCCGTACCCACTGCTGCTACAAAAGCATCAATAACTCCATCAGTATCACGAAGTATCTCTTTAGCGGTTGTAAGTCTGTGGATTTCTGGGTTTGAAGGGTTCTCAAACTGCTGTAAAACTATAGAGTCTGCTATACCACGTTGGAGTTCATCTGCTTTACTTATAGCTCCATTCATTCCCTCTGAAGCAGGTGTTAAAACTAGTTCTGCGCCAAGAGCTTTGAGTAGATTTCTTCGCTCTATACTCATAGACTCTGGCATCGTTAAAATAAGCTTGAGACCTTGTGCTGCACAGTTAGCAGCAAGCGCAATGCCTGTATTACCACTTGTAGGTTCTATAATAGTAGTTGTTGGAGTAATTTTTCCAGCTTCTTGTGCACGGCGAATCATGTTAAACCCTATTCTATCTTTAACCGAAGATGTAGGGTTCATAAACTCACATTTACCAAGGATTGTAGCCCCTGTTAGTGAGGAGGGAGTATTTAATCTCACAAGAGGTGTATTTCCAATAAGCTCTGTAATATTATTTGCTATATTCACGAAAAATCCTTTTCATCATTCTAGCAAAAAAAATGCTCATTAGAGAGAGAAGTTTAACTTTTGCATAGAATCATAGCCATAGAGGTCTTTATAAAATTGTAGTTTTTTCTCTTTATCTATGTAGGCTGTTATGTATGTAATGTGTACTGGCAATTTTTTACTTAAACTCACAGTTTTCATTTTTTGTGAGTCATAATCTCTTTTGACTGTGTCATAACTTTTTTTAGTGTAGTGTGTAGATATGTACTTTATAAGTGCAAGTGGGTTTTCCAACCTTACACAGCCATGGCTTACTGCTCTTATGCTCTGTTTTGGAGATTTAAAACGCCAAGTACCTATGGTGTCATGCATATATACTGCATACTCATTAGGAAAAATAAATTTCACCCTTCCCATGCCATTTGTTTTCGAAGGCATCTGAATAAATTTATAAGGAATATACCTAACACTCTCTTTTAAATACTTATCCCATTTTACATCTTTTTGTCTAAATTTTTTAGAGGAGAGGTTGTAGTTTTTGTGAATTACAATACCTTTTTTAGAGAGGTATTTTTTATCTTTAAGCATTCTAGGAATTATTGTTTTTTTAGCAATAGAATCAGGAATATTCCAAGCTGGATTCATAATAAAATAACTTAGTTTTGAGCTTAAAACTGGTGTTTGGTCTTCTAAATCTCCAACAACTGTTCCAAAACTCATACTCTTTATGTTGTTTTCATAAAAGTCAAAACTATAGGCTGGAATATTTAACTGTATAAAGTTTGTGCTTTCATAAGGTTTCATAAGCTTTAATCGTTCTATGTTGAGTCGTAATTTATGTCGCTCTTGTTTACTCAACGTGGTGTCATTTAGAAATCCAACAAATCTGAAATAGTCTGGATGTTTGGGAACATAAGGCTCTAAAATTTTTTTAAGAGTTATTTGCTTCGAACGATACTGCTCCAAAATTTTCTTTTTATCTACTTTTTGAGTATATGTTTTAAAACTACTTTTTATTTTATTAGCTCTATTTTTTGCTATTTTTCGTTGCATATCTTTAATATTTATACAGCCATTTGCAAGATTTTGAGCATATTTTAAGAGTAGGTTTTCTACTAATTGTTGCTTTTTTAAACTTTCAGGCATAAGCATAACTCTCTCATACTCAGACTTAGACGAACAGAGTGAGGCATAGGTATCATGCTCTAAAATATTTAAGAACTCACTCTCTCTTAAATTAGTTGCTTTTACTTCTACTTTTTCTTCTTTAACTATTTTTTCACCCATTTCTCTTGTGAGAATTTTAAGCTCTATAGGTTTATCTACAACTATTTTTTCGTCAGTAACAACTTCAATTTTTTTACTTGCACAAGATGTAAAAAAAACAATCAAAAGCACCACTGTACTTAGTTTTATATATAACACAAATAACACCTACTTAATTTAATATGACAGAATTTTAACGTATAAGCACTATTAAAATCTTTAATGTTTTAATTAATCATTTTTTAACACTTTTTACAATACCATACATATTATTTTTACTAATGGGGTCTCTTTGAAATATCTACTTATACTTTTTCTCTTTTTTACATCGAGTTATGCAAACATAGAACTAAGCACTACAGATAGTAATGCTACACAGATAGAGTTGACAAAGAGTATAAAAAAATACTTTAAAACGAACCAAAAGATTGGTATAAATGTCAGAAAAAGACCTTTAAGAGCATACTATGCAAAAGAGCAGTACCAACTTATATGGTTTAAAAATAATTTATTAAGTCCAATTGCTCAAGACCTGTTAGAGGTAGCACAGAGTGATAAAATTATTGCTAATGATATTAAAACTTCTTTCAACATAGAAGTGATTGAAGATTTACTTTTTGAGCATAAAAGCAGAGAGTTAACAGCAAAAGAGACACTACAACTAGACTTACTACTTACAAATCTTTACGATAAATATATGAACTGTGTCTCAAAGGGGAGTATTGACTGGAGTGCCTTTAAAAAGAAACTCGCTAAGCTTATGGAAAAACGTGACATTATGGCTAACTGGGAAAAGTATAGTGCAAAGGTAAATAAGCCAAAACTCCTACAAGAAACTCTCATCTCACAAGATTTTAATCACTCTATGCAAAAGACAGATCATAGCTATCCAAACTCAGACAAACTCTACGACAGACTTTCATACTACGAAAATATTTTAAATGATGGTGGTTATGTTAAAGTTCCTACAGTTACAAAATCTCTTAAAGAGGGAATGAGTAGTAGTGTGGTTCCTCTCCTAAGAGAGAGACTTATTCAGAGTAATGATTTCACTCTACAAAGTGATACTATTGAAACAGCAGGAGCTCCAGAGAGTGATATCCAAGCACCTCTTGCTCCCAACGTGGAAGATGCATATCCGCAAGAAAACAGTGCTAACATTTATAATAAAGAGCTCGTAATTGCCGTAAAATCTTTTCAAAAAAGTCATGGTTTAGCAGTTGATGGAGTTTGTGGACCAGACACTATACGACACCTTAATATATCTGTTGATAGTCAAATACATCAAATAAAAGTCAATTTAGAGAGAATGAGATGGATGCCAAGAGAGCTTGGCAAAGATTATCTTATCGTTAACATACCAGACTATAATCTTCGTTATTTTAAAGATAAAAAAGAGATGTTAAAACTCTCAGTAGTTGTTGGAACTAAAAAGCACCCAACACCTATCTTCTCCCATCAACTCTCAACCGTAGTTCTCAACCCTTACTGGAGAGTTCCAAAAAGAATTGTACAGCGTGAAATCATTCCTAAGCTTGTTAAAAATCCAAGTTACCTTAGAAATAAAGATATGAATATTCATGAGAGTTGGGATACTAAATCGGAAATATATGAACCTACAGATATTAACTGGACTCAATTTGCACAGACTGATTTGCAAAAAAAAGAGAAGTTTTATCCAGATGTTCCTTATAGATTTATTCAGACACCTGGAAAGAAAAACCCACTTGGAAAAATGAAGTTTATGTTTTATAACAAATATCTAGTTTACCTTCACGATACAAGTGCCAAATATATTTTCAACAGACGTCAACGTGCTTATAGCCATGGATGCATAAGGGTTCACAATCCATACAAACTACTTAAAACCATTGCTAGTGAAGATAAAAAACTTGATTATACAGAAGCAAAAGAGATACTAGAAGATGTAGAGCAGACGGAGATAAGTCTCAACAAAAAGATTCCTATTCACATTGTCTACTTAACCGCTTGGATAGATGACAATGATGAGATGCAGTTTCGCGATGATGTCTATGGTTATGACAAAATGCAAGAAAAAATACTCTACCACAACTAAGCCGTAACCAACTTAACTAAGTATTGGAGCAAATGCTTTGGTACTTACACTTACACTACTTCCTATCTCTAAACTTTTTGCTTCACTTGAACTTATGACAACTTCTACTAACTGCTGTCCAATCGATATAATTGCAATATAAATCACATCCACTTTTACAATCTCTAAAAGCTCCCCTTCAAATGAAAACTTTTTAGAACCACTAGTTTTTAAAAGCACATCTTTCGGTTTTCCATCTTCTACTACTTTTCCATGATGGAGTTTAATAACTCGCTGAGATAGTCTATAAATCTCACTAGGGTCATGGCTTACCATAATTGTAGTTGTACCAAACTCTTTATGTAGAGCTAGTATTTCAGCTTGTAGTTTACTTCTCATACTTGGGTCAAGGGCAGAGAGTGGTTCATCCATAAGAAGTAGTTTTGGACGATTCATCATTGCTCTACAGAGACTTACTCTCTGCTTCTGACCACCACTTAAACTGTTTGGCACTCTTCCTCTTAACTCACTTAGTTCACTCATTTCTAGGAGCTTACTACAGAGCTCTTTATCATTTTTTACAAAAAGTAGATTTTCTTCTACACTCATATTTGGAAAAAGAGCATAATCTTGAAAAACAAATCCGATACCTCTCTTTTGAGTAGAGAGTTTGCTCTTAGCATCCTGCCAAATCTCACCACCAACTTCTATGGTTCCATCTGCCTCTTCAAGCCCTGCTAAAATACGTAGTAGTGTTGTTTTACCACTTCCACTCTCCCCTGAGAGTGCCACAAAAGAGTTCTCTTGTATCTCTAAGTTTATACTTAAGTTCATTACCCCTGTAGCACCATGAAGTTTTTTACTAATATCGATTCTTATCATGCGATACCACCAACTTTTCTAATCTGTTTTGCATTAAAAATATAGACACTTAAAAGGACTATAAAACTCATAGCAACCATAATCCCACTGTAAATATGAGCAGAGCTATAATCCATAATTTCTACAAATTCATAAATGGCTACAGAGGCTACCTTTGTCTCTCCTGGGATACTACCACCCACCATTAAAACAACACCAAACTCTCCAACAGTATGTGCAAAAGTCACAATTATAGCTGTCATAAGAGCCGGTTTGATATTTGGTAAGGCAACTTTAAAAACAGTTTCTACTTTTCCCTTACCACTAATATAACTCGCTTCTAACATATTTTTGTTCAGTGCTTCAAAACCACTCTGAAGGGGTTGCACCATAAAAGGAAGTGAGTAAAAACAACTCGCTATAACTAGCCCTGTAAAGTTAAAAACAAGTTTTATGCCAAAAACATCTTCAAAAAAAGCTCCAACAGGGGAGTTATAGGAGAGTGCCCAGAGAATGTAAAAACCTAAAACAGAGGGTGGCAACACAATTGGAAGTGCAGTAATAGCTTCTAAAACAGGTTTTACCTTCGAGCGAGTTTGTGAAAGGTACCAAGCCAAAGGGAGTGAAATAATAAAAAGGATAAAAGTAGTAGTAGCTGCTAACTTAAATGAGAGCACAAAAGGTGCAAACTCTATCGTCTGAAAAAATTCTATCATTTTACAATCTCTACTATTGAAATATCATTTGCCTTAATCAGTGCAACTACTTTCTCACCAACATTTAAGTTCATTCGTTTTGTAGAGTCTCGTGTGATAATTGACTCTAAAATATAGGGATCAAAAGAGAGCTTGATGCTGCTTAACAAGTGACCATTGTCAATTTCCTGTACAACCACGTTGAGCTGGTTAGAGTAGCTTAAAAGTGCATTTATATCCTTGGCTATGCCTATAGATGTTGACTTAATACCTAAAGAGACTTTTGCCCCTACTTTTACACTCTTGTCTAACTCTAAACTCATCATTTTTAGACTGTTTCCATTACAATCAAAACTCACCACGTTCAAGCTATCGACACTCTCAACATTAGTTATAGTAGCTATTAATTTACTCATGGCAGAGTATATCCAAAATCTTCAAATATCTGTTTTGCCTTCTCACCTAAAATAAAGTTATAAAAAGTCAAAGCATCCGAGTTGTTCTGTGCATTTTTAAGTATGACAATTCCTTG
>Ga0256827_10002900_pt1 | contig 10979 bp, 12 predicted proteins | sample CV84metaG_FD_185977 | JGI IMG/M metagenome (GOLD analysis project Ga0256827, IMG submission 185977) | Hydrothermal vent microbial communities from East Pacific Rise, Pacific Ocean - CV84 | ecosystem: Environmental > Aquatic > Marine > Hydrothermal vents | place: Pacific Ocean: East Pacific Rise...
GAGACTTCAGGCCAAGATAGCACGCCTTCTTAAACCGTAATCGTATTTTTACCGCATCACACCTCTTATTTACTTTCGGGTCATAAAAAGAGGCTACACTTATAGACATTTACATAAGGATCTATAATGAGCGCTAAAATGACTTTAGAGACGACACTCCCTTTAGCAGGGACAAAAAACGGTGTGATCTCGATCTCAAAGATCGAAGAGCCTTACGGGGCAGACTCCAATACAGTGGCAAGTATCGGTATCTCATTGGCAGGTAATGCCGAAGAGCCTGAGTGGAAGGTCCACCTTCCTCTCGAGAACCTTGATGCTGTCATCGAAGCACTCCAAAAGTTAAAATAACATCTTTCTGAGCACGTTCTGTGCTCATCAATAACTCCCTGCATCTATAGTAATATTTTAAAACATTAATCTACAGCTTAATCACAGTCGATCTGCTTTATACTGCTTAAAACCACATTTTGGATAGATATGAGACCTTGGATCCTAAGTACTTTTTTACTGTCAATGGTCACAGGTATGCTTATATATGGTATCTTTCAAGACGAAGAGACCTATATCATGCGTTTTCCGGATTGGGACAAAGGGTATGACCTTACCAAAGGGATCATCGAATCTGATGCGCATAACGCGTATGTGAAGATCTATCTGAACGAAGAAGCCAAAGATGCCTATGTCGAAGTGAAAACGGATTTCCCGGTAGGCTCTCAGGTATTCAAACCACTTTATAGTGATGCCGAAGGTGAACGCTTTGCCCGTCTTGTCATCATGGTCAAGATGCAAAAGGGGTATGACAGCGAGCATGGGGACTGGTGGTACGGTGTCTATGATGAGAGTGGTACAAAGATGGCTTATGAAGGGCGTATCTCTGAATGTATCAGCTGTCATGCTATGGCCAAAGAGACAGATTATATGTTCTCAAGAAGTGTGATGAAAAAACTCAGGGGGATCGATACTAATGAGTTTGAAGAGTACCTCCCCGATGATGGAGAAGTGTACTAAAGTGTCATATCTTTTAGGTGTGGTCGTGTTACCGAGCTATTTGTAGCTCTTTACGAAGGTCTCGATACGCTTGATACCTTTTTCGATGTTCTCCATACTGGTCGCAAAAGAGAAACGGAAATAACCTTCACTTCCAAAGCCGACGCCAGGGACGACGGCGACCTCTGCCTGCTCTAATAGTCTCTTACAGAAGGTCAATGAGTCGTTTGAGACTTCTTTGATGTTGACGAAGAGGTAGAACGCACCATCAGGCTTCAATACAGAGAGACCATCGATCTTGTTGAACATCTCTACCGCTACATCGCGACGCTCCATAAAGGCTTTACGCATCATCTCGATATCTTCGTCGGCACTTCCGTCAAGACCTTTGATAGCTGCCATCTGTGTGATAGAGTTGATGTTTGAGGTACTCTGGCTCTGTAGTTTCTTTGTCGCTTTGATCAGCTCAGCATCTGCTGCAGCCATATAACCGAAGCGCCAACCTGTCATCGCGACAGACTTACTCAGACCATTGATGGTGATGGTACGTTTGAACATATCATCGCTAACCGCTGCTGCTGATGTGAAGACACCGTCATAGACAAGTTTCTCATACATCTCATCACTGGCGACCAGGATCTCTGTTCCCTCCAGGACCTTGCCGATAGCGACAAGCTCCTCTTTGGAGTAGACCGCTCCTGTCGGGTTGGAAGGTGTCGTCAGGATCAACATCTTTGTCTTGGGTGTGATCGCTGCTTTAAGCTGCTCAGGTGTGATCTTAAAACCACTCTCATCGTTAGTGTCGATCTCAACAGGCGTTCCGCCACTGTAGAGGACAAGCTCAGGGTAGGTGACCCAGTACGGTGCCGGGATGATCACTTCGTCTCCCTCTTCGATGGTCGCTTGCATGAGGTTGAAAAGAGAGTGTTTGGCTCCGTTGTTCACGATGATCTGGTTGGCGGCATACTCGAGTCCGTTGTCACGCTTGAGCTTGTTGGCCACAGCTTCTTTGAGGGCAGGGATGCCATCGACCGCAGTATACTTTGTAAAGTCATCGTTGATGGCTTTGATCGCGGCATCTTTGATCACCTGTGGTGTACCAAAGTCAGGCTCACCAGCTGAGAAACTGATGACATCTTTACCTTGTGCACGTAGCTCCTGTGCAAGTGTCGTTACAGCGATTGTGATCGATTCTGAAAGTGTATTAATACGTTTAGTCAACATGGTTGTTCCTTAGCGGCGAATTATTGGCGAAATTATAGCATTTTTTAATAATATTTTATCTGTTCTCAAGGGGTAAAAGGAAGACTATTATAAAGGCTAATAGTTAAGTGGCAGTGTCAGGTAGGGATATGCTCTGTACAAAGAGCGGATGCAGGCAGAAAGTCCTGTATCTATTCACACTATATCATATCAAGGATCTCTTCAGTAGGATCGATAAGGGAACATAAATTGATGATACAAAGCAGAACACTGTACGGAGAGTGACTGCAAAAAGGTAGAGAGGAGAGGTAAGACTTCGAGTTGAAGTCCTGTCGTCTCTTTAGGTCTTGATCGCTTTAAGGAACGAGTCGTAGATCTGCTCAAGCTTAAGGTCTTCGTCAAGCACTTCAGTGTTGTCTTTCATCAAGATGTGTTCTAGGACAGCGACACGCTTAAGGAGGTACTCAAAGAGCTCTTTGTTGATGTCCGGAAGCTTGTTATGGCTGAATTGGTCCTTGTCCCGACCCTTCTCGATGACATGGGCCGGAATACCGATGGCAGTGGAACCGTCAGGGACCTCACGTACCACGACAGAGTTCGCTCCGATCTTCGCCTCTTCTCCGATGACGATGTTTCCAAGGACCTTTGAACCGGCACCGATGACCGCACCGCGACGTACGGTTGGGTGGCGTTTACCTTCGGTCAGGCTGACACCGCCGAGCGTGACGCCCTGATAGATGACGACATCGTCTTCGATGATGGTGGTCTCTCCGATGACCACACCGACGCCATGGTCGATGAAGACCCGGCGACCGATACGTGCAGCAGGGTGGATGTCGATGTTGGTAAAGATCTGGCTGATCCCCATGATCATACGTGAAGTGGCTCTAAAGTTGGCACGGTAGACACGATGTGCCAAGCGGTACCAGGCGATGGCCCAGACACCTGGATAGTTAAAGAGAAACTCTAGGGGGCTGTGTATTGCGGGGTCATTTCGATAAACGTTAACAAAGTCTTCTTTGATCTCAGAAAAGAGTGCCAAGAGCTGCCTTTAGGGTACTATCTTCTATCTAAAGATAGTAAAAATTTGTTGTTCTTATGGCCGTAGAGAGGTCGTCTTACGGCGTTTAATTGGTCGTTCGTAAATATCCGTTTTGGTACAGATAGAGTTCTAATTTTTGAAGTGTATCACTTTTTTCTTCTTCTGTACTAAACGTACTGTTTGCCAAATTATTTTTAAGTTGGATTAATATTTGGGATTTATCATACCCGATATCATCCAATATATCCAGGATGTTCTGTGATTCGACGATGTCGTGAAGGGTATAGCCCTCCTCATCGAACTCGATACTGCACTCATTGGGATGGGTGAAGAGGTTATGGTTCATCCCCAGGGTCTCCTGATAGGCACCGATGTTGAAAAAGGCAAGGAAGTACTCCTCCTCATCCAGGTCGACATCATGCAGATAGAGTGGGGAAGCAGGGTCGAACTGTATCTCTCCGTCACTGTCACAGGTGATGTCCCAAAGTGAAGCTGCCCGGATAGCCGGTTCATCCAGCTTGTTGAGCGGCATGACCGGGAAGTGCTGCTCCAAACCCCAATAGTCCGGCATGCTTTGAAAGATAGAGCTGTTGATAAGATAGCGCTCCTGCAGACGTTCCTGGAGCTTTGTAAGCTCCAGTGTCGGTGTGCCCTTCATCATACGCAGGGACTTCTTGATGATCTGGTGGACCAGTATCTCAGCATTGGAACGGTCCTGAAGGGTGATGTACCCCAGATCGAACAGGGTGAACAGTGACTCAAGATGGTCCAGTGCATCGTGCATATACTCTATACAGTTCTCACGTTTGAGCAGAGCGTTGAGCTCACGCAGCTCTTCGATGAGCGGTGGGTTCTTCTCTGCAAAGTTCAAGGAACGCTCTTGGTAGTCCTGAGAGAAGAGTTCAAGTACCGGCGTGATGAGCACAGCGTGCGAAGCCACGATAAAACGCCCTGACTCTGTAAAGATGTTGGGGTGTTCGACCTCTTTGGCATTCATGATCTCTCGCAGAAGATAGACGACATCGTTGGCAAACTCACCAAGAGAGTAGTTACGCAGGCGATGCTGCTCGGTCTGCGCATACTCTACGGCCAGACCGCCACCGATGTTGATCGCACGCAGCCCCTCAGCACCCATATGTTTGAGTTCGGCATAGATGTTTCCGGCCTCTCTCAGTGCTTTTTTGAGTGGTGCGATCTCCTCCATCTGAGAACCGATATGAAAATGGATCATACTGAAGTAGTGGATGAGCTGATGGTCTTTGAGCAGGTTGATCGCTTCGATCAGCTCGGTAGCCGTCAGTCCGAACTTGGCATCCATGCCGCCACTCTTTGCCCATGCGCCTGAACCGGTACTGTGAAGACGCACACGGATCCCGATGTTCGGGATCTTAAGAGCGCTCTCGTTTGCGACCTCGATGATCGATTCGAGTTCTCCAAGTCCTTCGATAGTGACAGTGATGTCATGTCCCATCTGTGCGGCCATGAAGCAGAGTGTGGTCATCTCTGTGTCTTTAAATCCGTTGACAGTGATAGGTGAGCCAAGCGGTGTCTGTGCGATGGCGAGGATCAGCTCGGCTTTTGAACCGGCTTCAAGACCATAATTGTAGTTCTTGCCATACTTTATGATCGACTTTACCGCCTGGGGGTACTGGTTGACCTTGAGCGGAAAGACGGCATTGAACGAACCGGTATAGCTGTTCTCGTCTATCGCCCGTGTGAAGTTGTCATACAGATGTTCTATCTGCTTGCCGATAAGATGCGGGAACCGAAGGATGATAGGACCACGAAGTCCGCTGTTACGGATCTCCTGAGTGATCTTGAGCAGAGAAGGCCGTTCACCCTTGTTGATGCAGACCGCACCGTCCTTGATAAGGAAGTTCTTGTTTCCCCAGATATCGATACCGTAGTCTATCATCGATCAGTACTTTAGTTTCTGGGTAAAGTATTCGTTGATATTAAAGAAGATATTACCCTGTTTGTTGACATAGGTGAGGTTCTCTTTGCCCAGCTCTTTGATGCTCGCTTTTCCCATGACCGCAAGGATCGTCTTGACCCCTTTAAGGAGGTTGTCATGGTAGTTGGCGATCTCTTTACCCTGCTTGACGACCAGGAACGAGGCACGTTTTTTAGGGTCCTGTGTCGCGATACCGACCGGACAGACGTGACCGCCGGTACCTGAACAGACACGCGCTCTGATACAACCCGCGCTCATCATAAAGCCGCGGGCGATACCTACGGCATCAGCACCGAGAGAGAGCATGATGGTGACATCGTCGGGTGTCAGGATCTTGGAGCTGGCGATGATGCGTATGTCCTCACGCAGTTCATGGTTACGCAGTGCGGAGTCAAGCATGTAGAGTGCATTACTGGTCGTCATACCGACAGATTCCATCAACTCGAGCGGTGCGGTCGCACTTCCGCCGTCACCACCATCGACCGTCAAGAAATCAGGGATCGCTTTGCCCTCTGCCTTGCGTGCTCTGAGCAGTGCACCGATGCGGTTAAGGTTGTTCATGTCAGAGACGACGATCTTGGCACCGACAGGTTTTTGAGAGATCTCTTGAAGTCTGCCTATGAAGTCCATCAGTTCATCGATCGTGTCCGCATAAGGGAAACGGTTTGGAGAGATAAGGTCTTTACCTTCCTCTACACCACGATAATAGGCGATGTCCGGTGTCACTTTAGAGCCCATGATCTTGCCGCCGGTCTGTTTTGCACCCTGTGCTATCTTTATCTCGGTCATCTTGCAAAAACGCATCACCTTCTCATAACGAAGGGGGTCGAACTTGCCCTCTTTGTCACGAACACCATAAAGGCCCGAACCGATCTGCAGGGTCAGGTCGGGCATGTCGTCAGGGACTTCGGTCGGGAATGCCTCCAGAGGTGCATCCCAGTTGACACGGAAAAGTGCATGGGAACTCGGGTCGTAGATGTAGGTGTTCTGCGTCTTTTTGTTGAGCAACAGTTTACGATACATCTTTACGGCTACCGCATGGTTGGAGAAGAGGGTCGTCATCTTATAGGCAAACTCTGCAAAAGGTGTCGACTTGACGATCTCCAAGTAGCCGGCATTCTCACAGTCAGGTTTATGGGTAAAGAAGTAGTTGGAGGTAAGGCCGCCTTCTCCTGTGTTGAGTGGGAACCCGGAGTGTGTCGCACCCAGAGTGAAGGCACGTACCGCTTCGGGGCTCAGTGCACCGTCACTCATCGCTGAACGAAAGATAGGTGACTTGGTGACGTAAGGTTTCTCACGCTTCTCACCAAAAGTGACGCTCATGTCATCAGAGACCTCGTCGTTGTTGAGGACATGTTCGGTATGTTTCATGACAAAACGGGCACCGCCAAAGGGTTGAGAGATCGAGAATGACATGAAGTTCGGCTTGTTCTTTGCTGCTGTATAGACCCAGTCGACCTTGTCTCGGGACTCATAGAAGTTCTCATCACCGAAATATTGACGCATCGGTTCACGCAAGAGTTCAAAGAAGTAGCGAAAACGACCGATGACAGGGTAGTTGATCAGGAGTGAATGCTGACGCTGGACATAGCGGTCATAGATAAAGAGTGCGATGATGAGCAAGAAGAGGATCGAAGCGATGACCTCCGCAAAATCTTCTAAAAATAGCCAAATAGCGTGTAGCATCGTAGATCCTTTTAAAATGTATCGAGTTTGATCGTCTCTTCTATCTTGTTCTCCAGGTCTTTGACCCAGATCGTACCGTCGTTGCGTTCGTTCTCACCGATGATCGCGCAGTAACGGGCATTGACCTTGTCGGCACCTTTGAGGTGGTTCTTGAAGTTCTTGCTCTTGTATTCGACGATCACCTTGTCGCTCTTGCGCTTGGCTTGAGCTGCTTTCATGATGAGCGGCAGACCCTCATCGTCCATCGTACCGATGTAGTAGCCCTCGCGTGCAGGTTCAGGCATCTTGATAAGCTCTAAAAGACGCTCGATCCCCATCGCAAAACCGACGGCAGGGGTCTCTTTCCCGTCCAGGAACTCGACGAGTCTGTCATAGCGTCCGCCTCCGGCAATGGCAGACTGTGCCCCGATCTCATCACTGACGAACTCAAAGGCGGTCTTGGAGTAGTAGTCAAGACCACGGACCAGGTGGGTGTTGACCTCAAAGGCGATGTCGCTGTCCTCTAAAAGTGCCTTAAGTTGTGTGAAGTCGCTCTCACACCCCTCACAGAGGTTCTGCATCAGCTTGGGTGCTTCTGCATAGAGCGCCTGACAGCTGCTGTTCTTACAGTCAAGTACACGGATAGGGTTGGTCGCTTTACGGCGTTTGCAGTCCTCACAGATCTCTGCCTCATGAGCATCCAAGAAAGAGACCAGTTTCTCACGATAATCAGGCATACAGTTCTGGTCGCCCAGTGAGTTGATCTCCAGCTTGTAGCCGATGCCCAGAGCATCCAGGATGTCGACAAGCATCATGATCAGTGTCGCATCTTCGACGACACTGCCCACACCAAAGCTCTCTATACCGAACTGGTGGAACTGACGCAGACGACCTTTTTGGGGACGTTCGTAACGAAACATCGGACCATGGTAGAAGAAACGGTGTATGCCGCCCTGTCGGTCGAGCTTCTTCTGGATGAAAGCGCGTACGACACCGGCCGTTCCCTCCGGACGCAGACAGACATCGTTGTTGCCCTTGTCGATGAACTGGTACATCTCTTTACCGACGATGTCACTTGACTCGCCGACCGAGCGTTTGAAGAGGGCGGTCTCTTCTAAGATAGGGGCTTCAAAAAAGGTGAACCCGTAACGTTTGGCGATGGTCGTCGCCGTCTCTATAAAGTACTCATAACGCTCAGCGTCGGGGCTGAACATGTCGTTCATGCCGCGTAGGGATTGGATCATTGACTCTCCTTGATCTTGTTGATGATGGTTTGGGTGATGGTCTCTATGGGCTGCGCCGCATCGATGATGACCAGTTCTATCTTCAGCAGTTCGGCTGCTTTGATCAGTGCATCCTGGATGTTGAGTAGATACTCTGTCCCTCGAAGCTCTATGCCGTCAAGCTCTTTTTGAGAGAGGCGGTACTTTAGCTCCTCAGGTGTGAGCTGCAGTAAGAAGAGCAGTTCAGGGTAGTTGCCATCAGTGGCAAAGCGGTTAAGGTGCAAGATAGCGGTCTCTGAGATGTTCTCCTGTACGAGTGCGTAAGCGACACCTGAGACCACACTTCTGTCCGAGATGACCAGCTTGTCGAGGTTGGGAGCGATCACCTCCTGCATGTGTTCGGCTCTGTCTGCAAGAAAGAGCAGGAACTCAGCCTTGGCACTCTGTACCTCACCGCTCAAGACGATGTCACGGATCTTGACACCGACTTTTGTCGCACCGGGTTCTTTGGTGATGACAGCATCAGCGTAGTGCTCAGAAAGTGCAGCTATCTGTGTGCTCTTTCCCGCCGTGTCTATACCTTCGATAGCGATATACATCTAGTCTCTCTTTCCGATGACCGCTTGTACTTCCGGTGGCAGAAGGTGGTCGGTCTTGCCTTCGAACTTCAGGAGGTTGCGGACGATCGATGAGCTGATGAAGGCATGTTTGAGGCTTGGCATCAGGTAGACCGTCTCGATCTCGTCATCAAGAGAGTGGTTCAGGTAGCCCAGCTGCAGCTCATACTCAAAGTCACTGACCGCACGCAGACCGCGGATGAGGATCTTGGCCTCGAGTGAAGCGGCAAGGTCGACCGTGAGGTTGTCAAAACCGACCACACGGGCAGTAGGTATATGTGCGATCGCTTTTTTGACCAGTGCTATACGCTCGTCGAGCGTGAACATCGGTCGCTTCTCTTTAGAGTCGGCTACAGCGATGATCACTTCATCGAAGAGGTTGCTGGCACGTTTGACGATGTCGACATGTCCATTGGTTATAGGGTCAAAGGTCCCGGGGTATAAGGCGATTCTAGCTTTAGACATCATCACTCCAACGTTTATATAGATCGTTCTCTATGCCGATAAGGTCGAACCATTTTCCGATCATAAAGTCCTCCATCTGCTCCAGGGTCTGCTGTTCAGAGTAGTAGGCCAGCACAGGGGGTGCGATGATGATCCCCAGTGTCGAGAGCTTGTGCATGTTCTCCAGGGCGATGGCAGAGAAGGGCATCTCACGGGGTGCCAATAGCAACTTCTTCTGCTCTTTGATCATCACACTCGCTGCGCGTGTGGTCAGGTTGTCTGCGATACCCACACTGATCTTGGCCAGGGTGTTCATACTGCAGGGTATGACCAGCATCGCATCGATACCGAATGAACCCGAGGCGACAGAGGCCCATATGGCCTCATCCTTATGCAGGGTGATCTGCTCCTCTTTGTCCAAGACGATGTTGGCATGATCAGAGATGATCAGATGCTTTTCGACATGTTCAGGAAGTGCGCGCAGGGCTTTGATACCAAGGCTGGCACCGCTGGCACCACTGATAGCTACAAGTACTTTCATCCCACCCCGATCGATCTCTTCTTTGTTCTTGTAATAATAGCATTTTTAGCTGATTTTACGGTGTGTGCATCACACGATCTCCACACTATTTTGTTCTAAGATAGATGAAAACATGAAAGGAAGCCGATGAATATATTGATACAGATAGGGATGCCACTGTTGTTGGCACCACTTATGATCGTCTCGTTCATCATGATGTTTCTCTTTGAGAGACGATAAGTGCGCTCTCAGTCGTCTTCGACGATCTTTACAAATGCCTTGACATAGGCAGGCGGCAGGGTCAAGGTGGAATGTTCGCCTTTGGCATTGCTCAGGGTGACCTTTAGACCAGATGTCTCAAAGCGTCTTATCTGCTCAAGTCTCAGGTCGACACTGTACTCTTCGTAGAACTGTCCATGGCGTATACGTGAGAAGTGGCGCTCAAGCGGCAGACGGCCTATATGTCGGACATAGGCTGTGGTGTATTCACGCCAGGCATCTGCACGGCGTTCGACCCACAGATAGAAGAGGTCATCTCTGTCCTCATGGAGCAGACCGACCAGATGAAGACTGAAGCGCTCATCGAACATGATACGCTCAAAGGGCAGGGTGGTCACACGTCTTTCGTGTAACTCGGGTGCATAAGCTATAATGCGGTGCTCGAAAAGGTAGGTCTCTGTGACCGCTTCTTCCATAACAGGCTGTGCTGCGGCACTTGCACTCTTTTGACTGCAGCCCTGAAGGGTGAGCAAAAAGATGATGAGCAGTGATATGTTTCGTAAAAGAGAGATGATCTGTGTCACATACCTGTCCGTAAGCTGAGCTTTTAACGAAATAATACCACAAAGGTCCACCGCCCATGAACTATAGAGATCCTGTACTGCTGTTTCTTCTTCTTATGAACTTCATACTGCTTCATCCTCTTGAGGCAGTGTCCCTGGCAGACAAGACATATGGCAGTGTCACTGTCGACGAAGTCACCAGTATCTATGACGGCGACACCTTTAGAGCGAACATCAAAGCCTATCCCGGTCTCATCGGTTACCGTATAGGCATACGTGTCAATGGTATAGATACACCTGAACTGCGGGCAAAGTGTCCACAGGAGAAATCACTTGCGCTCAAAGCGAAGCAGTTCAGTGTCTCACATCTACGCAGTGCGAAAAAGGTCGAACTCAAGAACATGAAGCGGGGTAAGTACTTTCGTATCGTGGCAGACGTCTATGTCGACGGCAAGGACCTGGGTCAGATGCTGATCGACAACAGACTGGCGGTACCTTATGACGGTGGTCATAAGGCAAAAGATTGGTGCCGATAGGGACTA
>Ga0256827_10002902_pt1 | contig 10975 bp, 10 predicted proteins | sample CV84metaG_FD_185977 | JGI IMG/M metagenome (GOLD analysis project Ga0256827, IMG submission 185977) | Hydrothermal vent microbial communities from East Pacific Rise, Pacific Ocean - CV84 | ecosystem: Environmental > Aquatic > Marine > Hydrothermal vents | place: Pacific Ocean: East Pacific Rise...
CAGCTGGTTATCGTAGTGGTAATGTTGGAGTATTTGGCAATTGGAAAGCAGGGACTTGTTGGTGGAGTTCAACACCATTTGACGATATTGCAGGTGCGGTTTATATTCTTTATAATATAGCTAATGCAGAAAATGAGCCAGATGCAAAATCGTGTGGTTTTAGTGTTCGCTGTGTGAAGAACTAATTTTTAGAACACCACTATATCAATTTAATTTCAAAATCACCGATATTTAAAATATCTTTTATTTTATAAAAGAAGTTTATGTAGGGTCTGCTGATAAACACATAAAAAGCTGTTTTTAAACTGTTTAAAACAGAACGCCCCATTGTAAGTGCAAACTTTTTAATCGTATATCCTTATAAGTTTGCATTTACAAATGTTAAAATCATAGTTTTCAGCAGACCCTATGTATTCTGAATAAATTTAAGTGTTTAGTGTAGAAATTGGACTTTAAGGACAGACACTATCTGAAATCTTGGTTAGTGTACCATAAAATCTAATCATCGTCATCATCATAATAATCTTCATCAAGAAAATTTTGTTGTTCGTTTTCGTAAAAGAAAATTTTAATTCGTGCAGTGTCTTGTAAAAAATTTATTCTGCCAATCTCTACTCTACTGATATTTATACCTGTACGTTCCTCTAAATCGGCAATTAGCTCTTTTCGTTTATCTGGTTTTATAAGCTCAATTTTTTCGTATGTAATTCTTTTTGATGTTTCGTGTCGTAAAAAAAGGAGTTTTTCTATTACAAAAACCACAAAAATAATTATTAGGTTTGTTGATATAAGTTCGGCATAACTAATTTTTTTAGATGTCATACCGTTAATTACAGCAATTGTAATAACAACAAACAAGTATGTCATTTCTTTAATAGGGATAGGGTTGGTGCGGTATCTGATTATCCCAAAAATAGCAAAAAGCCCGAGTGCAAATCCAATTTTCATTTTTACGCTTTCGAGCATAAAAATTAACAAGAAAATGGTTGTGCTTAACATCACAAAAGTAAAAAGATAATCTTTTCGTTTTGTTGTTGGGTAATAGAAATACCGTATTATTACGATTGAAATCAACATGTTAAAACCAAATCGTATAAATAATTCGGTTAAACCCATAGGGTTTATTAAATCTATTCCGTAAAGTTTACCTGCTTCTACTAAAGTAAGAATTGTATCTATCATCGTTAGCTAATTTTTTTAATTTTAATAATTTCTTTTTAAAAGTATTGTATTTCAGTTGTTTATTAAACAATAAAACTCCAATACTATATTTACTCATGCTTTGCTTATATATTCTATTTTCTTTTAGAATATCAATAAAATCGGATTTTGCATAACCTTCGCGTTTAACTTCTGCAATTGTTAAGTACGACAAAGTTACACTTTCATTTTTATATTTATACCCTAAATTAAGGTCAATTGTAATTCTTTCTTGTGCAATTTTGTGTACAAGTGTAATTCTCGAAAAAGAATTTAGTACCGATGTGGTTAAATCATTACCCGAAAAAGGTGTTTTTTCTTCAATAAATTTTTTAAATTTTGGTGGTAATTCGGTAACAAGTCCTTTTGTTTTTATTCGTTTTTTTATGGTTCTTCCTTTATTAGATTTAAATTTTACTTCCAAAAAACTTATATCAGAAATCATATATTCCCTTTGTCTTATTTTAAATCTGTTAAGTTTTTGGTTTTGATGCACTAGATACATTCTAAAATCTTCGGTATCAAAATATTGTGTTTTGTAATCTAATAATCTTTCAGTGTTAATTTCGAGAATATCGTATTTTGTTAATGCAGTTTCTAAGATGCTAGGTAATTGCGAAATATTAAAAATAAATTTAGTATCAGTTCTGTTCATCAACTTAACTTTATCCATTTGGTCTAGCGATGTTGAACTAAATTGTGGTAATACTTTTAATACTTTTTCCATTATTAGCAAAAGTAGTTATTTTAAATATTATACTTGTAACTTATACCTAAAATATATGTATTAAATGTTTCTAAAAAGTTAACTTTTTGGTATCTGTAAAAAATATGGATAGAATTTTTTTTATTGAAACTATATGTTGTTCCTCCTGTTAACCTATATTTTCCAAATTGCACAAATGGCTCGTCTAATGCCAAATATAACTCATAGGCAATGTATGGTCTAATTTTTTTAGAGAGTTTGTATTTTAGTTTAAACTGATGTCTGTTATACATTTTTGGAATAATCCAATCGTGTCTTTGTTGAACGCCTAAATATTCTGTTTGTAAAATGCATCTGTAATTTAGCGAAAAGTCATTAATTTTTTTCTTTGCTTTTAAACTAATATATAATCTGTGAGCTGTTAAATAATAATCTAATCGGTTCTTAAAACTATAGCGATAAGCTCCGCCCACATAAAAGTTTTTATTTATTTTATGATAATACGATAATTCTGTAAACACTGTACTCCAATTATTTGCATTCTGCATTGTTCTAAACGATTGCTCAATATTAAAATTATTTTCTTTGTTTAATGAATAGTTTAGATTAACCGATGTCCAAATTTGAAAATCATTAAACTGAGCAAATAATCCAAAAGGCACAAAAAATAATAATAAAAATAGATGTTTAAAATGGTAAGTGTCCGAAATACTTAAAGTTTTTTTAGACCATGTCTTTTTAATGTAATTAAGTTTAATAGTTTGTTTCTGTGATGCTATTTGTGATAAAAATATACTTTTCATTATTGATTTAATTTCATACAATTATAGTAGCTAAGTTTTATTATTTTTTTTACAACAAACAAAAATAACAAATAATATCGATTAGTAATAAAAATTGCTGATAAATTAACAAGTTTACAACAAGTATCAGAGGTATTAAGTCCTCGCTAATTGGGTATGTTGAAAAATATTAAACAAGTTAATATGCAATAATTTATAAGTGTAACCTAGCTATGCTTAAAATTTTAAACTCTAAAAAAGAAATTCACATAAATTTCCGAAAAGCTAAATGGATTGAGTATATCGGTTTTTATACCTTGTTGGCACACGTTGATATATTTTTATATTTCATTTTTTTATTTTACTTTTGTAACCAATGTGTAAGGTTGTGTAATATGGTTATAAAAGATTATTATTCGCTTTCAGAAGCGTCAGATATTTTAGGAAAGAGCAAAGAAACCCTTAGAAGATGGGACAGAGCTGGTAAATTAGAAGCAGTCCGAGAACCAATAAGTAATTATAGAGTATATAGAAAAGAACAATTAAGTATCTTTTCAAGTATTCTTTCAAATGAATTAGAAGATAAAATTGATAATTCAGTAACTCCTAATACTGACTATAATATTTTAGAATTATTTGCAGGTGCAGGCGGTCTTGCTCTCGGTTTAGAAAAAGCAGGATTAAAATGTGTTGCTTTAAATGAAATTGATAAATGGGCTTGTCAAACTTTAAGAGAAAACCGACCTAATTGGAATATTTTGGAAGGAGATGTTAAGTCATTTGATTTTACAAAATATAAAAATAAAGTTGAAATAGTTACAGGTGGGTTTCCTTGTCAATCTTTTAGTTATGCGGGCAAACGATTAGGCTTTCAAGATGCAAGAGGAACACTGTTTTATGAATTTGCACGGGTTGTAAAAGAAGTTAATCCTCCTATTTGTATTGGTGAAAATGTTAAAGGATTACGTTCTCACGATAATGGTAAAACATTAGAGGGAATGATTTCAATTTTAGATGAAATTGGTTATAAAGTTGCCCCCATTCAAATATTAAAAGCAATCAATTACAAAGTCCCTCAAAAACGAGAAAGACTAATATTAGTTGGTATTAGGAAAGATATTGATGTTGAATTTAATTATCCTAAACCACATAATCAAGTTTATACTTTATCAGATGCGTTAAAAAAAGGTGAATTATACGATAGTGACGTTCCTAAATCAAAAGGCTCTGAATACCCACAGCACAAAAAAGACGTTTTAGATTTAGTCCCTCCAAAAGGATATTGGAGAGATTTACCATTAGATATTCAAAAAGATTATATGGGTAAAAGTTTTTATTTAGGTGGAGGGAAAACAGGAATGGCAAGACGAATTGGCTGGGACGAGCCAAGTCTAACATTAACTTGTAGTCCAGCTCAAAAACAAACGGAAAGATGTCATCCAGACGAAACAAGGCCTTTTACAGTTAGAGAATATGCTCGTATTCAAACTTTTCCTGACAATTGGAAGTTTGCAGGTTCTGTTTCGCAACAATATAAACAGATTGGCAATGCTGTTCCTTGTAATTTAGGTCAAGAAATAGGTTATTCTATTATTAAATTCTTAAATGATTTTTATGATAAATTTAGGATATGAAATATTATAGTTACATTTGATTTTTTATAAAATGTAATAATATGTTAACAAATCAAGAAGCTAAAATTATCATTCAAGACACTGTAAAAAGCAGTATACTTGCATTTGCACATAAATCTTTAACAAAAAAAGCAAAATTTCAAATTCTTGATTTAATTATTCCAAAAGAACGAAAAATCAGGTCAATAGTAGGAGGATTAGAAACTTCATTAGGAACAACATTATGGGAGCCCTTGGCAAAAGCCCTTGCTTTAAAAAATAATTTTGAAGTTATTGAGCAAAATCTCGAAAGTCCTGTCAATATGCCTGCAAATTTAAGTAATATATTACAATCCATAATATACGACCGAAAGAGAAATACTGGGTATTATGATGCTATTTCAAGCCATAATGAAATAAAAAAAGTATGTCAATCTTTTTTAAGAACTCCAATTGATTCGTTTGAATCTGCACCGAAAGGCTTTGGTGTTGATATTTGGTTAAAAAAAGATAATATTAATTACTTTTTTGACACAAAAACTGTTCAGCCAAATGTTGCGAGTTATTCTAAATTTGTTGAACAGATATTAAATTGGTATGCATTCTTTTACTCTCGTTTTCCAGACCAAAAGGCGGAAGCAAGAATTGTTTTTCCATATAACCCTCATAATGATTGCTTTTGGGATAAAACAATGGGGAAAGGCAAGCCTCTTGAAAAAGACAATGAAGGTTGGGTAGAAAATCAGTTTTGGAATTTCTGTTCAGGTTTAGATGATACTTATGGAATAATTGTAGAATCTTTTACTGAATTAAGAGATAGTAAAGTATTAGAATCTGATTTAGATAGATTATTAAAATAACAGATTGTGCTCATTCGTTAATGTGTGCACAGTATTCTAAATCAATTTGCTTGAAAACCTCTAATAAGTAATCTAGTTCGGTATTTGAATGTTTTATACCCGATAAATTTAATAACTGTTTAGCAACAATTTCAATTTTTTGTTTTTTATAAAATTGTTGATGTGTTTCATTTAAGAATCTTATTAAAGTAAATGTATTAAAATTATTAAAAAATGATTTTTTAAAAGTTTCAAAAGTTTTTGTATTTGCTTTTATTTTAATAATTGTTTCTTCAAATTTAATATTTTGCAAAAAGCTTATCAAAGGATTTGGCAAAGATATAATCAGTTTGTTTATTTGGTGTTGTTCTGCATTGTAAAATGCTTCTACGTTATCAACAAAAATCTTTAAATCTTTAAAACTTTCTATTGAATATACATAATAATTAAAATTAGTTTCTTTTAATATATTAATAATTGCTGGACCTGTTCCAAAAATTACTCTTTGCGATAGACGTGGCGAGGGTATTACTTTTGTTTTCACAATTTCGGCATAATTACCTGCTTGAATAATTTTTTGGATAAAATAAAAATCTTCGCCTGCTTGTGTGGCCTTCATGCCACCATAGCTAACATAAACAGACGATTTTACAGCAAATGCAGAGCCGATAGTATGAGTTGCAAAAGGAAAATTTATATATTGTAATGCTTGTTTAAAATACCTAAGATACAGTTCGTATTTTTTTATTCCAAGAATTATATTTTTGCCAAATTTTTCTTCGTTTAAATCGTGTTCAAAAAATATTGAAGCAGCATTTGCTTTTGTGTTTAGAAATGTATTTTCTATTTCTACCAAATAATTTTTATCTACAATTGTATCAGCATCTAAATTTGTGATAACTCCATCAATGCCAATTTTATTAAAACGAAAAATTGCTTCGTCCATTCCAAATTTACGGGCAAAACCAGCTCCTGCTTTTTTCTTTGGCACATTTTTTATTAAAATAGGATAGAATTTTATTTTTTGGGTATTTTCTTTTTTAGCAAACTCTTTTATTTCGTTATTAGTGAGTTCGTTTTGATTAAGTATATCAATATCGGTTAATTCCGATGAGTTTATTATAATAATTATTTCTACCGATTTTTGTGGTAAATCGCATGATTTTAAACTTCGTAGTGTATTAAGAATATCAGGCTCGTTTAAACATGGAATTACAATAATATTAAACAAATTTTGTTCGGGGGTTTCCCAAATATATGATTTTGTTTTATTATATTTTGAAAGATATTTTGCGAACAATTATTCTACTTTTTGAGCTTGTTTTCTTAAACTTTCATCATATCTTTTATTTAATAATTCAGTAATAGTAGCAGTTATATCAAACCCTTTTTTTCCGTACAAAATAAAATCTTTTCTTAGTATATAATCGTAATTAGCTTTTTTGTTAAATATCTCTAATATATTTGTAACAGAATCTAAAATTAGTTTATCTAAATCGGCTTGTTCTTGTGCTAATTCCGCAGAATATCTTTCGTTTAGAGCCATTAGGTCTTGTTCTCTTTTTGCTAATTCTTGACCTTGTGCTTGATAACTTTCTTGCGACAAAAAAGAACCGTTTGCTTGTTTCACTTGAAAATCATATGCATCTTTCTGAAATGTAGCTCCTTTATCTTTTAATTCTTTGTCTAAACGATTAGTTTTTTTAATAAACGCCTCTTGAATTTTTTTATGATATTTATAATTTAAAAGCAATGAATCTGTTCTTATATATGCAATTTTTCCAGAATATGTAATATCATTTTCTGACAAAACTACTTTTTCTGTGTTTTTTGTTGTTGATATGGTATCAGTTTCTTTAGCATTGGTTTTATTTTCAGCATTATTACAAGATGAAAATATAACTACAGTAATTATTATGGATATTAAGATACTTATTTTTTTCATTATTTTAATTTTTTATTTGTGAACAAAAGTAAACATTAGTTTTTTAAGTTGAAAGTTTGATGCGTTTTTATATTTTAAGAATTCTTCTAAAAATTACAAACTCAAAAGTTTGAACAATAACGCCGAAATCGGACTTTACAAGGAAGCTTTGGCGACAGTATTATTAAGACTAATCGTTATAATCTTGTTTTAGGTAATCTCCAAAAGCATGTTTATACTCTTCATTGTTTCTTATAAGAAGTCTTTCCCAACCGGGATTTGAAATTTCGCCATTGATATCGGTATGAACCAATTCGTAGTTTTCGCCAACAAGGTTTGGATTATAAAAAACCACTCTTTTGTTGCCTTGGTTTGGTAATGTGTAATAATGCCAAATTTCGTAAGGATATGTTCCTGGAGAATGGTCACGTTTTCTAATGCTATTTGGTGGTCCGTATTTTAAAAAAATTCTGCCTCTGTCGGTTTCATATCCTTTTTGTATTTGCGATGAATAGTTTTTATTTACGGTGTTTACGGCAGCTTTATATTTTTTCCATTCTTCTTCTGGAGTAATATTATTTATACCATACCAATATGAGTAAAAAAACTTCTTCATTAAAATGATATTATCAGTTTTTAACTGATTATTAGCATATAAATTTTCGTTAGCTGCTAAAATAGGAAATAAGCATTTAATATAATCTTTAATTGTGTCTTTATTATTGATGTTTTCAACAAAAGTTCCTGCCAAATTTAGGGTGTCTATATTGCCAATTTTTTTATCCCAAGTAATATTGCTTCTTTGAAAAAATAGTTTTGTTTCTGCAATTTGTTCATGGTTTTTATCAATAGCTTCAATTACTAAATTGTAATTTCCGCTAGGAAGTTGCTTTATATCAAGTGTTTTTAATAACACATTTATACTCTTTGCTTTATATCTTTCTGTTTTAGTATATTTGTCTAATACTACCGACTTATTGCTTGGTTCTATATAATATGTTACAGCAAAATCTTCATCAGTTTTTAATACTTTATCTGTATTATACAATTCTACAAGAAAAATAAGTTTTTCAATATTTGTAGGGAAATAATCTGATACATAAGGTATTAAATCGTAACCATATTTAGAGATATTTGTTGTAATCTCTGTTGGATTTAGTTTTTCTATTAATTCTATATCGGAAAACCCAACTTCGTTATATCCAGAAATTGTTATTGTATCGGTATAATTTAGTAAATTAGTTTCGTGGTATAAATCTTTAACTTTTATCTCAAAATCGTATTTTCCCGGTGCTATAGATATTCGTTGTAAATCAACAAAATTTATTTTGGTTTCTAATGTATCTTCTATCGGAATTCCTGATAGATTTAATTTTTTATATTGTTTAACTTCGCCATTTTGCTTGTATAGTATTGTTAGTTCAACCTTGCAGTTATATTTACCATCATCAGTTTTAACATATGTAAATGTTTTGCCAACAAATGTTGTGTAAATTTCGGTATAAGAACCTTGTTTGGGATTCCAAAACGAAGATTGATAATAATAAGCTTGTAGTTTTTGAGAACTAGCAACAAAAAACAATAATAAAGCAGAAATTAAAAGTAATTTTTTCATAAAATAAGCAGAATAAAAATTAGAGTCTAAATTTATGCAAAATAATTGAATTTATCAATAATGGATATTAAAACAAAAAAATTAATGCAATTTAGCTCCAATTAAATGAATAAATTCTTCGCGAGTTGCTTCTTTCATAAATGCACCAGTAAAATCGGAAGTGGTTGTTACCGAGTTTTGTTTTTGTATGCCACGCATTTGCATACACATATGTTGTGCTTCAATAACCACCGCTACTCCAAGCGGATTAAGAGTGTCTTGTATAACGTCTTTTATTTGCGTTGTTAGTCTTTCTTGTACTTGTAAACGACGCGAAAATGCCTCAACAACTCTAGCAATTTTACTTAATCCGGTAATGTAACCATCAGGGATATATGCAACATGTGCTTTCCCAAAAAATGGCAGCATGTGATGTTCGCATAACGAGTAAATTTCAATATCTTTTACTATAACCATTTGTCGATAATCTTCTTTAAACAAAGCTGATTTTAAAATTGCTACAGGATCTTGATTGTATCCTTGCAAGAGAAATTGTAAAGATTTTGCCACACGTAATGGCGTTTTTTCTAAACCTTCTCTTGTGTTATCTTCTCCAACAATTTTTAATATGTCTTTATAATGTGCAGATAATTCTTCGGTAATTTTATCATCAAATCTATCTACTTTTGAGTATCCTTGTCCGTTTCCTTTATTCGATATTATATCCATTGGTATTATTAAAAAAATTTAACAAATATACATTATTTTTTTGTTTTACTTTCTGGTTTAAGCATGCAATAATTTTTTTAGCTTTGTGAAGTTAAAACAATTTATATTAATTATTTTGTTGAAAAACTAATTTTTAGAACTCCCCTTAATAGCGTATTTTTGCATAAATATTAATAATATAATGATTTATCCTACAGATTTTGAGCAAAAAATAGAGTTTGATATAATAAAAAATCAACTTAAAAAATATTGTTTAAGCAATATGGGTTTAGAAAAAGTTGAAAACATATCTCTTATTACGGATATTGAATTATTGAAAAACCAGTTATCGAAAACCGATGAATTTAAAACACTACTAATAAAATACGATGAATTTCCTACAGATAATTATATTGATGCTCGCGATATAATTAACAAAACTCAAATAACAGGTGCTGTTATAGAGGCACACGAATTGTTTTCTTTAAAAAAATCGCTTGAAACAATAAAAGCTATACTGCGTTTTTTTACTAATCACAAAGATGAATTTCCTATTTTACAAGAAAGTATAAAATCGGTTAAAGTTCATTCTTTTGTTCTCGATAAAATAAACTTAATAATAAGTAGTTCAGGCAAAATTAAAGATAACGCCTCGTCGGAATTAAACAATGTTCGCCGAGATATAAGACACAAACGAGCTAATATTTCTAAGGTATTAAACTCCGTGTTAAGCCACGCAAAATCAAACGATTGGGTAGATAAAGATTTGTCGGCAAGTATCGTAAACGGCAGAACTGTTATTCCTATCGAAAGCACCTATAAACGAAAAATTAAAGGTTTAATTCAAGATGTTTCCGGCACAGGAAAAACCACTTTTATAGAACCCGCAGAAGTTGTTGAACTAAACAACCAAATTGTTGATTTAGAACAAAATGAAAGGCACGAGATTTATAAAATCTTAAAACAATTTACCGAAGAAATTACTCCTTATACCGATGATTTATTGAGCTCTTACGAGTTTATGGCAAAAATAGATTTTATACGTGCAAAAGCAAAATTTGCAATTGCTACAAACTCAATTAAACCAGGTATTTCAACTAAAAAAATAATTAGTTTAAACAATGCACGCCACCCTATTTTGTATATAAAATTTCTTGAACAACAAAGGGAGGTAGTTCCTCTAAATGTTGAAATTAACGATAGGCAAAGGCTTATTTTAATTTCAGGACCAAATGCAGGAGGTAAATCAATTGCACTAAAAACAGTGGTTTTGTTGCAATATATGTTTCAAAATGGCTTGCTAATTCCTGTAGGTGGTGGTAGCGACATAGGTATTTTCAACAATTTTTTTATTGATATTGGCGACGACCAATCGCTTGAGAATGATTTAAGTACATACAGTTCGCATTTAATGAACATGAAGTTTTTCTTAAAAAATGCAGATGAAAACACTCTTGTTTTTATTGATGAATTTGGAACAGGTACAGAACCAATGTTGGGTGGTGCAATTGCCGAATCTGTTTTAGAAGAGCTTAACAACAAAAAACCTTTTGGCGTGATAACCACACATTACACTAATTTAAAGCATTTTGCAGCTTTTGCCGATGGT
>Ga0256827_10002903_pt1 | contig 10972 bp, 9 predicted proteins | sample CV84metaG_FD_185977 | JGI IMG/M metagenome (GOLD analysis project Ga0256827, IMG submission 185977) | Hydrothermal vent microbial communities from East Pacific Rise, Pacific Ocean - CV84 | ecosystem: Environmental > Aquatic > Marine > Hydrothermal vents | place: Pacific Ocean: East Pacific Rise...
AGGGGGTTGTGTATAGCGATATATCCTTTTTGAGTCAATGCTAGAAGGATAAAAAAACAAGGTCTGTTCGAATGAAATTAATTATAATTATCGGATTGAAGTCGATCTAAATAATCCTTTGGATTAATTGGATTAGAGGAGGGATAGGGTGTGGGGTGGTCTGAAGAGATTACATGATTTAATTTTTCTTGTTTTAACCAAAATTGAGGTTCTTGTTCGGCGAGCGCAATGTTTTTGATATGTTTGGTAATGCGCCAAAAATTAGAAAGATATTCTCCAAATAAAACGCCTGCAATAGGAGAAATGCTTTGCTCTTCAATTCGTCTATAATGCGTGTTTCGAATTCGAATCGCTGCTTTTTGATATTGTTCGCGGAGGAGGAGAATTTCTTTTGCAATTTCTTGGAAGTGTTCTAGTTCTGGGTCGAGGGATTCAATAACTTTTTCTACCAGTTTCTCCACTCTTTCGTGAATGAAAAGCCAATCATCAACCAGTTCTTTTCCAAAGGTTGCATCGGGGATTTTTCGTTGACGCATGGCAATAGATGCAAGGTTTTCAATGTGATCTCCAACCCGTTCAAGGTCAGACATACATCGATCGATATGTCCCAAAAGAATAGCCTGACGTTTCGACACGTTTTGATGAGATACTTTTAGTACATAATCATGCATCGCAAGTTTTATACTGTTCACACTCTGTTCATTGGTCGATATTTGTTTGACCCAGTTTGGATTGTGTTGAATAAATTCTTTTGCTGAAATCCGTAGACTCTGCGCACAAATTCGAGTGGTTCGTTGGAGTTCTTTTAGACAAGAAAAAATAGCGAGTTCAGGGCGATCTAGCAACGCTTCATCAAGAAAGCTTGGTTCAGTTTTTGGAGCTTTAGATGGTGTAATATATTGAATAAACCTCTTTAGAAAAGAGATGAAGGGGAGTAAGACAAATACACTAAAGATCATTTTAATGGTATTTGCATTTGCGGCCTGATGAATAAGGTCAGTAGATGTGTGCGGAATATAGCGATAAAAAAGAGGAGCAGCAAAGAGAGCGAGTAATGTACTAAATAGATTAAAAAATAGATGAGAAAGTGCACAACGCCGCGCCTCAATAGATGTTCCGATACTTCCAATCAATCCTGTAACACAGGTGCCAATATTTGCGCCAATAATGATGGGATAAATTCCAGAGAGATCTGTGATTGCTCCAGCAGAAATCATGGCAAACCCCATTCCAATCACTGCGCCACTACTTTGAATGATCCCTGTGATGAGTGCGGCAAGAAGAGTTCCGACTAATAGCCCCGTAATGGTGTTCCCGTTAATTTGAGCAAGCCAAGGAGAAAAAAAGGCTCGATGAGGACGAATGGCATCGCTCATAAGGGTCATTCCTAAAAAGAGTAGACCAAAACCAAGAAGGGCAAGGCCTATATTTTTTAATGTAGAACGTTTGGAAATAAGATGAAATAACAGACCAATAAAAACAGCACCAAGAGCATAGTCTGAAAGCTTAAATGAGATGAGTTGGATTGAAAGGGTGGTTCCTATATTTACTCCAAGCATAGGAACGATGGATTGGGAAAAAGTCATTAATCCAGCATTAATAAATCCAATAAAAAGAACAATTGATGCACTGCTCTGAATTAAAAATCCAATGGTGCCACCCAATGCAACGCCCGATGCTTTATTGCGCGTAGCTTTATTGATAATCCCTCGAATCTTTTCGCCTAATGCTGCTGCGAGTCCATCACTCATCACGCGCATGCCGTAAATAAATAGAGCAAGCCCACCTAAAAGTCCGAGAAAAAGTTGTGTTATTAATGCTCTATCCATTTCAAAAAGATAATTGTTTTAGAAAAGAAGTCAAGATATTATATGGGGACAGGCTCCAAATAGTGTTGACATTAAAAATTAAATTTGCAATAACACCTCTCATTATGAGAAGAAAAAGATTATTAGGACGAAGTACGCTAAATTATTATCACATGATGTCTAGGATTGTGAGTGGTGATTTTATTTTGGGCGAGGAGGAGAAAGAGTTTTTTAAGGATACAATGCGTAAATTAGAATCTTTTATGGGGGTGAGAGTTTTGACGTATTGTCTTATGACAAACCATTTTCATATCTTGTTGGAAGTTCCTGAGATAGAGTGGTTGTCTGATGAGGAAATTCTTAGAAGAATTAAAAACTTTTATTCTTCTTCACGAGTAAAGGAAGAGGAGTTGGAGTATCGTTATTTGAAAGAGATTGCGGATGAGTCTGGAAAGGGGGAAGGATTAGAGGAGTGGAGAGAGCGATTTTTAAATCGAATGGGGGATTTGTCGAATTTTGGGAAAGAGTTGAAGGAGCGGTTTACACGTTGGTATAATTGGAAAACTGATCGGGAAGGAACGTTGTGGTCGGCGCGTTTTAAAAGTGTATTGGTGGAGGATTCGGAGTCGGCATTGTCTACGATTGCAGCGTATATTGATTTAAATCCTGTTCGGGCAGGTATCGTTGATGATCCGAAGGGATATCGGTTTTCAGGATATGGGGAGGCTGTTTCTGGTGGAATTCGTGCTCGGGAAGGGGTTTGTGCATTAAGTCAGATTGTAAGACGTGCGGAAAAGAGGTCGAATTGGTCGATGGCGTCGAAGTTTTATCGATGCCATTTATTTAGTAAAGGAGAGGGAAGGGGAATTGATTCGGAACGGGTGAAAGAGGTGTTGAAAACTGGGGGGAAGTTGTCTACTCAAGAGTTGCTTTTTTGTCGGGTTCGATATTTTAGTGATGGGATGGCTATTGGTAGTAAAGGGTTTGTAGAAGAGGTGTTTAATACTCATCGTGAATGGTTTGGAGTGAAGCGAAAAACGGGAGCCCGTCAGATAAAAAAGGCGGAAGCCCCCTTTTTTTGTTTGAGAGATTTGCGAAAAGAACCGATTCGAGCTCCAATTTAGATTGTTTGGCTCGGTATGTTATTTTTTTAGTGGGATGACGAGATTGTAAATATCGCTTTCTTTTGAATCTCTTGTTGCAAAAAAGATATGCGTAGGGATTCCGTTTTTTAGTAAAACTTGGGGGCGTTCGAGTTTTATTTGGGTTCGAGTTGTTCCATCATTAAAGTGTACGGTTCGGCTATAGGCCTTTGGATATTTTGAGAGGGACCATTTTTCGCCATCTTTGGAGTAGGCGTAAAAACCTGCTCCTGCTTCTCCGGTTAGTGTTTTGCTGAAGATTTTAGCGATCATGTGGTAATATCCGTTGGAATACCAAATATAAGGATCTTCGATGTGAGCATTTTTTGCTCCTTTTATGTCGATATATTTTCCGTCGTTGAGTCGTTTGTAAGGACCAAGATAATTAGGTGCAGAGGCTACGCCGAAGTGTAGTGCTCTATTTTTGCGTCGTTCGGGGTAAGGGACTGGTGCGCTTTTGTAAATAAGTAAAACGGATCCGTCGGGATGAATAACGGCGGCTGGATTGGATGTGATGGCGGCATCCCAATGTTCTTTTCGAGGTTGAAGGATGGGTTTATCAAAGCGTTTCCAGGGTCCTTTTGGAGAATCAGCTATAGCAACTCCGATGCGTTTTGTGTTCCACGTGTTTCCGTATTGTTTATCTGTAATGGTTTGTGTGGGGCGTTCGAAGGGATATGTCATTCCGATGTAAAAGAGGATGTATTTTCCTTTGTATCGATGGATGGTGGGGTTATGGGTTGTCATTCCATCCCAAAATTGGGGTCCGCGTGGGGGTAATACCACTTTTTCGAAGGTGTAGGGACCTTCTGGACGATCGGCGGAAGCGAGTACAATTTCGGAGTTGGTTACCCAGTTTTTCATTCCTACTTTAGTGGGCCAGCGGGATGCAAACATGTAGTATCGCCCGTCGTCTCCTTTTATTACCGAGCCCCCCCAAATGATATAATCTTTCATTTTAAACGTGCCAGCAATGGGGGCAGGAGCTAGATGATCTTTAAAGATATTAGTAGGTGGTATGTTGGTTTTTGAATCTGTGGCAAGGGTAATGGTTGCTATGCTGGAGAGTATAAGGAGGTACGTATGTATATTTTTCATAGATTTTTTAGTAATTATAAGGGGCGAACGCGTGCGCCTCTATATTTAATTTTTCCATTTGGGGTGTGTTGTTGAAATCCAAAGACTCCTTTATAAGGAGGTTTCATGTTTTTGGTTTCGGACATTTTTTGTCCGTTTATGTAAACCGTTACGTGAGCACCTTCGTTAAAGAGTTGGAGTAAGAACCATTCGTTATCGCGGGTGATTACTTTTTTTGCAGAGTCAATATGGTATAAACTTCCCGTTGGGTTTGTTGCGCCGGGCACGCTAAAACATTGAGCTTCTGGTCCATGTTGTTTTGTACTGGCTGATGCATTAAAAATAACTCCTCCGTTTTCATTTGGCGCAATTGTTTTTACCCAGACTTGTAGCTCGTACGGTGCTTTTATCGCTTGCTTGGTGTACGCCATAGAATTTTTGCCGACAGCAAGAAAGGTTTGCGTTTTGGCATCGTACGTCCATTTTGATTTTCCCGTTATTTTTAGGCAATCGGAGGATGTAAATAAAGAGACCCATTTTTGCTTACTCGGGAGTTCTTTTATTTCGATGTCTTTGTATAAACCTTTGGAATTGGAGATATGATCGATTCCAATAAATCCTTTACGCAATCGATGTTTCCATGCAGGATCTTTTGACATATCAATGTTGTGAATGAGTGTACCGTTAAGGGTGATTTTCAGGGTGGGCCATTGGCATGTTACCTCAAATTTATTCCATTTCTTTGGGGAGAACCCTGGAAAGGCAAGAGGTGTTGCGACGTTGTAAATTGCGCCCATTGAATGGGTTCCATAGGGTCCTGGTGAATGAACGGTATGAATTCGAAATCCAATATCAGCGCCGGGTCCTTGTGCTGGTGCATGAATAAAAACACCGCCTTCGTACCAACCGCCTTCGGGTTTAAAGGAAAAGCGTAAAATAAAATTTTCGTACTGTTTATCGGAACGCAACCAAGCTGGATAGGGGTGTGCACCTGTGGTACGAATGGCTCCTTTTTTTACGGCAAACGAACCTTCGGTTCCGACGGTAGTCCAACCTGTTAGATCTTTTCCATTAAAGATTGAAACAAATCCATCAGCCCCCAATGCAACAGTTGCAGAGAGGGCGAAGCTAAGACAAACTCCTTTTATAAAACGAGAACAATTCATTATAGGGTCCATCCTTTTCTGTATTTGGCTTTTAAATACGCATTGGCTGCGGGGTCATTTGTGATTTTCATATTAACGGGATCCCAGGCAATTTTTTTACGTGCTAACGTTGCCACATTTCCAAGTAAAACTGTTTCGGTAAGGGGAGCAGAATAATCGAATGGAGCGGATGTTTTTCCGCCCGTTTTACATGCATCAATCCATTCGTGCCAATGATTTGTTCTTCGTTTAAAGAGTTGAGGTGCCTTAATTCCTTCGAATTTTGATGCGGGGAATAGGCGTATTTTCTTTCCTTTTCCAGTAAAATGAGGAACAAATAAAACGCCTTTATCGCCGTAGTACATGCCACCCTGATTTGGAATTTTAAACCCTTTGGCCTCTTTGGGAATTGGAACTTTATTTAGATTGGCACCATCGTACCATTTTACCGTTACAGCAGGTTGATTTGCTCGTGCAGCAAAACTCCATACAACCATATTGCTATCGGGATAAACTTGATCGGTAAAGGCCGTTGGAGAAGCTTCAATATGGGTCGGCGATTTTAGATCTAACGCCCAAAAAACAGGGTCTAAAATATGGCAAGCCATATCGCCCAATCTGCCTGAACCAAAGTCCCACCATTTACGCCAAGCTTGTGGACAATAGGCTTTATTATATGGGCGAAACGGTGCTGGGCCAACCCAAAGATCCCAATCCAACGTCGATGGAATCGGCATTTTTGGCATCGGTTTTGTTGCTGGATTTTTTCGTAGCACTTTTCCTGGTTTTCGACCTTTACAGCTCCAAATATCCACATGATGTACTTTGCCGATTATGCCTGCTTTTATGATTTCGACGGCAGATTTCATTCCATCGGTTGCATGAATTTGGATTCCCATTTGGGTAACTAATCCCGTTTTCTTTGCTTCGTTCATTAAGGCACGAACATCAAATAAATTATGGGCAAGTGGTTTTTGACAATAGAGATGTTTTCCGGCTTTTAATACAGCCATTCCAGCCACAGCGTGCGTGTGGTCAGGCGTTGATACTTGAACCGCATCAATATGCTTCCCTTCTTTTTCTAACATTTTACGAAAATCTTTGTATTTTTTTGCTTTGGGGTGGTCTTTAAATGATTTTGCAGCTCGCACGCTATCGACATCGCAAAGTGCGACAATGTTTTCTTTTGAAAGATTTTTAAGGTCCGCGTAACCCATTCCGCCACAACCAATGGCCGCAATGTTTAATTTTTCACTCGGGGGAATATGTCTTGGTCCGCCCAACACATGAGGAGGAACAATCATAAACGGAGTAGCCACTGCCGTTGTTGCCAATACTTTTCTTCGAGAAACTTTTTTCTTTTTTATATCCACCTTTCCCATCCTTTATATATTAAATTTATATAGCTAGTAACTAGATGCAAACGAAAATAGTGAAAAAAAGCAAAGATTACAAGATAAATTTTTTAAAGAAAAAAAGTTTATTGGGTTGTAGGATGAAATATCGGTGCAGTTTTTTCTGCAAGCCATTTTTGTTCGGTTGAAGAGAGTAGAGGGGTTAATTGTTTTAGAATGGTTTTATGGTATTGGTTTATCCAATTGCATTCAAAAGGTGTGAGTAAGCTTAAATCAAGGGGAGTGGTATCAAAGGGAACGCAGGTGAGTGTTTTTATTTGTTGGAATGTACCAAATTCAGTCTCTTCTGTATTTTGGATATAAACCATATTTTCGAGTCGAATACCGTGGCTATTTTTTCGGTAGATACCGGGTTCGATGGTAATAACCATTCCAGATTCGAGTGGAATCGTATTGTTTGGGTTTTGGCTAAAACTTTGGGGTCCTTCGTGAACATTAAGGTAGTAACCTACGCCGTGACCTGTTCCGTGTTTAAAATCTAGACCTGCTTTCCAGAGTGGTTGCCGGGCAAGAATATCTAAATTAGCTCCCGTTGTACCTTTTGGAAAACGAGCAGAAGAGAGATGAATCAGTCCTTTTAAAACAAGGGTGTAATCTTGTTGTTCTTGATGCGTCGTTTTTCCGAGCGCCAAGGTGCGAGTGATGTCGGTGGTTCCTCCAAAATATTGTCCACCTGAATCGAGTAGATAAAGCCCCTGTTGTTTTAGTTCGGTGCTTAAATCTTTTTTAGGAGCATAGTGAACAATGGCCGCGTTGGATCCGTAAGCCGAAATGGTGGAGAAGCTGAGGTCTTTGCACGTTGGATTGGATAGGCGAAATTGATCTATTTTTTTTGCCGCATTCCATTCGTTAATGGATTGATTTGGAAGGGTTTCTTCCAGCCATTTCCAAAAACGAATCATAGCAACGGCATCTATTAAATGGACGTTTTTCCATGATTTGATTTGGGTTTCGTTTTTAATGGCTTTGGGTAATGTGGTTAATTCAGGGCCTTTTATTGTTTGGCAAGAAATAGCTTTTGTTAAAGATACGGTGGTTTGTTTGGGGTCAAAATAGAGCTGACTTTTTTGGGGAAGGTCGGAGAGGATGGTTTTTATGTTGGAGTAGGGTTGATGCGAAACAGCACTTTTTTTAAGTATTGTTTTTACAGATGCCGTAAGGTGTTTTTCTTCCAAGAAAAGGGTGGCTTCTTTTTGGTCGATTAGTGCGTATGCTCTGGCTACGGGGCAGTGAGGAAGATCATTCGCACGAATATTAAAAAGCCAAGCGATGTCGTATAAAGAAGAGAGTAGGTAGTGGGTTGCCTTTTCCTTCTTTAGGCGTTTTCGGAGTGCGGTTAATTTTTCTGTGACCGATGCGCCGGCATATTTTAAAGGATGTTCAATAATTGGAGTGGTGTGAGGTCGTGGCCGGTTTTTCCAAAGGGGGGTAATTAAATCTTGATCTAAAATGAGCTGAATCTTTTTTTGTTTCCACTTTTTTTGCCAGATGTTGGCTTGTTCTACTGTAATTTGTTCTCCGTTCACTCCAATTGTTCCACCCGAAGGAATATGTTTATATAGCCATTCTTCGATGGTTGGATCGTTCTTTTCTCCGATCATAAAAAGGGAAAAGTCGGTTTCGGATAATTCGGTTTGAGCTTGAATAATATAACGATGATCGGTCCAAAGTGCCGCTTGATCTTTTAAAATAACGGCAGTTCCATTAGATCCTGTAAAACCACTAATCCACTCTCGCATTTTCCATTCTTTGGCGGTGTATTCACTTTGATGCGGATCGGTATTAAATACGATATACGCATCTAAGTTGGATTTCTGCATGGCGGCACGAAGTTGCTTTAGCATTTTTGAACCCTTTTAATTATTCTTTTTTAATAGGGTTGCTGGAGTATCGATTTGTAAGAAGTTTGTATGGCTAGAGTAGATTTGTCCTCCACCAATAAAAATAATCATATCATCCATTCCAAAAGCACCTTCATCGAGCAAAAGTTGAAGGGTGTTTTTAACCAGTTCATCGGTTGTGGAAGGAATCTCAATCGGCTTTGCATAAACACCATACGTAAGGGCCAATTCGCGAACCGTTCTCATGCTGGCTGAAAGAGCAAAAATGGGAACTTTTCCTCGATATGCAGCACAAATTTCGGCGGTGTCGCCCGATTTTGTACTCGTGATAATGGCTTTAACGGGCAAGGATGAGGCCATGGCTACGGCTGATTTTGCAAGATGGTTGCGTGGCATTAAATTCGATTCTTGTTGGATGACGGGGAGTTTGTAACTTGTACACGGTTTTTTTGCTTCGATGCTTCGGGCAATATTCGCCATGGTGGTTACGGCTTCGACGGGATATTTTCCGTATGCGGTTTCTCCACTCAGCATAACAGCATCTGTTCCGTCATAAATAGCATTGGCTACATCCGAGACTTCGGCACGGGTAGGGCGCGGATTATTGATCATCGAATGGAGCATTTGTGTGGCGGTGATCACCGGTTTAATTCGTCGAATGCAGGTGCGAATAATCTGTTTTTGGATAATGGGAACCTCTTCGGCCGGAATCTCAATGCCTAAATCTCCTCGAGCAATCATAATGCCGTGAGCAACGCTCAAAATATCATCTAAATTTTCAACACCTTTTCGGTTTTCAATTTTTGCAATAATTTTGATTTCGCTTTTGTGCATATCGAGAATGGTTTGAACCGCCATTACATCGTCGCGATTTCGAACAAACGAGTGAGCAATAAAATCAACGTTAGCTTCGGCAGCCCAATTAATAAATTCAGCATCACGGGTTGTTAATGCGGGTAGAAGCAATTCGATGCCGGGCACATTAATACTTTTGCGGTTAGAGATAACTCCATCATTTAGAGTTTGGCAAATAAGTTCGGAGTCCGTTTTTTCTATGACTTCAAGTTCAACATCTCCGTCATCAATCAGAATTTTGCTATTCAGAGGAACCTCATCTACAAAATTTACATAATTAACTTGGAATCCTTTTTCAGACGGAGTGGAGGAGGAGATCGTTACGGTTTCTCCTGTTTTTACAGGAAGAGATTCGGAGAGTTCACAAATACGAACTTCAGGTCCTTTCGTGTCGATAAGGATGGCAATGTCGTTCGAGATAGAGTGGATGTTGGAAATAATGGTTGCTGCTTCTTCGGTAGAAATATGAGCGGTATTCAAACGCGCAACATTCATTCCCGCATTATATAACGCTTCAATTAATGAGGGGTCACATTTATTTCCTGCGATGGTACAGATGATTTTTGTTTGTTTACTTTGCATGTTTTTTTCCTGTGATTTGATGAAAATAAAATGAAGTGAATTTAGGCGAAATGTGTTTTCTGAATCCGCTTATTTTACTCTAGATTAAATATAAAACAAGGCGCATTCTTAGAGAAAAAAGAGAGGAATAGGAGCCTAAATCCGAACTTTCTCTTGTGTTTTGCTGGGTTTTTATTTTAAATACTTTTTTTATATTTAATTAGGAGCAAGGCGATGAGAGTGAAAGGGATGATTTGTAGTGGTTTTCTAGCTCTTTTGTTGGTGGAATGTGATTTTTAAAGATGATTTTACTTCCCGCGCTTCCTTATTTTTCTGTTTTAATTGGAATGTTTTTGTTTCATTCTGCTTGGTTTGCCATTTTATTGTATCATCTTGGAATGGTTTCTTTTTTGATTTGGAAGAAACCGTCGGGGCTTTGGGAACGAATGTTTCGTGGAGCAAAAGGGCCGTTTTTACTTTCAGGGATTCTTCTTTGTGCACTTGCGGCTCCAGCCATTTTTTGGTTGTGGTCGTGGTTGGTTCATCCCTCGGTTTCGCTTGCGGAATGGTTGGCGCATGTGGGATTGGTTGGATGGAAGTGGGTTTTGTTTATTCCCTATTTTTCGCTGATTCATCCTTTGTTAGAAGAAGCGTTTTGGCGCGAATTATCCCGAACAAAAAAAGCGAAGCGAATCTGCACTGAAGATCTTCTTTTTGCGGGCTACCATCTTTTGGTTTTGTCAGAATTATTAAATAAATTTGCGCTTGGTTTTGTCTTTTTTGGACTCGTCGGAACCTCTTTTGTCTGGCGACAAATGGCGCTTCGCCAAAAGGGCTACGGGTTTTCGTTAATCACACATATTGTTGCAGATGCTTCGATTTTAATCGGTGTTGTTTTCTTGTTGAGATAACACTCATTAGGTTTCGTTCATTTGCTATGCATCCTTTTTGTTGATTTAAAAAACCTCCACTCATTTTTAATTAAGTGAGCAATTAAAAAGTAAAAAAAATGGGAAATAGAAAAAACAAGAAGGATCAAATATAAAGTTTTTCTTGTATTTTAATGAGGTTTTATTTTAAATCCTTTTTTTATATTTAATTAGGAGAGGGATAATGAGAGTAAAAGGG
>Ga0256827_10002904_pt1 | contig 10972 bp, 4 predicted proteins | sample CV84metaG_FD_185977 | JGI IMG/M metagenome (GOLD analysis project Ga0256827, IMG submission 185977) | Hydrothermal vent microbial communities from East Pacific Rise, Pacific Ocean - CV84 | ecosystem: Environmental > Aquatic > Marine > Hydrothermal vents | place: Pacific Ocean: East Pacific Rise...
AAATAGAAGAAAGTTTTTCATCTCTGTGGCATAGTGATTGAATAAAGCCCATCGTCAATCGAATTTAGAAATTTAAAATAAAAAAGATATGGGAAAAATAATAGGTATCGATTTAGGAACAACAAACTCTTGCGTTTCTGTAATGGAGGGTAATGAGCCAGTTGTTATCCCTAATAGCGAAGGAAAAAGAACAACACCATCTATCGTAGCATTTATCGAAGGTGGTGAACGTAAAATTGGAGATCCTGCTAAACGTCAGGCAATTACAAACTCAGAAAAAACAATTTTCTCTATAAAGAGATTTATGGGAGAGACATTCGACAAAGTTTCTAAAGAAATAGAAAGAATGCCTTATAAAGTTGTGAAAGGTGATAATAATACACCAAGAGTTGTAATAGGAGATAGAAAATATACACCTCAAGAAATTTCGGCTATGGTTCTTCAAAAAATGAAGAAAACAGCAGAAGATTACTTAGGTCAAGAAGTAACAGAAGCTGTTATTACAGTTCCTGCTTATTTTAGCGACTCACAACGACAAGCAACAAAGGAGGCTGGAGAAATTGCAGGTTTAACTGTTAAAAGAATAATTAATGAGCCTACAGCTGCTTCTTTAGCATATGGAATGGATAAGAAAGATACAGACCAAAAAATTGCTGTATTCGATCTTGGAGGAGGTACTTTTGATATTTCTATTCTAGAATTAGGAGATGGTGTTTTTGAGGTAAAATCTACCGATGGTGATACACACTTAGGAGGAGACGATTTTGACCAAGTAATTATAGATTGGTTAGCAGAAGAATTTAAGAAAGATGAAGGTCCAGATCTAAAAAAAGATCCAATGGCTTTACAACGTCTTAAAGAAGCTGCAGAAAAAGCTAAAATTGAATTATCAAGTTCTACAAGTACAGAGATTAACTTACCTTATATAATGCCTGTAGATGGAATACCTAAACACTTGGTAAAAACATTGACAAGAGCACAGTTTGAGCAGTTGTCAGATAATTTGTTGAAGGCGATTATTGCTCCTTGTGAAAGAGCGGTTAAAAATTCAGGTTATTCGTTCTCAGAAATTGATGAGGTAATTTTAGTAGGTGGTTCTACTCGTATTCCTGCGGTACAAGAGACTGTTAAGAAATTATTTAACAAAGAGCCATCTAAAGGAGTAAATCCTGATGAGGTGGTTGCTGTTGGTGCTGCTATTCAAGGTGGAGTTTTAACAGGAGAAGTTAAAGATGTATTACTTTTAGATGTTACACCGCTTTCTTTAGGGATAGAGACAATGGGAAGTGTAATGACTAAGTTGATAGAAGCTAATACTACAATTCCAACAAAGAAATCAGAGACTTTTACAACAGCTGTAGATAATCAGCCATCTGTAGAAATTCATGTGCTTCAAGGAGAGCGTCCAATGGCAAATCAGAATAAGTCGATAGGTCGTTTCCATTTAGATGGAATATCTCCTGCACAAAGAGGTGTGCCACAAATCGAGGTTACTTTTGATATCGATGCTAACGGAATATTAAATGTTTCAGCAAAAGATAAAGCTACAGGGAAAGAGCAAAAAATTAGAATTGAAGCTTCTTCTGGATTGTCAGATGCTGAAATTGAAAAAATGAAAGCAGAAGCAGAAGCAAATGCTGAAGCTGATAAAAAAGAGCGTGAAAGAGTAGATAAAATGAATCAAGCTGATGCTTTAATTTTCCAAACAGAAAAGCAATTAAAAGAGTTTGGAGATAAATTGCCAGCAGATAAAAAAGCTCCTATCGAAACAGCATTGCAAAAATTAAAAGATGCTCATAAAGCTGCAGATTTAGATGCAATTGATACTGCAATGACAGAGTTGAATGATGTCTTCCATAAAGCTTCCGAAGAAATGTATAAACAACAAGGAAGTGCTGCAGGACAAGCTCAACAAGCACAATCAGAACCACAAGCAGAAAATGGTGGTGAAGAAGTACAAGATGTAGATTTCGAAGAAGTTAAATAATAACTTGAGTTCGACTAATAATTACTATTTCCTATAATAAAATAAAGCTGCCCTTAAAAGGGTGGCTTTTTTTATATAAATACAGGGCAAGTTCCTTGTTTTATTTTTGGAAGATAAGAATTATTAAATAATTGATAAATAATACTTAATTCAAAAGCTCCGACAGTATGACTGGCTACGGTTAAAGAGGAATAATTCATATCGTAAGAAAATTCAATATCAAAATCTTGATAACGTGTACCAATTCTAAAAATAAGAGCGTCACCAATCCTACTTGTTATTCCAAAACGAAGAATAGATAAATCTAAATCGTTTAATTTTTTTTCAGCCATTGCCCCTATAAAGAGTTCGTTGTATTTGCCTTGTCTGAAATAATGTATCGAAGGGATAAGGTTCCAGCTATTTGTAACAGGAATAATTGGGAAAAGATAAACGTTGTATTTTTTTTCTAAAGAATTGCTTTCTTCTATATAAAAAGAATCTTCTGTTTTATTAAGGTGATTAAATGCTATCCCGAAAATAATAGGTGTTTTCTCTATAATGTAAGAAAAACGAAAGCCAATATTCATATCAAAGAAATTAAATTGATCTCTTGAAAAAACTTCGTTAGAAGGAAGCATGGGGTCATAAGAATTTCCGTTGTATTGGTTGCCAAATCGTAATTTGTTGAAATTGACACTTTGTTGGTGATAAGTAAGGTTAGCACCCATAAAAATATTTAAAGAACTATCAAGAAGGGAAATAATATGGTAAGATAGGAGCCCTTTGACTTGGATGATGCCAAAATCACCATCTCCTGCAACATCAGAATTAAAAACTAAACCTAAGCCTAAATTATTCTTAGAATTAAAAATGCTTTTTTTGATGTGGTCATAGGAAAATGAAAATGTTTTGTAAGGAACAGTAACCGATGCCCATTGGTTCCTGTAATTAGCAATAAAACGATGGTCTGCTTCAAAAACACCCGTCTCTGCAGGGTTAAGGTTAAGAGGAGAATTGTTAACTTGAGAAAAATGGATATCTTGTGCTGATAATTTTATCAACACTAGAATACAAGATATAGAGAGATACCATTTTTGCATTATCTGACAACAGTTATATTACCTTTTTTTTCAAAAACATGTTTGTTGATACATGTTGCTCTTAGATAGTAAACAAATACAGCAGGGTCAACAAATTCACCTTTGTAAGTACCATCCCAACCATAATTAATATTTGTAGTTTCAAAAACTTTTTCTCCCCATCTATTGTAGATAGCGAAATAAATATCTTCTATACCTTTTCCATGAATGTATAAAATGTCATTGTTATTGTCATTATTAGGCGAAAAAGCATTAGGGACAAAAATATTGGGTTCTCCACAAATATAATCTTGTACATATACAATAGTTGTGTCTGTGTGTTTACAACCTAAAGAATCTATAATATCTACTTGATAAATAGTTGTTTTGCTAGGTGATACTGTAGGGTTTTGAAGTTCAGGATTGTCAATTTTATAAGAAGGATACCAATGGTATTGATATTGGCTATTTCCTGTAACAGTAAGTTGAGAACTTTTCCCTATTATAATGTGATAAGGGGTTGCGTATGCTGTACTAGAAAAAAAAGAACTGTCTATTTTAAAAGTTTTTTGAATAGTATCTGAGATATTACAAGTATTAGAATCTATAGCAATATAAGTTATAGTATGCTCTCCTGGAGAAAATAAATGAGAAGGATTTATATTTGTGTCAATAGGACTATTATCTCCAAAATCCCATAATTGATATTTTTCGTTACCTATGCTTTTTAAAGAAGAGCTGTCTGGGAAACAAATGTCTGATGAAATTTCAAAGTCGGCAAGAATGGTGTCTTTTGCAAAAGAAAAATGAAAAACAGCATTGTTACATACCCAATTTTGATCAATAATACCACCATTATGTTCCGACCATGCTCCAGAAGTTGTAGGAAAGGCATCACAAGAAGGGGAACTTCCTGATGTATTAACATTTCCGCAACTTGCACATACTGCTTGATATATTTCTCCATTTTTGCTAAAACGACTGGTGCCTCCATCAACATGATCGTGTCCACAATAGCCACTTCCGTAATGTAATTCTCCAAAAAAAGTAGCATAATCTAGGGTAGATGCATTTTCGTAAAGTACCATAATGTAAAAATCCTGCCCATCGGTTGTTTTTTGAAAAGCATCTGGAGTTATTTCCATACCATTTGTTCCTTCTATTTCTTCCCATTTTCCCCATTCTCTACCCCAGCCAGAAAGGTAAATTCTATGGCAAATATCTACAGCAAAGGCAGAAATAGATATATTAGGTTTTCCGTTACCAGTTCCAAAAACGGTAGACCATTCTATAGATCGAAGATTAGGATAAAATTTAGCTATAAATTGTCCACTATTGTAATGGCTGTATGCAGCATTGTGTATTAGAGTACTATCTTTGGCTTTCGTTTGCCCTGTAATATATACGTTAGAGTTTCTGTCTGTACGAACAAAAAATGCTTGATCGTATTGGTCAGAACCAAAAAAAGTAGAAGCTAATAACATTTTCCCGTCACTAGAAAATTGGCTTACAAAAGCATCTGTTATACCACCTAAATAATAATTTTTGTATGCGTTGTGTGTTGTTGGAAAGTATGGAGAACGAGTTCCTCCTGCTACATAAACTTCATTATTGTCGTTAATGGCAATAGAGTTGATTATGTCGTCTTTTTCTCCTCCTAAATAAGAACTCCAAATGAGTTGAGAGAAATCACTATTCATTTTAAAAACAATACCGTCTTGTCGTCCTCCATTATGGGTTTGCCAACCATCTTTTATAGGAAAGTCTGCAGAAAAAGTATTACTTCCGACGTATATATTATCGTTTTTATCTAATATAATTTCTCCTCTGGCACCATCAGCATAATTATAGTAAAGTGCGCCATTCCCATTCATAATATAACGTTGGTATGAATTTCTCCAATTGAGTCCGTCGTTTTCACTTCCTCCCATAAAGGTAGAGGCCAATAATTGTGAACCATCTTCACTTAATTTTGTAATAAAAATATCAATTCCTTCAGGGTAGTTTACGACATTGTCATAGGTTATATCATCTCCTCCACCAAAAGTTTTATCATAAGCATTATCTGAAACGGGAAAATTATCGGAACCAGTTGTTCCTAATATGATAAGATTATTGTGGCTATCAACAATTAAACTATGTGGTATTTCTGCGTATTTCCCTCCCAAATATGTTGCCCATATTCTTTGCGTACCATCTGGAGTGTATTTACTCATAAAAATATCTGAATTACCTATGTGGCTTTCTTTATAAGCTCCTAAACTTCCATGATAACCGCTATTGTATATGATACCTCCTCCAAAAACATTACCTAATAAATCGCCTGCAGCTGTAAATCCCCAATTGTCTTTTGTAGCACCACTATAGGTTGAGAATACAAGGGTAGGGTCTATAATTAAGTCATATTTTTTGTCATAATTTTTTAGTAAATGGAAACGAATAGTGTGATCTTTTATATCGTATTTTGTAGGAATATTAATTATCTTTCCTTTAATATTTTGATAAACAACAGGTATGTTTTCTGTAATTGTTTGTACAGATGTTTTAATTTTTAAGCCATCTTTTTCTAAACGTAATTCGTCAACACCTTCGTATTTTAATATAATATCTTGTACCTTGCCTTGAGGGTGTACTACAAAGTCGTATTTAATGCCCTTGTTGTTATAATTTATTTTTAAGTCGATATTTTTATAAAGACTTTTATAAATGATAGTTTGGTATTTTTTTACATGTGTAGCCCATTGTTTAGGATTATTACTTAAAAAATAATTTTCGTAATCACTAGATGGATTTAATCCTACTATTTGAGGATTAAGAGCATTTTTAAAAATTATTTTATAAGCATGAGCTTGTATTTCTTTAGGTAAAGGTGTTTCGCTGTGGTGCCCATGATGTACAGAACCTCCATAAAGAGCATTGATGTCTAAAAGGTTAAAAAGGAAACCTGTTTTTTCAAAATAGATTCTAGAAGCATCACTATTGAATGAATAAGCTACCTGTGAAGGTAATTGTCCCTTGTTTTCCGTAAATACATTTTGTGAAAATAATGATGTATTTAGGGTAATAAATAAAAGCAATATAAGGCTTTTTAATTTTTTCATTTCGTGATAATAAGCTAAGATTCGAAGTTATAGAAAATATAGTTTATAAACAAGACGTTCCTGTTTTTTCATTTTTTATTTTAATAAAAAAACCTCGAGCTTTGCCTTGGGCTGTCAATAGTACTTCTCTTTAAAGGATGGTTTGCTTCAAGAGTTTTCTTTATTCAAAGAAAGGGAAAGAATGCTTTTTGCTTTTGTTTTTAGCTAGTTTGTTTCGATTTTTTTTTATTATCATTGTAAATAATTTAAATAATGAATAAACCTTTTGTCTAACATTTGGTCTAAGGGGTTTTAATAAATAATAATGATATGAAACAATTTTATTTGTTGGTAGTTGTGCTATGTTTGTCGATAACTACAATTTATTCACAAGGACGAGGAATGAGAGGGGAAGGTCGTCCTCAAATACCTGATGGTAAAGCATTAGTGGTAGGGAAAGTAATTGATAAAGCTACTCAAGATGCCATTCAATATGCTAATATCAGTATCTATGATGCTCAAAAGAAAAAAATAATAACAGGTGGAATTACCGATGAGGAAGGGCGATTTAAAATTGAAATACCTTATGGTAAATATTATGCTTTGGTTGATTTTATGGGCTTTGCCAACAAAAAAACTAAGGAATTTGAAGCTTCAGAAAATAATCGATTTGTAAGAATAGGCAAAATTGTTTTGCAAGCGAATGCCAATATGGTAGGGGTGGTTGAAGTTACAGCAGAAAAAGAATTATTAGAAACGAAAATAGATAGAAAGACATTTAATATTTCTAAAGACGTGAGTATGAAAAGCAAGAATGCTTTGGAGGCTCTAGAAGAATTACCTTCGGTGTCAGTTGATATTGATGGAAATATTTCTCTTAGAGGAAATGGAAATGTTCGCATACTTATTAACGACAGACCAATTGTTGTTACAGCAGAAAATCAAGCAGCTGTTTTAGAACAAATTCAAGCAAGTAATATAGAATCTATCGATTTGATAACCAATCCTTCAGCTAAATACAATCCAGAAGGTATGGGGGGGATTATTAATATACAATTAAAAAAATCACAACCCGCAGGAAAGAATTTCTCAGCTACTGTATCTAGTGACTTTTATAGGCAGCATAGTCTTAATTTATCGGCAGGAATACGTACTAAAAAGATAAACTTATACGCCACTTATGGTTTTAGAAAAAATCATTTTCAGATGGAGCGTATTTTTAATCAAGAAAACATTTTTGAAGACACCTCTTTTTATAAAAATTCTGTAGCTCTTGGCGACCGATATAGAGGTTCGCATATGGGAACAGTAGGTTTCGATTATCAATGGAATAAACAAAATAGTATAGGTTTGGAGGCTTTGCTTTCTTACGGTAATAGAGGGAAATTGATGCCTTTTTTATACTATAATTTAGATAAGAATTTAGATAGCATTTCTTCATCAAAAAGAAATAGTGAAGAATTTTCTAATCAACTAAAGGTAGATTACCAATTACGTTATAAACATAAATTTGCAAAAAAGAAACACTATTTAGAGTTTACAGCTTTTTATACACAAAACGCATCAGATGCAGAGGCAAATTATTTTGAAACAGAAATATTTCCTGAACTTGGAGATACTTTAGATTTGAAAAATACGGCTAAACAACAAAAAAATAATATTTACCATTACAAATTGAATTATCAATATCCGATTTCATCAAAATCTACTTTGGAGGCAGGTTTAGATGGCGAATTAAGAGATATTAATGATAAAATAGATGTTAATGATTTTAATTTTACCACTCAATTGTATGAGTCTAACAGTTTGTTGGCATCATCCTTTCAGTATTACGACCAAGTACATGCTGTATACGGTTTATACCGTTATGCATTGTCAAAATGGACTTATCAATTAGGTTTGCGTTTAGAGTATAAAAATTATCGATTCGATTTAAAAGATGCTTCCTTTTCTCTAAAAGAACGTTACAATTATTACCCAACATTACATATACAATATCAAGTTTCTGAAGCTTCCTCTTGGTCTGCAAGTTATTCGAAACGAGTTAACAGACCGTCAATTTGGAATTTGAATCCTATTCGAAATTATACAGATGCATATCATTACAGGGTAGGGAATCCTAATCTGTTGCCAGAAAACATTCATGCTACAGAAATATCTTATTCGAAACGTTGGGAGAAAATAAGAATTTTCCCAGCTGTTTTTTATAAATATGTAGACCAAGTTATTACTCATATAAAAATGAGAGATTCTAATAATGTGGATATGGTAACATTTAAGAATTTAAACTATAGATCTTCTGCAGGAACAGAATTAATACTAAATTATTCTCCAAAGAAATGGTTAGATATTAATGCTAGTGCTAATTTTAATTATTCGAAAATAGAAGGAGAGGGCTTGTCTAATGAGGATTGGGGTTGGTCTGCTAAACTGATGTCTTTTATAAAATTGCCTTATCAAACAAGGTTTCAAATATCGTATCATTACAATGGAGAGCGTATTGTGCCACAGGGGTATATTTTGCCCATGCAATGGTTAGATTTAGGATTGAAAAAATCTTTTGGAAAAAGAAAATGGGTTTTGGGTATTCGAGCTTCCGATATTCTTAGAACAAGAGCATTTAATATTCGCGTAGAAACAGATCAGTATAATAGTGATTTGCATTTTAGACGCATTATGCCTTATTGTATTGTTAGTTTAACATATCAAGTAGGAAAAAAACAAAAACGTAATTATAAACCTTCGTACAATTCAGGAGGTGGGGAAAATATAGATATGTAGTTAAATTTATAATAAAAACTTTAAAGATTTTATATTTGAGTTTTATTATTTATTTTTGTGCAGTTTTACGAATAGGAGTGCCAATTTCGGCTGAGATAAAATCCTTTGAACCTGATACAGGTAATGCTGGCGCAGGAAATTCAAAAATTATCCCAACATTTTTGTAGCACTTTTTATTCGATTTTATTATTTGTTTAATTTAAATCGTTTAAAAGATGAAAAAGATTAATTTTTTATTGATGATGTTATTGGCAATATTTGTCAATGCACAAACTCTTGAAATTTCAGGAAAAATAACAGATGAGAAAGGCGAAACGCTTGTAGGCGCATCTGTGCAAATTAAAAACACCTATATAGGTGCTGCAACAAATACTAATGGTGAATATAAAATTACCAATTTAAAACCTGGAACGTATACTCTTCTTGTTAGTTCTTTAGGGTACAAAGAGGTACAAAAAAAGATATCCTTAAACAAGGATATAAAGCTTGATGTTGTGATGCAACAAAATGTAATAATGTCTGATGAGGTTGTAATATCTGCTATTAAGGCAAATGAATTTACCCCTGTTGCGCAAACCAATCTTAATAAAAAAGATATAGAAAAGCAGAATACCAATGCAGATATTCCTTTTATGCTTTCTTTAACACCTTCGGTAGTTGCAACATCTGAAACAGGAACAGGGAATGGCTACACAGCTATGCGAATTAGGGGAACAGATATGAGCCGTATAAATGTTACTATAAATGGAATCCCTTTGAATGATGCCGAATCGCAAGGTGTTTACTGGGTAAATATGCCCGATTTTTCTTCTTCTGTAAATGCTATTCAAATACAGCGAGGAGTAGGTACCTCGACCAATGGAGCAGCAAGTTTTGGTGCTTCTATCAATTTCCAAACAATTACAATAGAACCAAAACCATATGCTAATTTGGCTTTCTCGGCAGGCTCATTTAATACTTTCAAAGAAAGTGTGTCTGCAGGAACAGGCTTGATTAAAGATAAATTTACTTTTGATATTCGCTATAGTAAGCTAAATTCTGATGGCTATATCCAGCGTGGATTTTCTGATCACGAATCTATGTATTTGTCTGCATCATATTATGATGAGAAAAATTTACTTAAAGCTGTGGCAATTTTAGGAAAACAGCAAACAGGAATCACATGGTGGGGGGTGCCAGATTATATGATTGATAGTATTCGTAATTTTAATCCTGCAGGAGAATATTACGATGCAAAAGGAAAACAACATTTCTATGACGGGCAAACAGATAATTATTGGCAAAATCATTATCAATTGCTATATACACGAGTTTTGTCAAAAAGATGGAGTTTAAATACTAATTTACATGCTACAACAGGGAAAGGTTATTATCAGCAATACAAAACTTCCGATGATTTTGTAGATTATGGATTAAAACCTATTGTTTCTGGAAATGACACAATTAATACTACAGATCTAATTCGTCAAAAATGGTTAGATAATGTGTTTTATGGATTTACATCAAGTTTAAATTATCATTACAATAAAATAAATGCATCTTTGGGTATTGCGGCAAATAAATATGATGGTGACCATTTTGGTAGAATTAAATGGATGCAAAAAAATAATACTACAGCCCAAAATTTTGAATGGTATAGAAATTATGGAAACAAAACAGATTTTAATACCTTCTTAAAAGTACAATATGGACTTACTGAAAAACTGTCGATATATACTGATGTGCAATATCGTCAAATTGCATATAAGATGGAGGGACCAGATGATGACTTAGTGAAATTAGACCAAACAAATAATTATAATTTTGTAAATCCTAAAGCAGGAGTGAATTATGTTTTAAATAATAATCATAAGTTTTATGCAACAATGGGAATTGCTAATAGAGAACCCAATCGTTCCGATTTAAAAGAAGCTACAAAAGGAGGAGGAACAGAAATTCCAACTTACGAAACTTTATATGATTATGAGACAGGTTATCAATTAACACAATCTAAATATGCATTTGCTTTGAATCTGTATTATATGGATTACAAAAACCAATTGGTGAATACAGGGAAATTAAAT
>Ga0256827_10002905_pt1 | contig 10971 bp, 5 predicted proteins | sample CV84metaG_FD_185977 | JGI IMG/M metagenome (GOLD analysis project Ga0256827, IMG submission 185977) | Hydrothermal vent microbial communities from East Pacific Rise, Pacific Ocean - CV84 | ecosystem: Environmental > Aquatic > Marine > Hydrothermal vents | place: Pacific Ocean: East Pacific Rise...
AGCAGCGGCTTCTTTGGCTGCTAATTCTGCAGCAGCAGCTTCGTCGGCAGCTTTTTGGTCTGCAATCAACTTATCTATTTCTGCAATTTTATCTTTTGGGTATTGCTCGTCTTTCTTTAATTGCAATGCCTCGTTATATTTGCCTTTGGCTTCTGAATATTTCTTTGACTTGAACATGCCATCTGCTGAAGCAATTAAGTTCTTATAGTCACTATCTAGCTTCTCTTTAGCAGCTAGGGCTGCGGCAGCAGCGGCTTCTTTGGCTGCTAGTTCTGCAGCAGCAGCTTCATCAGCAGCTTTTTGGTCTGCTATTAGCTTATCTATTTCGGCAATTTTATCTTTTGGATATTGCTCATCTTTCTTTAATTGCAATGCCTCGTTATATTTACCTTTGGCCTCTGGATATTTCTTCGATTTAAACATGCCATCGGCTGAAGCTATTAAGTTTTTATAGTTGCCATCTAGCTTTTCTTTGGCAGCAAGAGCTGCGGCAGCAGCGGCTTCTTTAGCTGCTAGTTCTGCGGCAGCAGCTTCGTCGACAGCTTTTTGGTCTGCTATTAGCTTGTCTATTTCTGCAATTTTATCTTTTGGATATTGCTCGTCTTTCTTTAATTGTAAGGCCTCATTATATTTGCCTTTGGCTTCTGGATATTTCTTCGATTTAAACATTCCATCTGCTGAGGCTATTAAGTTCTTATAATCGCCATCTAGCTTTTCTTTGGCTGCAAGGGCAGCGGCAGCGGCAGCTTCTTTGGCTGCTAGTTCTGCAGCAGCAGCTTCGTCTGCAGCTTTTTGCTCTGCTATTAGCTTGTCTATTTCTGCAATTTTATCTTTTGGATATTGCTCGTCTTTCTTTAGTTGTAAAGCTTCGTTATATTTGCCTTTGGCTTCTGGATATTTCTTCGATTTAAACATGCCATCTGCTGAAGCTATTAAGTTTTTGTAATCGCCATCTAGCTTTTCTTTGGCTGCAAGAGCGGCGGCAGCGGCAGCTTCTTTGGCTGCTAATTCTGCAGCAGCAGCTTCTTTGGCAGCGGCTTCTTTTGCAGCAAGTTCTTCAGCAGCAGCCTCATCCTTTTCTTTTTGAGCTAATAACTTGTCAATCTCTATAATTTTATTTTTCGGATAAGCTTCTTCTGATTTTATTGCAAGAGCATTACTATATTCTTTTTTTGCATTTTCATAGTTCTTACTTGTAAAATACTTATCAGCCTTTGCAATTGCGCTATTATAATTTTTATCTATTTGCTCATCAGGATAATCGGCATAAGGATCTATATCCATAGCTTGCTCGTATAGACCAATAGCTTTTTCATAATCTTTATTATTAAAACTTTCATCAGCTAATAAGATTACTTTTTTATAATCCTCTGTATTAACTTTTGGTGCTCTAAGTAATCTCTCGCATTTAATAATCTGATTTTCAGGATAATCAGCATAAGGATCTATATCGAAAGATTTTTCGTATAAATCAATAGCTTTTTCATAATTCTTATTTCTAAACTGACTATCTGCAGCTGCAATTATATTTTCATACTCCTTACTCTTTAGCTCCTTTAATTGAGCCATAATCTTACTTAGCTTTGCTTGCATTGACTTTGAATAAGCCTCATCAAAAGCAAAATCGCCTTCAGACTCTTGATAAATAATCTTTGCAACAGGTTGTTTTAATGCGGAGACATCTAACCCCTCAATCATTTCAAATAATTGCATTTCAAATTCATAGCTCCAATTAATATCTTTCTCTTCAACAAAAGTATTTATCTCAACTTTTTTAGTAGCAAAGCCTTTTTTCTTAAATAAGATAACATATATCTTATCAAAACTTAGATTAAACTTAAACCTTCCAATAGTATTCGATGTTACTGTTCCACTTTTAGTAGGACCATCATAAATCTCAATTGAAACACCTGATAAGTTCTTTTTTTCATGCTTAACATTACCAGATATTTTAACATAGCTACGTGGTTGATTTTGTGCAATAGCACCACTTACCATTAAAATAATGGTAATGAAAAATATTAAATATTTTAGTTTATTGTTTGTCTTGTTAACTTCGTTTTTTAACATTTTGTAAAAATACAAAATTATCCAATAAATTTCATTTTATTAAGCTAATTTTTTAAACTATACAGCGCTTAGTTTAATTTTTCTTAAAAAAGAATAATGGTATTTTATAATTTAAATAAAATTTATAACTTAGACATCTAAACAAAAAAATAAAAATTATTATGGAAAAACCAAGATTTGCAGTAGTTCTATCAGGTAGTGGAGTTTTTGATGGTGCAGAAATTCACGAAGCAACATTTACATTATATGCTATTTTAAAGAATGGCGGAGAGTATGATGTTTTTGCACCAAACATCAATCAACATCATGTTGTTAATCACATTACTGGTGAGGAAATGGATGAAACAAGAAATGTTTTAATAGAATCAGCAAGAATTGCACGTGGAAACATTAAAGATTTATCAGATTTTAACGCAAATGATTTTGATGCAATAATCTTTCCTGGTGGATTTGGTGTTGCAAAAAACCTATGTGATTTTGCTTTTAATGGAACAGATATGAAAGTTATTCCTCAAGTAGAAGAAGTAATAAAAGAAATGGCTAAAGCCAACAAACCAATCGGAGCTTTATGTATTTCACCTATTGTAATTGCTAAAGTTTTAGAAGGTGTAAATGTAACTATTGGTCAAGATAAAGATACAGCCTCGGCAATAGAAGCATTCGGCTCGCATCATAATTTAACAAATCATGGTGAAGTAACTATTGATAAAAAATATAAAGTTGCAACAACACCTTGCTATATGCTAGACGCAACTGTTGTTGATATTCATGATGGTGCTGTTAATGTTGTTAAAGCTATGATGGAATTACTTTAAGATTATTTTTTTTATTTTTCCAGACAACTATTTTTAATCGAGAATTGTCATACAAATTAGAGAGGTAAATATGCCCAGCGAAGAACGCTTAATAGAATTGATAAGAAAAGGGAATGAATCTGCATTTGTTCAAATGTATGAGATGTATTCAGGGCGGTTATTCGGAGTGTGTTTACGTTACTCAAAAAATAGAGCCGATGCAGAAGATTTACTGCAAGAAAGTTTTGTAAAGATTTACGAAAATTTAAAAAACTTTCAGGGCTCAGGTTCTTTAGAAGGTTGGCTTAGACGAATTACGGTAAATATTTGTATTAATCATTATCGAAAATCTAAAAACGAAAAAGTTATTGCATCAGATAATTTTATTGTTGATGATGTTGTTAATGAAACAGTTTTCTCTAAAATTGAAACAGAGCGAATATTAGAATTAATACAAGAATTACCCGAGGGTTATAGATTAGTTTTCAACTTACATGTTATTGAAGGATACAAACATAGCGAAATTGCTGAGATGCTTGGAACTTCAGAAAACACATCGAAAACCCAATTGCTAAAAGCAAGAAAACAATTAATGGAGAAAGTAATAAAGCTTTATCCTAAATTAGTTGACAAAGCTAAAGACGATAATAGTGGAACGAATAAAAAATTAGTACTTGAGTAATATGAACAAGGAAATAAAAAATAAATTTGATAATTTTGAGGTTAAACCTCCCGATTATATATTGCAAAATCTAAAACAAGATTTAGGTTTTGCAAAACAATCTTTTTTAGTTAGACATAAATATTCTATTGCAGCTTCAGTTGTTGGTGCTGTAATAGCTATATTTATTTTCACAAAAAACCAAGACAATAATTTAACAAGCAATAATGATATAAAAAACAAAACAGAAATACAAAAACAAGAACCTACTCAAAATACTAATAATACAAAAGAAAAAGAAATTGTTGAAAACGAAATAAATAAACCTACAATTAATAATACTGAAAAGAAAACTATAAAAGAAAACAAGTCAGATAAAAAAGAGGATAAAATAGTAAAAATTAACAAAGCTTTAATTCCTCAAATAAATATTAATAAAATAAATGCTGGCGATAATATTTCGGTTTGTGGAACGGAATGTCAATTAGGTGATAATTCTAATACAAAAACTGGTAATTGGTTAGCAAATAACAATATTAACTTTACAGATATCAGCAACCCAAAAACAACTATAACAAGTAATAGTTTTGGGAAACAAATACTTGTGTGGTCTGAAAAAACCGATAATGGTTTTATTTTAGATACTATTATTGTTGAATTTAAAGAAACACCTGATAATTTACAAATAGAGCAAGTAAATGAGCACTGCGGAAGACAAGATGCAATTGTAGAATTTGTTACAAACAAAGGAAATTATACATATAAATGGAGTGATAATACAATTACATCAAGTCCTGTTAGAAAAGATCTTACGACAGGAAATTATAATGTTACTGTAAACCACAATGGTTGTAGCTCTAACTATGATATAGAAATAACAAATACTGAAGAAGTAAATGTAAATTTTTATCATACAGAACTTTACTCAGCAATTAACAACCCAATTTATTTTACTGACAGAACTGAAGTAACAAGTATAGATAAAAACGAATTAACTTACGAATGGAGTTTTGGTGATGGTACAAGTTCTAATAAAATTAATCCTGAACACGAATATACCAAAGCTGGAGAATATGAAGTTTCTCTAAAAGTTAGCACAAAAACAGGTTGTGAAAATACTTTAAGAAGTACTATTTCAATAAGTGAAGAAAATAATGTTTTACCTAATATTTTCACTCCTAACGGAGATGGCATTCACGATATTTTAGTTATCAATCCAAAACCATTAAAAAACTTTAAAGGTCTTATTTTTAACAAAGCAGGGCAACAAGTTTATGAATGGGACAACCAATACGAAGGTTGGGACGGTAATTTAAAAAATGGAGAACAAGCTGCAGAAGGTGTATATTATTATGTTGTAACAGGTATTGATAGTGATGGCAAAAAATCTCAATACAGAAGCTTTATACATTTAACTCGATAATTAGTTTCTTATCCTCAAAGAAAATATTTATATAAAAAAAGCCCCTTTTGGGGCTTTTTTATTTTATTATACCGATTAGTAAACATAAGTGATTTTGAAATTAAATTGGTATTAGACAACCATTTAATTTTTTCATCGTCTAAAATTATGTAACTAAAATAAAAACTATGAAAAACCTATTTAAAACAACAGTTTTTACAATATTATTCGTTTTTTCAAATAACATATTTTCGCAAATTACAATTACTATCGATAATTACAATAATTGCTCTTGTTATGGAGATGCCACAGGGCAAATAGATATAAGCGTAAGCGGAGGTTTAGCTCCTTATACCTATAATTGGGAAAACTCCATAAACTCAGGAGTAACAATTTCTACAAACGAAGATTTAACAAACTTATCAGCAGGAACATATTGTGTTACAGTAACAGATAATAACAGTGATACACAAACCCAATGCATTACAATAACAGAACCTAATGAACTTATAATTACTATTGATACCATAGAACCAGCACATTGTGGGTTAGAAGATGGTTCAGCAAGCGTAATAGTTTCTGGGGGGAGCCCTTTATATACTTACCAATGGCTAGATGCTTCTTCAACAGTAATAAGTAATACAGAACAAATAACAAGTGTTTTTGCAGGAACATATACTTTTATTGTTACTGATGCAAGTGCTTGCACAGCAACAGAAACAATAACAATTTTAGACAATCCTCCTCCTTCAATAGATAGTGCAATTGTAGATAATGTATGTTATGGAGAAAGTGATGGTAGTATTTCCGTCTATGTTTCAGGTGGTGTTAGTCCATATACTTATTCTTGGAACACTACACCTGCTCAATTTTCACAAACCGCAACTGGATTAATCGCTGGGATTTACCAAGTAGTAGTTACTGATGCAACTGGTTGTATTAATAGTGCAGAAATTGAAATCACTGAAAATCCAGAAATATTAATTAGTATATCTAATGTTAATGTATCTTGTTTTGGCATGGCAGATGGCAGTGCTACTATTAATGCTAATGGAGGAACAAGTCCATATACTTATTCTTGGAACACTACACCTACTCAACTAACACAAACCGCAACCGGATTAGTTGCCGAAACTTACCAAGGAGTAGTTACTGATGCAAATTCTTGTTCTACAAGTCAAACAATAACAATAACAGAACCTGATTCATTATATATAATTGCTACCGACATAAACGGAATATGCCCTGGTATGTGTAATGGGAGTATCGCTACTGAGATTATAGGTGGCGCAGGGTTTGGCTATGAATATTCTTGGAACACAGGACAAACAACAGGATACATTACAGGTTTATGTGAAGGATGGTATGTTGTTTCTGTTCAAGATATAAACTTTTGTACAGCTGTTGACAGTTTTTATGTACCCGAAACAGGTTTAACAATTACTCCAACAATAATAAATAATATTTGTGCAGGAGATTCCTCGGCAAGTATTACTGTTAATGTTGATAATGGGACTCCTCCTTATGATTATACTTGGAGTTATTCATATTCTAATGTGCAAACAATTACAAATTTACCTGCCGGTAATTATTATAGTGTAACTGTTGTTGATACTTATGATTGTGGTACTAATGGTTTTTATTCAATAAGCGACCCTGATTCTATTCATATATCATTAGATAGTATAATAAATGTAACAAATGGAGTTTGCAATGGGCTTATTGATGTAAGCATTACAAATGCAGTTTTACCTTTTAATATCTCGTGGAGCAATGGAGAAACTACAAATTTAATAGATAATTTATGTCCTGAGACTTACAATTTATTAGTTACAGATTCTAATGGATGCACAGCAGAAGCAAGTTACGAAATTGGTAGTTCATATGACACTTCATATACATTTGTTGATACAATCTATTCAACAATAGATTCTTGTATTTTTAGCAATACATTACCTGTTGATAGTGCTTTAATTTATGCTTACGAAACAATAACACCAGATTCTATTGTATTAAATTGGATTTTTTGGCAAGATGGTAATTCAATTCTTCTTGATATGGGAGTTCATTTAGAAACACAAGGAAGTAATCTTATTTATTTAGAGATAATTTGTGGTACAAAAGCAACTTACATATATAGTTTCTACGGTACTTTTAATGCAATTACTACCGGAATACAAAAAATGAATGTTGTAAGTGCAAATATTTTTCCAAATCCTTCAAACGGATTTATAAGTGTTGAAGCCAAAGAAATGGAACAAATTGAAATTATAAATATTTCGGGAAATATTGTTAAATCAATAAATGTTAATAATTCTGATATCCAAAATATTGATATCAGTAATCAAGCTAAAGGGATTTATTTTGTGAAAGTGATTACTACAAATGGTAGCATAAGCAAGAAGATTATTATTGAATAACAAACAGCTTTACAATTCCTAGGAATTATTAAAATTAGTTATTAAGCGATTTAACAAAAGTACTAGGAGTAAGCCCTGTTACTTTTTTAAATGCACCATTAAATGCTGATATTGAGTTAAACCCAACCAATTTAGAAATACTATCTATAGTGTACTTGTTATATTCTGGGTTAGACATTAAACGCATTGCTTCTTTTATCCTAAATTCGTTAATAAAGCTACTAAAGTTCTTCTCAAATCTTTCGTTAATTACTTGTGATACATAACGCCTATTTGTTTCTAATAGTTTTGCTAATTCGTCTAATGTAAAATCGCTTTTTAGATATAGCTTATCTTTTCTAATCTTTTTAGATATAGATACTTCTAGCATTGTTTTAAACTCTTCGCTTAGTGCCGAATTACTATCTTTTGGTTCTTCTTTTTTATTATCCACAATCTCATCTAAGGAATTATCAATAACATCTTCGTATTTTATTATTTTCACATTTTGTTCTACTGCTAATTTATCAGCATGAGTTTTTCTCCTTTTGTTGTTTATTATCAAGAATATAATAATTAAGACTAAAATTAGAAGCACAAAAAAAGCAATTATTATTTTTTGATTTCTATCAGCTAATTGATTTTTTATTATTAGGTTTTCAATTTCCTTTTCTTTTTTATCGAATTCGTATTTTATTTGTAGTTCTGCAATTTTATCTGCTGTTTGATTATTAAATATACTATCGTTTATTGCAAAGAAGAAATTATTATATTTTAAAACAGAATCAGAATTATTTAATAATGTGTATGTATTTACAAGTCCTTTGTAATTATCTTTTAACACATCTAAAACCCTCATTTCTTTAGCAATCCTCATTGACTTTTCAAAGAAAAAACGAGCTTGCCTTGCATCCTTTTGAGATAAAAAAAGTTCTCCTAAATAACAATATGCCAAAGATAGATAATGTTTGTTTTTAGTTTTTTTGCTATAATCTATTGCGGTAAATAAATATTCTTTGGCTTTTTTAATTTCGCCTAAATGCCTGTATACATCACCGATATTAACTAAAAGTAAAGATTTATTTAAATCGGTATCGTTAATTATTTCTTCAGATTTTAATAAATATTCTAATGTTTTATTATAGTCACCTTGTTTAAAATAGTTTGTACTGATATTGTTATAAATCATAGCAATATTAGTAGTATTATTGTATTTCTTTTCTATTTCGAGTGATTTTAAAAAATAATCGTTAGATATTTCGAATTCGTCTAAAGAGGTGTAAACCAGTCCAATTGCATTGTATGCGGTTGCTAATAATTTTTCGTCTTTCAGAGCTTCTCTATATCTTAAACTTTTCAAGTGGTATTCTAAAGCAGATGAATTATCCCCTATCTTATAATAAATTATACCTAAAAAATTATTGGCTCTAGCCAATCTTACTGTGTCAATATTTTCGACAAGAATAGCTTTTTTTATTTCTTTTATAGCTTGATAGAAACTGTCATTATAATAATAAACTTTTGCAAGTTCAATATATGTATCATATTTAATAGTGTCATTAGATTGTTCGATAATTGTTTTTAAACTGTCAATTTTATTGTCAGCTTTTAAAGGGGTTAAAAAGGAAAAAAACAATATAATATATAAGATTATGTATTGCATAATTTTTTTGAATTATGCAAATTTACATAAAAATATATTAATAACTCAGTTCGATTTGTTCTTTGCTAACAGATATAGCTGATTAGCTCATAAACAAGTCAAATTTACGAATGACGATTGGGATAACCAGAGAAAATATGAGTAAAGATATGAATTAATTATCGGTATTTATTATTGATTTTATGTGGGCTAAATTATTAATTGAAGTTTATTAGGTTATTATTACCTTATAATTGTAACTGGACCTGATTTAATATGTTCATTTCCTTTAAAATCTTTGCAAATAACTAACCATGTATACATATCATTTTGAGCTAATTTAGTACCTTTTTTTACTTTGCCATTCCAATGTTCAAATAAATCGTTACTTTCCCATATTTTTTCGCCCCAACGGTCGTAAACAGCTATCCAAAAATTATCTAAATCAATGCCATTTCCAACAGCAAAAAAGCCATCGTTAATATCGTCAAAATCAGGCGAGAATGCGGTTGGGACATAAAGAGTAAATTCTTCTTGTATTTCAATTTTTTTGATAGCCGTATCTCTGCAACCATACTCATTTTCTACTACTAATTTTGGATAATAAATTCCTGCTCCAGGATAATCGTGATAAGGGCTTATAAGGATAGAGCTGTCGCCATCATCAAACATCCAAAAATTATAAAGATTATCTATTGAAACGTTATCAAAATATATGTTTGATTTAATTTCGCTAACAACATCAGGGTCAACAATAAATTTTGCGTCTGGTTTTGGATAAACAAGAATCATGTCTTCTATTGTAAGTTGATTTTTGCAGCCATTACTATCGGTAACCTGTACTGTTATATCATATAATCCGCTTTGGTCGAATGTATGTGTTGGGTTGTAATCTAATGAAAGGTTATTTTCATCAACATCATCAAAATTCCAAATATAGTCGAAATTAGTGCTATAATTATGTTGATTAAAATTAACAGTTAAAGGTGGACAACCTTGTAAAATATCTGCAATAAAACTGAGCTGAGGGATAGGGTATGTATAGATATCAATTTGAGCATCTGCAGTATTTCCACAAGCATCTACAACAGTAAGAATATAATTGTTATGCAGGTTTGGATAAACAATTACAGGATAACTTGTAATTTGCCCATTGCTATAAATTGTATAAGGTGGTATTCCTCCAATAATATTTGTTGTTGTAAGTATAGGGTCACCTGGGCAGACTGTATCTCTATTGGCGAAAGCTTCTAAATCAACGCTTACAATTGTTATTGTAATATTTTCGTTTGTAGTGCAACCGTGAGCATCTGTTATTGAAACATAATAAGTATCAGTATAATTTGTTTGATATTGAATGGTTTCAACTGTATCGCCGGTATTCCATTGATAATGATATGGAGCTGTTCCACCTGATACACTAGCAGTTATGTCTGTATTGTTTTGGCAATAAGTAAAATCTCCGGGTAGTGAAACAAATAATTGACTTGGTTCTGTAACATTACTGACATTTATTGATTCGCATCCATTGTCGTCGGTAACTGTAACTGTGTAATTTCCTGCAGGAATATTTGTTAAATTTTGAGAGTTTGCTCCATTACTCCAATCATAAGAGAAAGGTGTAATTCCTCCCGAAATATTAATTGTAACATTTCCATCATTTCCTCCATAACAAGTAATGTCGCTTGTTGTACTTGTAATAATTATTTCTTCGGGTTGATATATTAAATCATCGTCTGTTATTGAACAGCCATTATCATCAATAATTGTAACATAATAAGATCCAACAGGTATATTTGTATTATTTTGATTATGACAACCATTGCTCCAATTGAAATTATATGGAGGTGTACCACCTGAAACTGATAAATTAATTATTCCATCTGATAAACCAAAACAAGAAACATCTGTTGGTGTAGTATTGCTTTGTAATTGTGTAGGTTCATTAATTGTAGCACTTAATGTTGTTGTGCAAGAGTTAGTGTCAGTAACAGTTATAGTAT
>Ga0256827_10002906_pt1 | contig 10965 bp, 8 predicted proteins | sample CV84metaG_FD_185977 | JGI IMG/M metagenome (GOLD analysis project Ga0256827, IMG submission 185977) | Hydrothermal vent microbial communities from East Pacific Rise, Pacific Ocean - CV84 | ecosystem: Environmental > Aquatic > Marine > Hydrothermal vents | place: Pacific Ocean: East Pacific Rise...
CTTTCTCTAATTGTTCGTAGAAGCTGTAAAACCACATTTTGCGCATAAGCTCATCGAAAGGAAGATGGAAAATACGAGAGTATTTTTGTTGTTGGAACTCGGGATGCAGCTCGCCCAGGAAGTTCAGGAAATCCTCTTCGAACTCCCTGTCGCGTTTAAACTCAGTAATTTTATCTTCATTGATATTCAACTGGTTACCGTATTGCGACAGCGGAAACGACAATCCGTTAGAGTAAACAACCACCGGCTTGAATACCAGGTTTTCTCCTTCTTCGGAAAGATATAGCTGACGGAATTCGGCATTAGGATAATGCTCCTCTTTGATGCTGATGTTTTTATCGAAAAGAATAGTGAATTGTTGAGAAAGAGGCGCAATTATTTCGTTAAAGAAATATGGTTTTTCATCCTGATGTACCTTTAAAGGATATTCGTAGTTATTGATATACAAACAGCTGTTAATATTATTTAGCGCATAGATTTTATGATCAACTATGGCCGTGAAGAAGCCGGTTTCTACCTTATCGGTATCCGAGATAGGGTAGGTGTTATTTTCAATCTGTATTAGAGACTGGAGGCTTAAGAATCGTTCTGATTGTTTTGCCTGCAATATCAGTTTTGCAGCAGATTTCCCAATCTCAATAGGCTTCAGGTCTTTTTTCTTAAAGCCGTCGTATTTCCTGAAATAAGACAACTGATAGATATATTTCTCATCGGCCAATAAGGAGAAAATGTGTTGGATTAAAGATAAAGTATCTCTTAATCTAACCGTTTTTATCATCCTTTCCTGGTTGTTCAAATTGGAATGTATATTTACCTCTCTGCTGTCATTTTCGTTCGTATAGTTGTTTTGTAATACCTCAAAGTCCTGAAAAACAATCTCTCTTTCGTTATATTGTTCTATCAGTTGAATCAGTAATTGTTGCTGATTAGTGGGATAAATAATCTCATTATCTCTTAATTCGTCAATTTCACCAATATGACTGGCAAACTCGGTGCCTTTTTTATTGGCTTTCCCTTTAAGTACTCTGAGCTCTAAGGTGTTTGAGTATAAATCCTTAGGAACTACTAAGAAACCAATATCCCGGACTTCTTTCTTTTTCAGAACATCAATCTGGTTAACAGGCTGCGACAAAGCTTTTATGCTATTGATATATTGATTTTGTTTGTGTGCAGACAGTAGCCCCAGGCCTTTATGATGCAAATGAATCTTTATTTTATCATCTACAAACGAGGCCTTAAAATAATCGTGGAACTGATCTTTTTCTTCTAATTTGTAAGTTTTTTTTAAGTCTTGTTTTAGTTGTTCGAATTCGCCATCAAACATATAGTGGAAGAATGTTTGTTGTTCCATCTTGATAAGCGTTAATAAGCAGCTGGTTTCAATAAAACTATAACCGTTTAAGGGTTTGTTCCCATTTACAGAGCTGACGTATAACTCATTATCAATAATCTTAAAAAAGACTTCCTCTTTTTGTAAAGTATATTCTTGCTTACAAACTATAGTCAGACTGTTTTTCTTAATATCCTTTACTTCAATAATCTGAATATTCAGGAATGTCATTTTTCGCCTTACTTCGGGAGCTAATTCCAGGATTAATGTTCTAATGAGTTTTTTATAATTAGGCACAATCATAGGAACACTGGCGTTGTATCGGGGATGTTGTTTGATGATTTCAATTTCCTTTTCCGTAGGTTCGTCCAGGTCGGCAATAATCCTTAAAGCAGCCACACGGTGTTTGCATAATACATTCCAGTTGTAAGGGCAACTGCACGATGTTTGAATGTTCTTGCGAGAGAACCCTTTGATGGTTAAGTGGTATTTTTCGGTTCCCTGGGCTGAGAATTTTGCAATATCATCTTTATAATCTATCGACACCAAATCAATTTTATCTTCACTTAGAATTTTCTCTGCCCTTTCGATAACTCTTTCAACGGCATTAAATTGTATGTATCTCTTAATGTATTCTTTATGCATAGGAGTATAAATGTCTATGGTCTTTTAACTTGAGTCAGATATAAAGCATTTTGCAAATTATCCAATCTACAAAGGTGCAAATAATTTTTGGGAAATGATAGAAATGAATTTTTTGGTTTTTTGGCAGCTTTATTATTTGCTTAATAATTCTGTATATTTGCAAATGGTTCTTGAAATAGGCTATTTTTAGCCTATTTAATAATTCATTATCTATATGATGAACCTACAATAAAACAAAAGGATTATGAAATTTACTATTGATATAGACATAACAAATAATAAAGCTTTGGCTTTTTTAAATTATATCAGAACTCTGGAGTTTATCAGTATTAAAGAGAAAGATAGCACTACCGAATATATTTTAACTGAAGAACAAACAGATTTGCTTCGTGAACGTAAACAAAAACATCTGAATGGTGAAAGCAAATCTTATTCTTGGAATGATATCAAGAAAGAATTAAAAGCTTGATATGAAAGCTTATAATCTTGTTATTAAGCAGGAAGCCAAAGATGAAAAATACAATTACATCAGCTTTTACTCATAATAAACCACATTGGTGAGCGTGTTACCCACTTTCATTAAACTCACTTTATTAATGGTTTCCATATTGTCGTTAATGGTATGCCAATAGGGAAAGAAGCCTGATTCTGTTGAAGGGTCATAGTGAATGATATCGATCATAGGAATGCCTAATATTGTGTTTACAGGTATGTGATCGTCCATAACCATGCCGCCATCTTCGAATAAGAAAGTAGAGCCATAACCTAAGATTCCGGCTTGTTTCCATACTTTTTTTACAATATTAGGGGCAAAATACATGCTATAATATTCCATTTTAAAGATAGGGTCTTTGGCGCCTACCATATCCAAGAGGATACCAAAATTAGCAGTATAAGATGGGTCGTGTGGGTTATTGGCCCAATATCGGGAACCTAAAGCCCAGGAATCGTTATCGCTATAGCCTTCAAAATGGGGAACCCCATAATCTTCTAAATCAAAAAACACAATATCTACACCTACCTCAGGAGATTGTGTGGCCATCAGGCGCGCCATTTCTAATAAGATACCTACGCCACTGGCACCATCGTTGGCGCCATCAATGGCCGTATGATGATTGCTTTTGTCAGGATCGTGATCGGCAAAAGGGCGGCTATCCCAATGCGATGTTAAAAGAATCCGTTTTTTCTGTTCAGGATTAAAGGAAGCGATAATATTTTTACCATTAAGCACCGTGCCATTATAAGCTCTTTCCTGAAACTCTTGTACTATAACAGTAGAAGTATACTTTAAAAGGGTGTTTTTTAAATATGCGGCACATGAATCGTGTGCGGGCGTATTAGGAACACGTGGCCCAAAAGCTACTTGCCGGGCTACAAAATGATAGGCTGAATCGGCATTAAACCGGGGGACATTAATGTTTTCTTTGCTTGTTTTTTTTGTTGTCTGTTTTTTTTGCTGATTATTGCCACAGGCACTTAATAAAGCCATGAGAACGACAACTGTAAGAATGGTAATATTATTTAAGTGTTTCATTATTATCTTGTTATTGTGTTATAATTATTTCTTTATGCAATAGCGTTTAATTAAATTATAAGAAGAATTGATACCTAATTCCCCGGCTTTACTCAGATTGGGACAGGCTGCTTTATTATCTTTTAAGATAAGCAAAGTTAAGCCTTTATTATAATAGGCTTCGGCCAGATTGGGTTGCAGTTTAATGGCTTGATCATAGTCGTTGATGGCAGCCATATAGTTTTGCATCTTATGATATAAATTGGCCCGGTTATAGTAAAGAAAGCCCAACTCGGGATATATCTGAAGTGCCTGATTATAATAATTAATAGCAATTTGCAGATTGGGTAGTTCGTAATTTGTCGTCTCTTCATCGCGTTCGAGCATATCTCCCGATGTAATCTTTGGTTTATTCTCTATTGGCCTTTCATTCTGTTTCATGATTTGTAAATAAAGCACATCGGCCAGGTTGATATAAGCAAAACCAAAGGTGGGGTCTAACTTAATAGCCTGATTATAGCTTTCTTCGGCGGCTTCCAGGTTTCCTAATCTCTCATTTAAAATACCTATGTATAAATAGTTATAGGGGTTGTTGGGGTTGTTTTGCAGGCTGGAGTCCATCCGGGCCAAGATCTCTGAGGATTTACGTGGACTCAGTTGATTGACTTCTTTGGTTAGGCCAAAGGCGAGTTTATGAACAGCGAGTTTCGATTCGTTATATTCTGCAATTTCTTGAATATAATATTCGTTTCTTTTTTCTTCGATATAGCTGTCCTCATCGTTGGCCAGCATGGTAATCACAAAGTTGGCTTCGAGTTGAATATACACGTTCTTAAACTGTATATAACCATCATCGGCATTGGCATTATTGAAATCACTCTGAAAAGCAATGAGCTTTGTGAACTCAATACTATCTTTATACATCAGTGGGATGCTGTCAGCCGGTAAGTTATTAAACTTATCGCGTATCTGCTCTGCTTTCTGGATATCTGTATAGGCTCCTTTTTCATCGTTCAGTTCTCTGCGGGCACCCGAACGAACCAGATAGGCCTGTGCAAAATCAGGAAATAATTCTATGGCTTTTGTAAAGTCTTTTTCGGCACCACGGTAGTTCTCCGACATAAACTTCACCATACCACGGTTATACCATCCGTAAATGTTTCCTTTATTAATGCGTACCACTTTATTTAAATCTCTGATGGCCTCTTTATATTTCTTTTGTTGGGTTTTCAGGATTGCCCGGTTATAGAAGGTCAGGGCATTATTAGGATCCAGCTCTAATACTTTTTCATAATCGGCATAAGTCCCCAGAGTGTCGCCAATATTATATCTGCTTAAAGCCCTAAAGAAATACAACAAAGGATCTTCGTCATCCAGTTTCATTGCTAATTCAAAATCAAAGATGGCATCCTCATATTTCTTCATCTCAAACTTTAACATCCCCCTGCGTTGATAGGATGTTTTATTAAGGTAATTAATCCTGATGGCTTTATTAATTTCATCCAGTGCTTCATCCATCTTATCCATTTTATATAAAGCCAGTCCTTTATTCAAAAAGGCCAATTCGTTTTTGGAGTCCAGAATAATGGCAGTATCAAAATCGGCAATAGATTTTTCATACATCTCTAATTGAATCTTTGTAGTGCCACGGTTTACAAATACATCAGAGTTGTTGGGGCCTCGGTGAATGGCATCAGCATAGTCCTTTAGTGCTTCGTGATATCTTTTGAGTTGAGATTTACAAATGCCCCGATACTGATAGTTATAGCTAAAATATGGGTTTATCTCAATAGATTTATTAAAGTCGGAGATAGCCCCTTCATAATCTCCCAGGCTGTATTTTGCCAGACCTCTAAAGAAATATGGTTCGAATTTATCGGGAGTAGCTTTGATAACAATGGTGAGGTTTTTAATAGATTCGGTATAGTTATCATTAAACAAATCCGATCGCCCCATGGCCATAAAACGTTGGGTGTTTACTTGCGTGAAAGCCGACGATATGGTCATTAGAGATATAAGAAGAATCAGAATTTTTCGCATAATGATAGGCATCAATGGTTATTACAGCAAAAGTAAATCAATTTTAAGAAACGTCTCTTTTTTTTTGGTTTTTTTGTGATTTTACTGATGGTTGTCATTAACTCATGAGGTAAACCTTAAATATTACTTGATTTGATTGAGCAATATTTCAACGGCTTTTTGTAGTTGTTCATCTTTACCTTTGCTTCTGGAATCGGGCAAGATATCGATAACTACGTCAGGGATGGCAGCATGGAAATCCATGTTTTTATCATCATTCTTCACATACCAACCTCTAAAAGGCAGGCGAATATAACTGCCATCTATGAGGGTTCTCCCCGAAGTAGAAATCACGGCACCAAAGGTGGGTGTTCCTACCAAAGTGCCTATCTTATTGCTTTTATAGGCATGCGAGAAGATCTCGGCATTAGAATAGGAGTTCTGATTACAAAGGGCAATGCTGGGTTTTGTCCAAGAGGCAAAAGGCAGGCGTTCGCCATAAGCATAGTGGTTACGGAATTTCCTTTTGTCTTTTTCCAAATCTTCGGAGGCCCCTCTGGGGATGGTGTAGGCATGTTGTTTTACGGTAAGCACGGCCATTAAATAATCGGTGGTCCAACCGCCGCCATTATACCTCACATCAATTAAGATGCCTTCTTTGCCATGTCCGGCTGCCATCAGGTCACGCTCGAACCTCTCGAAGCTGGTCCAGCCCATAGCTTTGATATGTAAATATCCAAGCTTCCCGTTGGAGTATTTATCAACGAGTTTACGATTAACATCAACCCAGTCGTTGTATTTCAGGCTGCTTAACGACGATACAGGTCGGATAATAATCTCTTTTGAATCACCGTTTCTGTTTATCTCAAGAATAACCAGTTCATTCACCTGATTACCGAGCTCTTCGTAGAGATTCACCTGGTCATTTATTTCAACACCATTAATGGCAGTGATGATATCGCCTACCATTAATTTGCTTTCTTCTTTATCGGCGGGGCTGTCTTTAAGGACTTTGGTGATGTGCAGGCCATCGTTTTCGGCATTGAAGTCGATACCCAAAAGTCCCGTCTTTTCGGGTGTTTTTACTTTGGCTGCCGGGCTGCGGAATCCCATATGACTGGCATTTATTTCGCCAAGCATCCAATTAAAAATATCATCAAAATCCTTAGTAGTACTGGCTTTTAATGCAATGGGTTTATAAGCCTCACCAATTTTCTTCCAGTCTTTTCCGTGGAAGTCGGGGTCGTAAAAACCATCGTTGATTACTTTCCAACCCTGATTGAACACTTGTTGCCTGATGGCCTGATGATCGATATCTGCTTTGGCTTTAATAGCGATGTCTTCAAGCTTATCGCTACTGGTTATTAAGCGCGATATTTTGCCACCTCTTTGTATCATATAAATATATTTTCCATCTTGGCTGAGCGACATAGCATAACCGGGTTTGCCGTTGCTGCTCAACTCTTTGATGTCTTTTTTATCCCAGGAGATTTTATATAGATTTGTTTTGCCTTTTTTATTATTGTTAGAGTTGAAATAAATGGTTTTCCCGTCTTTTGAGAAGATAGGACTTGTTTCGTTACCTGCCAGTGAGGTGAGTTGAAAGAGTCTTTGGTAGATATTTTCGAAGTCTATTTTTACTTCCACGATGTCTTTTTCATCTTTCTTATCTTCTTTATCAGCGTCTGTTTTTTTATCTTTTTTTTCAGTATTATCATCTTCATCTAACTTCCATTCGTCTGAAGTTTTTTCCCAGTCTTTCTTTTGTAACCATACATACCATAAATCATAGTCACCGTTATTTCGCAGTGAGGTGAATATCAGCTTTTTCCCATCGGGGCTCCAGCTGGGACTGTGGTCGTTTCGGGGGTGCATGCTCACATTAACAGCTTGGAAGCTGTTATCAACAGGGTGAATATAAATCTCGTTATTAAAATCCAAATCAGATTTTGAATAGGCCAGATATTTATCATCGGGGCTCCAGCTGATATCCGAAGGCTCGGCCCAGGTATCAAGCAAACTTACTTGGTGGCTTAGCTTTCCTGTTTTGCTGATATCGGCCACCACCAATTCTCCATAGTTAATCACATAGGAAATTTTCTCTTTATTATTGGAAACCACCATATTGCGTTCATCTTCTTTGGAATTTGAGATATTGATGATTTCATGTTTCAGGCTTTTAAATAAATCACTTTCCTGAGCATCGGACGATTTTAATAAAAAGATTTCGTTATTTCCTTCTCTATTGCTTACAAAAAGGAGGGTAGAGTCGTTAAGCCATTGAGGCTCTTCGTTTAAAAAGCTATCGTTGGTAAGTTGGCGGGTAAAATTATCTTTCTCTTTAGCCTGAGTGATAAAAATATTGCCATGTATGGCCGAGGCTATATATTTACCATTTGGCGACAAGGCAAAATCGCTCACATCACCGGTATACGTTTTGTGTTCTATGGTATTATCCCGGTTTTCGATATTAATATTGATAGCTAAAGGTTTTATTTTCCTGGAATCTGAAGATATGATAAAAATCTGATCTCCACTTTCGAGAACCGTAGTATTAGCATCAATGGAATGTCGGAAATATCTGAGCCCAAATTCTTTAAAGTTGGTTATTGTTTTGTTCTGAATAGTGGCTTCACCAGCCTTAATACTCATTTTCATTAACTGATATTTATTTGTACCATGGCTACTGATAAAAAGTAATTCCTGATTGTTTGTCCATTGGGGCATGAACTGGTTATAGCTGTCAGTAGTGAGTTGTGTATAGGTTTTATCTTTTTTATGATAAAGCCAGATATCGCGATTAGCAGAGCCCTGATAGGCCTGTCGTGTGATACGGCAGCTCCCTCTCACAAAAGCCACTTCTGTGCCATCGGGCGATTCCACAGCATCGGAGCCTAAAGCGTCTAAAAGCTTATGAGGATTTCCGCCTTTGGGGGAGATATAGTAAATCTCGTTATCCCATTCAATCTGAGCGTTTATTCGGCGGCTCTCGAAAATAATTCTATCCTGAATGTTCCACGAATTGATTTTATCATTCGATGGATAAAAGGTTAATCTCTTGAGTCCTGAACCATCGATATTCATTACAAAGATATCTGTTGAGCCATAACGATTAGATGAAAAAGCAATCATCTTACCATTGGGCGACCACACCGGATAACTGTCGTAAGCTTCGTGAATAGTCAGCCTTTTAGGTATGTTGTTTTCGGTGTTTAATATCCAGATATCTCCCTGAAAAGAGAAAGCTATATTTTTACCGTCGGGACTTACAGATGGGAAACGAACCAGGCTTTGCTGGGCATAAGTGTGAAAACTTAATACCACAAAAAAGATACTAATGATGATGTTTTTCATGCTAATATTACTTGTAATGATAAATGATTAAGGCTGACAAAAGTAGGAAAAAAACAATGACTAACACTATAAGCCCTCGCTACAATTTCGGCAAATATCAATCTGGCTTCTGTCCTTAAAAATCTGCTTCCTAAAGTCTTTATATTTGTTGTTGTTTTTTATCTCTTCGAAGGAAGAATCCAATAGGTTTCCCATTTTATAGTTTACATCTTTATCGAAACAACAGGGAGCTACATCGCCATCCCAGGTGATGACGGCAGATTGCCACATACGGAGACAATAATTGGGTAGCCGGCTTTTAATTTCCCATTCTCCTTTATCATTCTTTTGATATCGGCGGTATTTCTTAATATCAGGCATAAGATGATGCTGGTCAGTGGGCGAATATATTTGAGCTGTTTTAATATCTATCTTGTCGATACCCAATTCCTTTTTTAGTTTCTGCAGCTCTTTTATTTGATGCTGATTGGTTTTAAATACAATAAACTGTACTATAATGTAAGGGCTATGTAATTTTAGTGTTTTACGGGCTTGCACCAGGTTTTTTATGCCTTGAATAACGGTGTTGTAATCTCCGCCAATACGGTATTTCTCATAAGTCTCTTGGTTTAATCCATCTAAAGAAATGATGATTTTATCTAAACCCGATTTTACTGTTGCCTCTGCCTTTGTTTTGTCTAAGAAATGGCCATTGGTAGAGGTGGAGGTGAATATCCTTTGAGTTTTAGCATAGGCTATCATCTTAAAGAAGTTTTTGTTTAAATATGGTTCACCTTGAAAATATAAGATCAGCCAGATCAAGTATTTCTTTTGTTTATCGATGATGGTTTTAAAATCTTCGAATGACATTTCACCTTTAGGCCTTGTGAACTGGTCTTGTCCCGATGGACATTCCAGGCACGAAAGATTACATGAGGTGCCTGTTTCTACAGATAAACTCCAGGCTTGACCTTGGTGAAGTGTTTTTTTGGAGATGATGGAATATACAAAACTAAAATACAGCAGGAATAGATTGTTTATCCTGCTAAATGTTAAGGTTTTAAAAAAGTTGTAAAAGTAATGAAATAGCTGTTTCACAGTTTGCTTTTAGGCTTTTTCTTATTTCTGTTTCTGATGACTTCTCTTAAAATCATTAGGGTGCTGAGGATACTTTTCGGATCGCTGTATATGGATTCGATAAACCTGTTTTTGAGTTCATCAAAAGAGTAATACTGTTTGATATCTATAATGTTTTGGTCGATATCAGCCTCAATACCTTTAAGTTTTGTTTTGGCATGTATGATAGAGTTATCAATGGTCTCATCTTTTTCGATAGAACTTTCGTTGTGTAAATCACTAAAGTCCATCGACTTAGACATAAGATTTTTGATGGGTTTTAGTATGAGCTTTTCACGGTATTTATAAAGGATAATGGCGATTATGGTATAAATAAGGCTGACGATAAGATTACCCATGCCCGGCATGTGAAGCACATCGGCAAGCCAGGTGGACAGGCTTAACGAAAGGAAAAGGCTGATAAACAATACCACAAATCCCATGATGATAGCAAACACAAACACTGCTGCAGCATCACTCATTTTCTTACTGATATTAAGCAGAACTATATCGGTTTTAAGATTGATATAATTCTTTAAATAGTCTACTGAGTTTTTAGTTGGGTTCATCTGTTTCAGGTTTATTTTCTACAAATGGGCTATTTTCAGAAAAAGATTCAATTTCTTCCTGTATATCATCTATTAACTCCTCGGCTTTATCGTGTAAGTCTTCGGTAAGTTTATTGATGGTGTTTTTTAATGTTTTTCTATTTGTTTTGCCATCGGTAGGGCTTAATAATAATGCGGCACTGGCACCAACAACAGCACCAAAACCGGCTCCCGCTAAAAATGCTAAAATAACTTTAGATGTAGATGAATGCTTGCTCATAATATTTCTTTTTTAATTTGTACGTGAAAAATGTAAATAGGTTTAGTTTATTTTGTTTGTCAGCTGTCGCACCAACTTGAATTCGCTTAAAAATTCACCGGCAATAATCCTAATCATGGTATAAGCCGGAATGGCTATAATCATACCTACAGCACCGGCTATAGTGCCTGCCATCATAATA
>Ga0256827_10002907_pt1 | contig 10963 bp, 8 predicted proteins | sample CV84metaG_FD_185977 | JGI IMG/M metagenome (GOLD analysis project Ga0256827, IMG submission 185977) | Hydrothermal vent microbial communities from East Pacific Rise, Pacific Ocean - CV84 | ecosystem: Environmental > Aquatic > Marine > Hydrothermal vents | place: Pacific Ocean: East Pacific Rise...
CAAAGAGAAACTTCAAGAGAGACTTGCAAAACTCTCTGGCGGTGTGGCTGTTATCAAAGTTGGGGCAGCTACAGAGACTGAGATGAAAGAGAAAAAAGACAGAGTTGATGATGCACTTTCAGCAACCAAAGCTGCTGTGGATGAAGGGATTGTCATCGGTGGTGGTGCAGCCCTTATCAAAGCAGCACAAGCGGTAAACCTTTCTCTCTCCAATGATGAAGCCGTAGGTGCAGAGATCATCCTAAGAGCTGTATTTGCACCAATGAAACAGATCGCACAGAATGCAGGATTTGATGCAGGCGTGGTTGCAGATAAAATTGCACATGCCACAGAGGCGAACTTGGGATTCAATGCAGCTACAGGTGAATATGTAGATATGATAGAAGCGGGTATTATTGACCCCTTTAAAGTTGCTCGTGTTGCCCTACAAAATGCAACATCCGTAGCAAGTTTACTTCTTACAACTGAAGCAACAGTCTCTGACATTAAAGAGGCACCAACTGCTACACCTGCTATGCCAGACATGGGTGGTATGGGCGGAATGCCCGGTATGATGTAAAAAAGGCTTACGCCTTTTTTACCAAAACCCCCTAGGTATTATTTTAATAACTCTTGAAACTCAGCTGCAGGTAGTGGTTTAGAGAAAAGATAACCTTGTGCATGATCACAACCAAAATCATAAAGTAATGCCGATTCTTTAGATGTTTCCACACCTTCTGCAATCACTTCAAATCCTAATCCATGTATCAGTTTTATCATTGCCTTTACCGTGATCTGATGGTCAAGGTTTGAATAAAGATCAAAAATAAGAGATCTATCTATTTTTATCATAGAGAGGGGAAGCATTTGTAAATGTTTTAAAGAAGAAGCATCTGCACCAAAATGGTCCAAAGAGAGTGAAAGTCCCAACTCTTTAAACAATTTAAAATCCATAAGAGTTTGCTCTATATTTGACATAGATGTGCTTTCAGAAATATCTAAATTAAATTCTCTTGGATCAACAGAATGATCATCAAATAAGATTTCCAATTTTTGAACTAATTTATCTACAGACATCTCTTTAAGAGAAAGATTTAGTGTTGTTTTAAATTTCTTTAATCCACTATCATCCCAAAGTTTTCTCTGCTTAATTGCTTCTTTAAAAACATACTCTCCAATATCTACAATAAGACCCGTTTTCTCTGCAACATTTAAAAATTTATCTGCAGTAATTAACCCTAATTCTGGATGATTCCATCGGAGCAATGCTTCAGCACCAATCATCTCTTCTGTTTTTAAATTAAATATAGGTTGATAATAAAGAAAGAATTCATGCCGCTTTAATCCATTTTGTATCTCTTCGTGTATTTTAGCTTCCTCTTTATGCATAGGCTGAAACTCTATTGTGAAAAATTCTATATTAGATTCACTCTCTTTCTGTGCTTGAGAAAGTGAAATATATATATGATTAATAAGTTTTGCTGCATTTTTGCCATGATCAGGATACCTAGCACCCCCTACAGATACAGTTAAATATATACTGGCATCCTCTTTATGAAGGTTACTTATATTTAAAATATGTTTTTTTGCAATTTCCCTAGCTTCATCTTCATCAGAGATACCATCTATCATTAAAAGAAATTTATCACAATCCATACGATAGATATGTATATTTTTCTCTTTATTTTCCAAAAAGTAGTTTGCAATCTTTTTTAATAATTTATTGGTATAACCATGACCTAACGTGGTTTGAAGTTCAGTAAAGTGATCTATTCCAAAAAGAAGTAAAGTAAATGCACTTGAATTTTTTTGACTCTCTATAATAAAGGTATTAATATCTGTCAATGCAGCAAATTGACTAGGAAGTCCTGTAAGAAAATCTTTTCCTCCCTCTTTTTCAATAATATTTTCTTTATATGCAGCAATTGCTTGCATATCAATAATACATGTAACAGTTTTATCAAGATTCCATTGGCTTTTATCTACATAGATATTTACCTGTTTCATTTTACCTGCTATAACAAGCAGAACATTCCGTAAATGGAAATTTTCTTCTTGTTTATCACATTGGTCTTTTAAAATTTTAAAAAAATCTTCAGGATCTTTTGTATCTATTTTAAGCTCTATCTTTTTAGCTAAAGCAAGTGCATTATTGTCCTGATCCAAAGAGAAAAGATCTTTCGCTGACTGGTTTGCAAAAACAATATCAAAATCTTTTGAAAGAACCATCATTACTTCATCTGAATACTCTTTCTCTTTTTTAAAAAATTGTAACTCTTCTGAAATAGTATTTAGTTTCTTTTTATAAGAGTTGCTTAAGTAGAAGAGAACGATACTGCCTATAAGAAATATTATCAATCCTATCATTATATTCATATCCATAATTTATATTTTCCTTTATCTTAATAGTTTTTGAAATTCAAATACAGGTAATGGTTTTGAGAAGTAATAACCCTGCATAAAATCACATCCATAAGAGAGAATTAATTCATACATTCTTTTATTTTCAATACCCTCTACCACAATTTTAACACCTAAATTATGTCCTAATTCTATAATTGCTCTTACTATCCTCTGATCTTCTTTATTTGTTAATATATAATCTACCAAGGTTTTATCAATTTTTAAGACATCTGCAGGGAATTTTTTTAAATAAGAGAAAGAAGTATAGCCTGTTCCAAAATCATCTAATGCAATAGGTATACCCAATTTTTTAAGTGCGCTAAACTGTCTACGTGTTAACTCTTCACTGATCATAGCAGAGCCTTCTGTGATCTCATATTTAATCAACTCAGGATTTACTTGATGATACTGCAATTGTTTTGCAACATTTTCAACAAATCCTTCTGATTCTATTTCTAAAAGGGTAATATTAATAGAGACCTCTATCTGTTTAAATTTAAAAAGCTCCCAACGTTTTTGCTGTTTTAATACCTCTTCAAGAACATACTTTCCAATTTCAATAATAAAACCTGTTTTTTCCATTAGAGGGATAAAGACTACTGGTGAGATCAGACCATATTTTGGATGATTCCATCGAAGCAATGCTTCTGCCGCTATAATATCTTTACTTTTACTATCTACAATAGGCTGATAATAGACTTCAAACTCATCCTTTTGTAAAGCTTCATGCATCTCATTATGTAAAACCAACTCATTATAATCATGCTGTTTTTCATTAGGATTATAGATATGTACTCTTCCATATCCATTCTTTTCTGCTTGGGCTAATGCTTTGTATGCATTATCAAAAAGTGTTAATGTTGAACCACTATCAGGATAGATAGAAATTCCTACTGAAACAGTTAAATGTAACTTGGCATCTTCTATTTTATAAAAAGAGGCCAATTTTTTTTGTATGATCTTTATTAAGATAAGTAGATCATCCATAGAATCTAAATCTGGAACCGTCAATAAAAAATTATTATGATACGTATGATATACAAAAAAATCATACTCTTTTGCTAATGCTTCTAAATATTTACCTATCTTAATAAGTATAAAATTTGCTTGTTCATATCCAACAATTGATCTTAGTTTTGAAAAATTATTAATATCTAATAATACCAATGCAAGTTTTTTATCATTTAGATGTACTTTAGAATACAGCTTATTGAGGTCGTGAAGTGCTTGTGCTTGATTGGGTAATTTTGTAAGTTTATGTCGATACCCTAAAGCAACTTTTTCTATTTCATTACTTATATTATGAATAGAAACAATTGTACATCTCTCTTGATCCTTATTATCCATGGGGAAAGTATCTATATAGAGATTCACTGGCAATGCTTCTATCTCTTCCTCTTCCCCTTCTAAGCATAATTCAGATTGAAGGAATACTTGCATTTTCTTTTCACTATTTTTATGATTTTCCTCAATCAATTGTTCTAATGTCAACCAATCTTTTTTTATTTTTATTTTTAGCATTTGAATTAAAAAATAATCAGGATGATCTTCTTTAAGATTTAACAACTTTATCAGGGATCTATTGGCATAGAGTACTTCATTTTTATCTGAAAGCATAAAAATAGCATCTTCAGAAATATCAAATGCCTTTTGATATACTTTCATTTTTTCTTCCAAAAGAAGCACAATTCTTTGATTTTTTTTCTTCAGCCTAGAGATAAAAACAGATACAAAGAAAAGTAGTGCCAATACCAAAATGATCCCAATTGGCAGTTGCGTAAATATTTGTGGTATCTCAGTCAATATTCTCTCCATATCTCTTATTTCTACTCTTAATTGATATTAATTATATCATAACAAATATTGAAATTTACATCCATTACAAAAATTATCTATTTAGTACTTTTTTATCTATACATACTGCTTCTATTTTAACAAGACTATCTTCCAATATAAATTTTTGATTTTTTTCTAATGCTTCCAATGCTAAACTTTTTCCATCTCGTGATACTTGTGCCCACCCTTTACGACACTGTAATCTTGGATCACTTATCTCCATTTTTTTATCTATATAGTGCAAATGTTGCTCTTTTTGCTGCAGTAAAAAAAGAATGTTTTGCTGAAAGTTCTGTTTTAATACAGGTAATTGAGCCCTAAACTGTTCTAGTTTATAGTCTAGTTTACTTTGAAACTCTTTTTTTAATACTATAAATTTACTATTTGCTTCTTCCAGCTTTCGTAGAGGGGAGCTCCTTAGCACACTCTCTTGGGCATGCTTTAAAGTCTGCTCTTTATAATTGATCTTTTGTAGTATTATTTGCTTCAAGCGATCTTGTATCTCATCTAGTGTATAGCGTATTTCTCTACTATCAGGAAGTATCATTTCCATTGCTGCACTTGGTGTTGGGGCTCGTAAGTCTGCTACAAAATCACTTATCATGACATCTACTTCATGTCCTACAGCAGAGACTACAGGTGTTTTCATGGCAAATATAGCATCGGCTACAACTTCTTCATTAAAACACCATAAATCCTCTGCTGAGCCTCCTCCTCGTCCTACAACAACAACATCTGCATGAAGCGTATCTGCATACTTCAAACTCTTAGCTATCTGTGCAGATGCAACATCCCCCTGTACTAAAGTATCAATAATCACTACTTCTACCAAAGCCCAACGCTTCTCTATTATCTTTAACATATCATAGAGTGCTGCAGACTCTTTAGCAGTTACTAGTGCTATTTTTTGAAAATATTTTGGGATAATCTTTTTTCTATGTGCATCAAAATATCCTTTGGCTTTAAGTCTCTCTTTGAGTTGCTCGTAAGCTAAAGCTAAAGCCCCTTGCCCATAAGGTTCTATACGCAGAGTCTGAAACTGATACTCTCCTCTAGGTGTATAGACAGAGATTGAGCCTTCTACAACAATATGCATACCTTTTTCTATACGAAACTTCATCTTGGCTACACTTGAACGCCACATCACGCACTTTATGGAACTTTTATCATCTTTAATACTAAAATAGAGATGCCCTGAAGTATGGTAAGTAACAGAAGCAACTTCTCCCTCTACCATAGTATGCATAAAGGTCGCTTCTAGGAGTGATTTTATTTTAGTGTTGAGTGAGCTGACACTCATCATATTAGACATTATATACCTCGTAGGGTGTTGTCCCCCCGACAACACCGTAAATTTGAATTTATTTTATATTTTGATTTGGTGTTGTGAGGGCACAACACCCTACACTATTTCTTTTGTGCTACCAATAACGTGGAAATCCCCATTGAAAAACTCTTGGTATACTTCATCTCAAAACCAGCTTCTTCTAACTCTTTAGACAACATCTCAGTTGTTAAAAACTCTTCTATGGAATCTGGTAAATATTTATAAGCTTCATAATTTTTAGAGATAAATCCACCCACACGTGGAAGTACATTCTTCATACCAAAATCTACTACTTTGTCTATGATACCTTGTCTCTCTTGCTTGGTAAACTCCAGTATCACTACAAGCCCACCTGGCTTTAAGGCACGGTTGAACTCTTGGAGTGCCTCTACGCGGTCTACCACATTTCGAATACCATAAGAGATAGAGATAACATCTGTACTTTCATCTGCTATGGGGAGTTCTTGGGCTTTTCCCTCTATAAACTCAGCAAAATCCACTTTACCACGTGCCACTTCTAGCATACCTACTGAAGGGTCAACTCCTACATACTTTTCTATGGTCACACCATTTTTAGCTGCTTGCTCTTTCCAGTAGATGAGTAGATCACCTGTACCTGTAGCCACATCAGTAATCTGCCCTAGCTCTTTTTTACCCAGTATCTCAAAAGCTTTGTCACACCCTTTTTTACGCCACTGTATGTCTATCCCCATACTGAGTACTCTGTTGGCTTTATCATAGGTCGAGGCGATATCATCGAACATTCCTACTATTTTGTCTTGCTTCTCTTGCTTGTCTGTCAGTTTTTCAATACCCAATTTGTCTGCTCCATATCATCATATCTACATCTTTTTTTTCACTGTGTAAAAATGCTAAATTCATTGTAGTATTATAGGTTAAAGAGTTTGTAGAGAGCTTAGGTGTTTGGTAGATCAACATCCAATCTATCTTTTTTTGAAGTGCTTCAAGCATCCCTTCTCCACCTTCAACCAAAACAAACGAAGGTTTTTCCAAGAAATCTAAGTTATTTACAATATCTATTTTTCTATTTTTGACAGAAAACAGAGGTATTTCTCTGTCAAAGTTATCTTCTTTACTGTATATTGATACATTAGGAGCTTTACCTTGCGTAAACCTACAATCAAGTGTAGGTCTATCTACTCTTACAGTATTGCCACCTATAAGCAAGGTATCACACACTTCTCTTAGTTGATGTACATGGGTGAGTGAAGCTTTAGAACTCAAGTAGCCATCATTTTCATCACTTGCTATGCGACCATTAGAGGTTTGTGCTAGTTTAAAGAGTACAAAGGCTCTCTTTTGCCATATTATGAAAGGTTCAAGCAGGGATTTGCAGGCTTCTTCCAAGACACCAATTGTGATTGTCGGGGAGAGGACACCCCGACCTACAATATCTGCACCACCATCATGCCCTACTATGGGGTCTTTGGTTCCTACTACCACACGCTCCAAATGCAACTGCTCGAGTAACAATGCACATGAAGGTGTCTTTCCTGTATGAGAACATGGCTCTAACGTCACATAAATGCTACACTCAGAGAAAAACCCTCGTGGCAAGTCAAGCAAAAAGTCATGCCCTTTCCCAGAATCAAATTTATCAAAGTCTATTTTATTTCCAGAGATACTCTCATACGCACTAAGCAGTGCTAACACCTCTGCATGCGAAGTTCCTGCTTTTTGGTGGGATTCTATAGAGAGTATCTTGCCATCCTGTACTACCACTGCACCCACAGCAGGGTTAGGATAGGTCAAGCCTTGGCACTTCCATGCTTTATCAAGAGCGAGTTGCATATAAAATTCATCTATCATAGCAACTCCCTTATATCTAATTTTTAACTACCACTCAAAATACGTTTTACAAGTATTAAGTTCACTATACTCGTAGGTTTCTTCACCTGTTTTAGTCTCTACTGTGACAGAGTTGTTATCGGCAGATTTGAGTGTGCCTTTGAGTTTGTTACCGTCACCTAGTTTGAACTTTACTTTCTCACCTATAGCATTTTGAAAATGAACAGGTTTTTTCAGTTTTCTTTCTATCCCCGGTGATGATACTTCTAGACGATACTGACCACTCATTGGTGGGTGTACATCTAAGAAAGGAGAGAGTTCATTAGAGATTGTTGCACAGAGATCAAGCTCTACACCACCTGTTTTTGTAATATAGATACGAAAGATCGTTTCATCAAACTCTGTGACCACTTCTGTATCATACAATGCCGCACCATTGGCTTCAATGATTTTAGCTATTTGCGTTTCAAGATTCATCTGAATTCTCCTCACTTTTCTCATCATTGCTTTTGCGTGATGCTATCTGCTTAAACAGATCTTCCATCTTAGACTGATGCTCTGGTTGTGCATCAAATTCAAAGACAAAACGAGGGGCTTTAAACCACCCTTCACTCTGCTTACAATGGTTTGAAATATATCCTGATACCACACGCAGTTGTCTGAGTGCTTCACCCTGTTCTTTATCCGTTAAAAATGATTTATCTAAATAGACCTTGGCATCACTTCGTCCCTTAGAACAAACCACAGCTGTAACCGATAATCCATTGATGCGTTCATCATCAAGTGTGCCTAGTGCCTCAGGGATAATCTCCCTAAGCACAGACTCAACACGGTGACGTTTTATCTCTTCTTGTGTCATCTATAGAGCTCGTTAGTCCATTACCACTTGTTCTTCAACATCTTTATAGGTCTCGATTACATCGCCCTCTTTAATGTCGTTGAAGTTCTCAAGCATGATACCACACTCATAACCATTCTTCACCTCTTTGGCATCTTCCGTATGACGTTTAAGAGATGAGATAGAACTCTCATACACCACTACACCATCACGGATAAGTCTTGCTTTAGAGTTTCTAGTAATAGAACCATCAGAGACTTTACATCCCGCAATCGTACCGACTTTACCAACCACGAATGTCTCACGTACATCTGCTTGACCTGTTACCTCTTCAGAGATCACAGGACTCATCATACCACCTAGAAGTGCTTTGACTTCATCGAGTAAATCATAGATGATAGAGTAGGTACGGATCTCAATACCAAGCTCTTTTGCTTTTTTCTTCACAGCACCCGTTGGACGCACGTTAAAGCCAAGAACCACTGAGTGTTCAGAAGCATCTGCAAGTGTCAAGTCACTTTCCGTTACTCCACCTACACCTTCATGAATAATATTTACTTTTACCTCTTCATTTCTAAGTTTCTCTAATGAACCTTTGATCGCTTCAAGAGAACCTTGTACATCTGCTTTAATGATCACTGGAAGAGATTTAAGCTGCCCCTCTGCAATAAGAGCTGAGAGGTCATCAAGTGTTGCTTTGGTAGACTTAGAAAGTACTTTTGCTCTGTCATACTCTGCACGTTTATCTGCAAGTTCACGTACTTCTCTATCTGTCTCCATCACGGTAAGCTCTTCACCTGCTCCTGGTACTTCATTGAGTCCTACAATCGCTGCTGGAGTTGAAGGCCCAATCTCTTTCACATTTGAGCCATCATCAAGTCTAATCGCCTTAATACGACCATACGTCTTACCAACAATAACATTATCACCGACTCTCAGTGTACCATTTTTGATAATGACATTAGCCACTGGTCCAAAACCTTTTTCTAAAGAGGCTTCAACCACAACTGCTTTAGCAGACTTGGCAGCATTGGCTTTAAGCTCCATAAGTTCTGCTTGAAGCAAAATCGTCTCTAGTAGGTCATCAATACCTAGTCCAGAATGAGCAGATACAGGTACAAACTCATACTCTCCACCCCAATCTGTTGCCATCACATCTATCTCTGCGAGTTGTGATTTTACATTGTCTGGGTTGGCTGCCTCTTTATCCATTTTATTCACAGCGATGATCATAGGAACACCTGCCGCCTTAGTATGGGCGATCGCCTCTTTAGTCTGAGGCATCACACCATCATCAGCAGCAACCACAATAATAACAATATCTGTTGCCTGTGCACCACGTGCTCTCATCTCTGTAAAGGCTTCATGTCCAGGAGTATCAACAAAAGTGATCTTTTTACCATTTTTTTCTACTTGGTAGGCACCCACATGTTGTGTGATCCCCCCTGCTTCTTTATCTGCTACTTTAGAGGTACGGATTCTGTCAAGCAGTGAAGTTTTACCATGGTCAACGTGACCCATGATGGTAATCACTGGTGGACGTTCAACTGCATCTTCATCTTCATCTTCATTATAGTCATCAACGATAGCCAACTCATCAAGTGGATTAATCGTAGTGACTTCAACTTCAAACTCTTCTGCAAGAATTTCTATCTCATCTTTAGAGAGGAAGTCGTTTTTTGTTACCATCATACCAAGAGCAAAAAGACATCCGATCACTTCACTCATAGAACGGTTCACTTTTTCAGCAAACTCATACACCCTTACATTCTCAGGGATCTCTACAGAGGTTACAACTTCTGTGTTCTCTTCTTTGGTATATTTCTTACGTTTACCACCACGTTTTAAAGAACGTCTTTGCTGAGGACGGAATGGTTGTCTACCTTTTAAAGGCCCACCATTTTGTGCTTCACGCTTTTTCATCTCTTCTTTACGTTTTTGTTCTTGACGCATCATCTCTTCATAAATGTTTTTATCAGAGAAATCTAAAAGTACAACCTCTTCATCACCAAATCCACTGTCAATATCTCCACTCATGCTGTCATGATTAAAGATATCGATCTTGGTACCACTCTCTTTTGCTTGAGCAGGTCCTTTTTTAGGCTTTTTCTTACCCACATAAGGCTCATAATTACTTGAACCCAGTGAAATTTTCGTCGCTGCTCTTACAGGTGCTGGTTTTGCTTTTCTAACGATCTTGATACCTGTACGAGAAAGTACTCTTCTCTTTGGTTTCTCTTCTTCCTCTTTACTCTTTTCCTCAGAAGAAGCTTCCACTTCTCTCTTTTTACTCACAACAGAGATGCCTTTACGCTTTTTAGCAACTGCTTTCTTTACAGGTTCTTCTTCTGCAACTTCTTCTTTTACAGGCTCTTCTTTTACAACTTCTTCATTGACAGTTTCTTTCTCTTCTACTTCAACAGGAGCTGTCTCTTCTGTTATTTCACTCTCTACTTCTTCAGGAACAATGATTTCAGCAGTTTCTTGAACTGCCTCTTGGACTACTTCTGTTTTTGTAGTCTCTTCCGATTTTTTCTTTGTAACAGTGATCTTTTTTGCTTTACTGCTTGGTTTTTTAAATCCTTTTGGCAGTGTACCACTGATCGCATAATCTACGAGTATGCCGGCATCATCAAAACTGATTGTACTATTGGCTGCTTTGACATCAAAGCCTAATTCTTTAGCTTTTTCTATCAGATCCCCATTGGAAAGACCTGCTTCATCTGCTATTTCTTGGATTTTAACTTTATCCATTATTCATTAACTCCTTT
>Ga0256827_10002908_pt1 | contig 10963 bp, 7 predicted proteins | sample CV84metaG_FD_185977 | JGI IMG/M metagenome (GOLD analysis project Ga0256827, IMG submission 185977) | Hydrothermal vent microbial communities from East Pacific Rise, Pacific Ocean - CV84 | ecosystem: Environmental > Aquatic > Marine > Hydrothermal vents | place: Pacific Ocean: East Pacific Rise...
TGACACGGGATCTTCAATCCATCTCGGGCGATATCCTGCCAAAAGATACGACACTGATCTTCTATACGAGCAGCCAAAGCCCCTTCGAATCCACGGCGGATCATCGCAGCAAGATCGTCGTCATCAGCGACTTGCATCTGAATGAACAGCGCGGATACGACAAAGGCTACAGCCTTTTTACCCAAAACGGCAAATTACTGCTCGACTTCCTCGAACACGTCAGAGTCAGTACACAGATCAAAGAACTGGTGATCCTGGGAGATCTGATGGATATGTGGGTCGTACCCATGACATACGAGACCTATCACGACACGATCACCGATACGGAGAGTTATTTCGTCGGCGTCGGCGATGCCGATGTCAATCGAAATATCATCGACAAGATCAATCAGATAGCCGACGAAGGCAAGATCGTTTTCAGTTATGTGCCCGGGAACCATGATATGCTCTTCACCAAAGCGATCTTCCACAGAATCTTCCCCTCCGGCGTATGGCGGGGTGTCGAGCCCGGTACCGGCAGATACCGCCCCGAGACCAGCGTCGTGCTGGAACATGGGCACAATTATGACCTTTTCAATGCGCCAGACTCCGTGACGACATCCGGCAGCCTGCTGCCTCCGGGATATTTCATTACACGCATCTATGCCACCGGCAACCTTCTCGCTACGGAAAAACTGCCGATGCCGGAGCAGACGACAGAGAATCTGAGCGATGAACTCATCTACACGACGAGCTGGGATATCGCCGTCCATACGATCAATATCCCCAACTTCGATCCGACCAAACGACAGATCGTTACCGGCGTGGACGGCTTCAACAAACGTTATTCGTCGAATGAGGCGAGAGATATCTATACGAAGACCATAGGCTCGGACTGGAAGAAGCGTCAGAAAATCAACGGCGTCAACGTGCCCAGTCCCGTCATCGTCGGCGTCATGAATGGAAGCGGAAAGTTTTTCTGGTACGGTTCACTCGAATATTCGGCGATCGCGCAGTATTTCACCCAGGATCACGAGATCCGTATCGTCGTCTTCGGACATACCCATCATGCAATGCTCAAGCAGGATCTCGCGACACTCGAGAAGATCTATGCCAACTCGGGCACCTGGATCGACAAGCAATACCTCAACGACGGAGCATTGACAGGCACCTGCGTCGTTCTCAACACCGCAGCATCCAGTGGCTCGGAGCTGGAGAACGCCACACTCTATCAGGCGACAGGTGACGATCTCGGAGACCTGGTCCTCAAAAAGATCGATGAGAAGAATCTAGAGGTCTCTTAAACGTTGCCATGAAAATATGAATTCATTCACATAGATAACAGCGAATGAATTCGCTGCCCCAAAGGGGCTTCTGAATATCCAGGCATTTTTTCAACCCTAAGTCTCCGACACCTGCTTCCCGGTATCGATCCGATCGAATGGCAATAGCCCAAACTTCCTGATGAAAGTTTCATCTATATCGATCAGCCCCTTTTCCTGTAGACCCTCCAATACCTCCCTGGTACAGAAAGTATCGCCCGGCCACTCTCTCTCGAAGCCGTCCAGCTCACTCTTGTTAGTCGCATCTATCGCAATGAAAGGCTCCAGCACCACATCCCTGCCTGCATCGATATTATTGACTACGCGCCATATCAACATATAAGGATCGTCGATATCGTTGTTGGCATGGTCCACGATAACGAGAAGTTTGATGTGTGATTGAAATGCTTTCAGTTTTTTGATCAGTTTTCGCTGTGATCTCTTTTTGTTGACCGTGATGACGCAGACGGGGTTTTTCGTGCCTCTGAAGTATTGTCTGAGATCCTTCACGTTGCCGCTGATCTCCTGCATCTTCTCCAGAAGTTCACTATCGTTCAGGGGGGCTGCAACACCCTCTTCCACCTCCGCCCCCGTAGCGTCTACGCCGAGTTTCCCGCCTACGAACTGCTCGGCTGAAGAGTGGTCCAGATGATCCACGATTCCGGAAGTGATCAATATCTTTTCCGGGTCGATCCTATTGAGAATATGTATCGTCAATGCCTCCGCTTCCTCCAACTCCGGAGCATCCTCGCCCACAAAGAGGGCATGCTTGACGAAAGACATCTGCCCCACTCCCCAGAACGCATGCATGAACTGCTGGGCATGCCCTTTGTACATCACCTTCATTTTTGCCAGGATCAGATTATGAAACACGCCATTCTCGGGCATATTGTAATCTATAAGATCGGGAGCCATCGGTTTGAGCATCGGCAAAAAGACCCTCTCCGTTGCCCAGCCCATATATTTGTCCTCCAGTGGTGGCTTCCCTACCACTGTAGCAGCGAAGACCGGCGATTTTTTCATCGTGATCGTCTCCACCTCCATCACGGGGAACGGCTCTTTGAGCGTATAGTAGCCGGTATGATCCCCGAATGGCCCTTCGATCTCCATTTTTTCCGGATCGACGAATCCTTCGATAACGATATCTACATCCCTGGGGATATAGATATCGTTTGTGAGAGACTTGACCAGCTGGGCATTCCGGTTGCGCACGAAACCGTAGAGCAGCATCTCGAACATCCCGTGGGGCATCGGCGCCTGTCCACACCAGATATAGAGCGGATCTCCTCCGATAGCGACAGTGACCGGCATCTTTTTGCCGGCTTTCTGATACTGATCGAAAAAGTGTGATGCATCTTTGTGTATCTGCCAGTGCATTCCCAGTCTGTTTTTGTCATACTGCTGCAGTCGATACATTCCCAGATTCTGCATCTCGCCGTTGAGACTCTGAGTATAGACCTGTCCCATCGTAACGAAGGGACCGCCATCCTCCTCCCAGGTCTTCAGGATAGGAAGCCTGTCCAGATCGACCTCCTCTCTGGGGATGATAACCTCCTGACACTCTCCTCTGGACTTCAAACGTTTCGGAAAAACATTTTTGAGCGAAAAAAGTCTGGGGATCATCGCCAGCTTCGCTTTGAGAGTTTTGGGCGGCTTGAGCTTGAGAAGTGCCTCGATACCTTCAGCCACCTCATCGGGGTGCTTGCCGAAAATATCCTCGGTAAGCTGCTTGTTGGCAAAGATATTCATCAATACGGGCATCTCATACTCGATGCCTTTGGCCTTGTTGACGGGATGGGTGAAGAGGATCGGTCTGGAATCCTCCAATTTAACCTCCACATAGGCCATGTGTGGGATCTCCAGCTCCACATCGAGGGGTTCGTTGACAATCTTCAGGCCACCATTCTCTTTCAGCCACTGTACGACATCTTGCATTGCATACCCTTTGCTCTAAGTTGAAAAGATTATAGCAAAAAGTGTGTTAGCGTATCGCAACTCTTTAGGCAACTCCTTTTTCAAAAGGATTGTCTGACAGATCTTATATCTTGCTCAAAAATATCAACAAACCTTCGATGATCTCTTTGGGGGAGGGTGGGCATCCGGGAATATGGTGAGCGACAGGCAGCTGACCCTCTACCGGAGCATTGATGGCGAAGTTTTTTTCGAAAGGCGCCTGCATTACGGGGCACTCCCCCAAAGTGACAACCCATTTCGGCTCAGGCATCTGTTTGTAAGCATCAAGTACGTGCGGGGTCATATTGTAGGTCATCAAACCACTGATCAGCATGACATCTGCATGGCGGGGACTCGCAACGAAATAGATACCAAGCCTTTCCAGGTCATAATAGGGATTGGAGAGGGCGTTACACTCTGCTTCACATGCGTTACAGCTGCCACTATCAACCATACGTATCGCCAATGAACCGGCAAATTTCCGTTTGACTTTGTCTGTAATCTCTTTTTGTATGCTTTTGAGCTCATTATCGAGTTCCGGACTCTCCGTCAATATACCCGACTTCATCCGCCTGTTCCAGAATGTCATCATAGATCGTTCCCCGCATAGCTGAGATCGCAACTTTTGTTGATGAGAGGAAAATCGGCGATAATGTTTCCTGGCATCATCAGATGCAGTGCCTGCCAGTTCATAAAACTCGGATCACGCACGAAAAAGCGTTCTATGACTCCCCCTCTGAGCTCGATACTCATGAAAAGTTCTCCAATGGAACTCTCGGAAAAACCGAAATACTCTCCATCTTCTATCCTTCCCGGCTCTACTGCATATGTCGACTCGATCATAAAATTGCGCATCATCTCCAGTGTATTCTTCACCTCATCGAGTCTCACCCTGAAACGTGCGGAGACATCACCGCTTGTCTGTGTCTGTATCACGAAGCCGTGTGCATGATAAAACGGCTCGTCCCTGCGATCGAGCGAAAGCCCGGAGGCACGGGCGACCACTCCGATAGTATCATGCTTGAGAGCCTGCTGTTTTTTGAGAATACCGGTGCCATCGAACCTGTCCCAGAGCGAGGGGATATCGGTAACCCAGGTTTCGAAGAATCCTATCGCCTCCTCCAGCACATCAAGGTATGCGATCATTGCCGCAGCGTCGACCGTATGCGCTTCAAAATCTATCGCTCCAAAACCGAAACGGTGGCGTGTGAGCAGATGGAGCTGGCGCCTTGCATCTTCGGCAAGTTTGGAACCAAAAGCAAGTGCCGCGCCGAAACCGGCATCGTTGGGGATGAACCCAAGATCGGTAAGATGGTGAATCGTACGTTCAAGCTCCAGCAGCAATGCATGGTATTTTCGGTTTGCTTCCGGGAGTTCTCTTCTGCCTGCCTGCAACACAATATCTCTCCATGCTGTCTGGTAAGCGACACTCTCATTACCGCTGATACGTTCGATGATCGGCTTGGCTTCAAAAAGCGTTTTACCCTCCAGCATCTTCTCGATGGCACGATATTTGTAAAAGTGGCGCACCTCCTGATGGAGCATATCCTCCCCTGCCTGGGAGAATTGGAAATGGCCGGGCTCGATGATTCCGGCATGGATAGGCCCCACTGCCACCTCAAAAACTCCATCACCGCCAATAGCTTCATATTTATAGGGTTTGTAATTGGCATAAGGTATGGATCTCTCCTGAAACACTTTTCGCATCGGGTAGGTCTTCTCCGGAAAACGCTCCTGTGCAACAAGTGGACGATTATCGAAAGCATCTTCTATGACAATACCGAAATCGTCATGCATTTTTCGTTCAAACCAAACAGCAGCCGGATGGGTTTTACTCAGTGTTCTGACGCGGGGATCATCTTTGGAGACTTCCTCTCTGTCCACCTTCTCATCCCACACCGTCACGATCTCGAAATGTGTTTCGGACTCCCTGGCATAACGGGCAATGAGTCTCATACAATACTCCTCAGATAATCAAACGTTGCAGGCAAAAGCAGCACAAACAGGCAGACAGCGAACAGTATCAAGGCAAGCAGTTCACTGGCATAAACTTTTTTCTCCTCCGCTTTGCCTTCATATTTCATTGACTGATAGATCGCCACAAAGCGGTAGAAAATGACAGAGAGCAGGATCAACAGCAATAGAATTGCAGCGATCATCGCCAATATATGGTTGCTGCTTTTCGCCGTCTGGATCATGGCACCGAAACCATAAAGTTCACTAAAAAACATTGGGCTGGGCGGCAAAGAGATGATCGCCAGTAAAAAGAGTGAGACCAATACCCAGAAGAGTGTTCCTTTTTTACCGCTATACCCCTTCAGAGCCCCTGCAATTCTATACTTTCCGTTGGATTCAAGCACCCCGGTAGAGAGAAACAGTGCCGGTTTCAGAAACGCATGTGCCCCAAAGTGCAACAATGCCGCAAATGTACCGCCGCTTACCCAAAAGAGAGCAATGAGTGCCATATGCTCCACACCGGAAAGTGAAAAGAGCCGCATAAAATCCTTGGCGCGAAAAATAAGAAAAGCGACGATAAAGATCGTCAGCAGCATATAAACAAAAACGAAACCGAAAAGGTGTACATAGTTGATCTGCATCGCGATCCGACTAAAACGAAAAAATCCGATGATCACCGCACTCTCCAAAATACCGCTGAAGAGTGCCGCTACAGGATAGAATGAAGCACGCTCGATATTGGCAAGCCAAAGATTCATAGGAAAAAATCCCATTTTGACGAACATCCCGACCATGGCGATAGCAAATCCCATTTCGAATAAGAATGGCGAGGGAATCTCTTTGGCATGCTGCAAAAGCAGATCGAACTGCATCGCTCTTTCGCCCAGAATGGGTTTGGCGGAAGCATACATCAGAATAATACCGAACAGCACCAGAGAAATGGCGATCGCACCGACGATCATGTAGTTCCATGCCTCTTTATGCGCTGCCAAGGTATGATTCGTTTTGATCATATATACCGTTGAGAGTGTGGCAAGTTCAAGGCCGATCCAGTAGATGCCCATATGGTTCGCAAGAATGGAGAAGATAAGGCCCACCCAGAAGATCGCGAAGAAACGGTAAAACCGCCGATAAGCCTTATCGGTAACTCTGACATGCTTGCCCAGTGTCAAGAGTGCCAGCGTCACCCCGATACCCACAAGCGAAGAGACGAGCAGGACATAGGTATCGAGCTTATCGGCAACGAGGTAGCTGCCCAGAATCGCATAGGGTTTGGAGAGCATAAAGAGCTTGACTATAGGCAAAAGGATCGCGAATGAACTTATAGGCAGGAGGAATTTCGCTTTTCTATATTTCAAAAAACTGACTATGAACATCACTGCTGCAGGCAGTACAAGTAATGCAAGCATCATGACTGCGTCTCCTCTTTATAGAACAGAAGATTCATCACCACGATCGCCATCAGCAGGTCGAAGAAGATTCCCAGCTCGACAAGCATCGGCATTCCCTCGGTCGCCGTAATACCCAGTAGAAACAGAGCATTTTCCATGCTTAAAAAACCAATGATCTTGGGAGCGACATCACGGTGTTCCATCATCAAAAGCAATGAGAGAAAAAGGGAAGAGATACTGATGGCAACATAATTCGTATTACCCTGCATCATGTGAGTGATCGGCTCTGAAAGATAGAAGGTGAAAACCAGAATGGCAGGAATGAGGATAATGGCATAGTGCGTCTTGATCTGGGGCTGTATCTGCCGAACGAACTGAAATTTCTCACTGAAATGTTTGAGCAGATAGGGAATACCGACCGCTTTGATCAGGAGCGTGGCGACACCGGTAATGAGCATTGCTTTGTCATCAAGCGCTTTCCCTACAAGCAGTGCCAGGATGCCGAGAACCAATGAGTTCATCGAATACCAGAATATCAAACGGTAAAGCCGCGAAGTAAAAAGTGCCACGATCAGTGTCGCCAAAAAAAGTCCAATAAAAAAGTCAGCGCCCATACCTACGCTCCCAATACATAAAAAGTGATCAATGACAAAAAGGCAAATACGATAGCAATGCCCAACAGATTAGGGACTTTGAAGAGTCTCAGTTTTGCTGTATTGACCTCAATGAGCGCCACTGCTGCCGCAATCAGAAACAGCTTGAAAACAAATATTGCTATCGCGATCGGTAAAGCGTACTGCAATCCCAATGGCAAGAAAAGTGAAGCAAAAAGTGAAGCGAAGATCACGAACTTTACCGATGCTGCCGTCTCGATGATCGCCAGGTAAACCCCTGTGATATCGAGGATCATCGCTTCATGCACCATGGTCAATTCCAAATGCGTTTCGGGATTATCCACAGGAATACGCCCGTTTTCCGCGATCAACAAAATAAAGAAACTGATGGCTGCAAATAGAAAACTGGCCGTATGCTCCCGGGGAAAATGGGCAGCCAGATTGACCCCCGCCTGACCCACTCCGAGGTCCCCCGCCATCATCGAAACGGAAAAAACGGTCAGAACCATCGCCGGCTCAACCAGCGCTGCAATAAAGGCTTCGCGCGAACTTCCCATTCCGCCGAAAGCACTGGCACTGTCCAAACCGAGCAACATCAGAAAAAAAGTAGAGAGGGCGATCAATCCTGTGATGGTAAAAGCGTCGACAAAACTGACGTAGAAGGCACCGTGTACCACCGGCGGAAGAAAAAATAGCGTCACCAGAAGTGGAGCGAGTACCAAAAAGGGAGCGATACGCGTTATATTGCTCGCCTCTTTGGAGATAATAGTCTCTTTTTGCATCAGCTTGGCAAAATTTCTGTATCCCTGAAGGAGAGAGATAGGTCTTTTATACAACAGATACATTTTCAGTGCTTTGATAAATGAGAGCAGCAAAGGTGCGATCAACAGCAGTATCACAATAGTAAGAAGATAAGCAGTCATCTCTTGTCTCCTATGATCAGTACTTTGATCGAAATGATCATCACTGCCCCTTCCAGCATCAGTGTTGCCCAGGAAAAGTCATGGGCAAAAATACGGTAACTGAAAAGCACACCCAGCATCAGGTTGAAGATCATCGCTGCATAGCGTGTCTGCTCAAAATGAGAAAGACGGTAGATCCAGTAACTCATAAAATTGGCACTTTTCCCCACACTCTGATAAAGGGTTTTTTCAAAGAGCGGCCTGACATGGACCTCATAGTGTGAATCGCTGAATTTGCTGCTGTCTCCCTCGATACTCTCTCTGGAAAAATGTTCATCGGGCTTATAAAGCCATCCGAAAAACCGTCTGATCGGCCCGGCAAATCCGGTGGCCGAGTACTGGGTGCGCGCCGAAGCGTGATAACCGCAACTCCAGGTTCGGTGTATACGCTCTTTCACGTCAAGCACCTTGTAGCCAAACATCAACAGGGCAGTTACGCCCAACAGTGCCCCAAGCAAAATAAGTGGTGAAACCACCCCACCATGGATATTCACAGAGTGCATATGCCAAATACCCTCAGGGAAGATCCTCTCATAGACAGAGGGGTATCCAAACTCCGTCAGGACCTTGTCGAACCAGTCGATATAAAATGGGGTAAAGAGCATCAAAGTGACGACGACCAGCGCCATGAGTATCATACCCGCACGCATCAGGATATTGACCTCATGTGCATGTTTGGCATTGATGCTCCTGTGCAAGCCCAAAAAAGTGATACCATAAGCTTTGACAAAACAGGCGATCGCGAGACCTCCTGTCATCGCCAGTGCAAATATAGCAAAGGGGATCGCCAGTTTGAGTGATGTATCGCCCAGATGACTCGAACCGAGCATAGATTGAAAGATCATCCATTCACTCAAAAAACCATTCGTCGGCGGCAGAGCGGAGATGGAGATCGAAGCCAGCAGAAACGTCAGCGCTGTCACGGGCATCGCTTTGATCAGCCCACCATATTTCTCGATATTTTTCGTATGAGTCTGGTGCAGTACACTTCCAGCTCCCATAAAAAGCAGTGATTTGAAACTCATATGGTTAAATGTATGAAACAACGCCGCTATAAAAGCGAAAGAGCTCAGTATCTTCAATCCCATACTCTCGAAGATCATCCCCATTCCAAATCCAATCAGTATGATCCCGATATTCTCGATGGAGTGATTGGCAAGCAGTGCTTTGATATCATGTTCGCTCAATGCATAGAGAACCCCGACCAAAGAAGAGAGAGACCCGATCACGAGAATCACTACACCCCACTCCAGCGGCCAGGGATAGAGTACATCGAACAAGAATCGGAAAAGCCCGTATATAGCGACTTTAAGCATGACTCCGCTCATGAGTGCCGAAACAGGCGAAGGTGCTTCCGGATGTGCATAGGGGAGCCACACATGCAAAGGCACCGCTCCGGCTTTGCTTAGAAAACCGAGTGCTATGAAGAAAAAGAGCAGCGTCGGATAGGCAAATTTGGCGACGATGGAATGCATAGCTGAAAACCCGAGCTCCAGGTTGCCATCGGTAGCGATAAGAAAAAAGAGCAGGAGAAATACAAATCCAAAGTGGGTCATCAGAAAATAGAATCTGGCTGCATCGAGTGTTTTTTTCTCTTTGGCTTCCGTCAAAATCAATTGCCAGCTGGCCAAACTCATCAATTCCCAAAACAGCAGAAACATCAATGCATTGGCAGAAACAACTACGCCGACCATCGAAAGAATAAATGCGAAATAGTGTATTTGATAGTATGCTTTTCTCTCAATATGCGGAAGATACCCATACGAATAAAAAAGGTTTGGCACGACACCCAGAATTATCAGTGCAGTAAAAACCAGTGAGAGTGTATCAAACTGAAACATTCTTGGAACAACTCCATGGAAAATCTCTAATGGAGGGCTGTTTTTGTATATAAAAGGAAGCAGTCCTGAATTATGAAATAGAATTATACTTTATATCTGCTTAAGATAAGTTCTACTTAAGATATTCTATTAGTTCTCTCCAAAGCGCCCTTCCGAGAGGAGAGTATAGTCTGTATTGATACTGATCTTTTTTCACTTCCCCTTGACTACCGCTAATCGGAAATGCGAATTCATTCGCATTCCAGCATACCCACTATTTCATGTATTACTTTCCCTCAAAAGCCAAAAACACTCATGGGTTGCCAAACACCTCCTCCGAAGAATCAGGTCGACGATTTGCGACAGGGCATCTTGCCCCATACGGTTTTTTCGTATAGAACTGCTTGGCATGCTGTACGATCAAGGCATGAAACTCCTGATAGACGATAACCCTGGATCTTTCCCCGATCGTCAGCTCCAGGGCCTCCTCCATCATCTCCTTGATTTTCCCATAAGATGCTTTCTCGCCGATATAGCCCAAAACATGAAGGATCCGCCGGGTATAGGCATCGATGACGAACTCCTCCTGTTTATAGGCATAGAGCAGGATACTGTCGGCCGTCTCCTCTCCTATACCCAAGACACCCAACAGTGCCTCTCTGCCGGGTATCTCCTCCCCAAGCTCCATGAAAAAGTCGATGAATGCCAGAATATATTTCGCCTTTTGGTTGAAGTAGCCCGAAGGCCGAATGGCCTCCCTGAAGGTCTCGCTGTCCAGTGCCGAGACACCTTCCGGAGAAAGGGCGTCGATCGCTTTGAGGTTCTGTAATGATTTGACCACCGAAAGAAAGGTCGTATTCTGAGTCAGAATCGCTCCGATGCAGATCTCGAAGACCTCCAGACGATTTCTCGGGTAGTCGTAGCGACCGACATGATACTCGATCCCCTCCTCACCCATCAGCGGCC
>Ga0256827_10002909_pt1 | contig 10962 bp, 8 predicted proteins | sample CV84metaG_FD_185977 | JGI IMG/M metagenome (GOLD analysis project Ga0256827, IMG submission 185977) | Hydrothermal vent microbial communities from East Pacific Rise, Pacific Ocean - CV84 | ecosystem: Environmental > Aquatic > Marine > Hydrothermal vents | place: Pacific Ocean: East Pacific Rise...
TAAAAAGGTGTCATAGATGGATAAAAAGGTGTCATAGATGGATAAAAAGGTGTTTTTAACCTCTTCAAACACCACAATATAGTCACTTGAAAGACCTCTACAGCTTCTACAGCTTTATTAGCTTTTACAGCCTCTATAATTTCTCAATTAATATTAAATAAATTATGCTCAAAAAACAAAGGGCTACGCCCTACTCATTAGGAAAATCTACGCTTCGCTCCGATATTTCTATTTAAACTTTATCGGCTTCGCCTCTCTATTCGGAAAAATTCTTTCAGAATCTTTTTCTCTTTAGTAAAACTCTCCTATGGTCGGTTTTACCTATCGCCTAACGGCTCTAAAAGGTCTGCTTATATCACAGAGGTGAAATTTTTTGAGATGGGAGCATTATTGACTCTGTAAATCGTTGATTGTTTTTTCCTTTTTTGAAGAGCTGTGATTAGGAATTGTACCATGTTGATAGTTCTGCTGTTTAGCTTCGCTTTATGGTGATCTTCTATTTTAACGTAATTAAGGTTTTTTTAGTTCATTGACTATTTTTAAGGGGTTACCTTGGTTAATAGTTCTAAATGGTTTCTATGCCTCTTTTTATGCGTTTTTTACTATAGTGAACAATTTAGTATTTTTTTAAATCTAATATTGAGCGTATTTTAATAATTTTCAACTTCTTCTGATATTAAAACAGTTAAAATCGTAAAATATTACGATTAAGGGAATAAAATGAGTAATTTAGGAATAGAAATATCAAATACTGAATTAGCTGAACACTTTAACTATACAGAAGGCAACATTCGTCACATGAAAAAGAAAAATCCTAAAGAGTATAAAGCATTACTTCAGAGTTATGTTGAATTTAAAGCAAATAATAATTTATCAGAAAATCCTCTTGTGATTATGTTTATGAGTCTCAAAGGTGGAGTTGGAAAAAGTGCATTATCTCGAATTTTTAATGATAAGTTCTCATCTAATGATTCTGTTATTGTTAATTTTGATTTTACAAGAGATATAAAAAAATATACCTCTTCAGATGTTATTAATTATGCAGAGCTTCAAGCTGATGACCCTAATCTTACCCCTACCCTATTTATCAATGAGTTAAAAGAAGCTGGTGTTAAATTTATTATTTTAGATACTCCAGGGGAACTTTCTAATGCAGAAGTTTTAGACGCTTTAAAAAATGTTGATATTTTTGTTTTGCCTTTTGGTAGTGACCAAGAGGAGATTGATGAAACTTTAAAAACATTGGAGTTGGTCTTTTTAAGTGAAATTGTAGATGACAATGATGAGCCAATTTATCCTTATGAAAAAACACTTAATCTCTTTTTTGTACTCAATAATTATAGAGATGATGATGAGTTAGAAGAGATAATACCCTCTGTCTCTTTAAGTGTTGCAGAACTTTTAGCTCCTTGTGTGGAAGTGGAAAATTTTTCATGTTCGATTAATATGGTTAATGATAATGCCAGTAAAGATGAAAGAGAAGATATTGAAAATAAATTAGTTTCAAGTTTAAAATTAATTATTGATGATGAAAGTGTAGATGAGAGTGAATATAAAAATATTAATATAGCTTTCTCTCATCTTAAACATACCAAAGCAATTAAAACAATGAATAAGACAAAAAAGAGTCTTAAAAAATTGGGTACTGAAAATTTTGTTGCCTATCGAGTTGCAAAAAAAAGAGTGAAATTACTCATAAAAGATTTTAAAAAATTCATAAAAGGTTTATAGTATGGAAGCTAAAAAATCAAAAGTTGATAACTTTCTAAAAAATAGATTACAAAAAAGAGCTAAGGGAAGTGAAAATAGAAAAGAGCAATCCTCTGAAATAAAACTTTCTGAACTTATAGATAATCCTTATCAGCCACGTTTAGAATATAATCCAAAAGAGTTACAAGAGCTAGCCAATACAATTAAAGAAAATGGATTACTTCAACCCATCTCTGTTTTGAAAAGAGATAATAAATATATTATTATTGCAGGACATAGAAGAAAACGAGCTTTTGAACTTTTAGATAAGAAAAAGATTCCTGTTATTATCTCTGAAAAGATGTCAGATAATGATTTACAAATTTTAGCAACTATTGAAAATTTGACGAGAGTTGATTTGTCTCTACTTGAAGAAGCAAAAGCATATTCTGACATTATTGCATCTGGAGTAAAATTAAAAGAACTTGCAAAAAAACTAGGAAAATCAGAGAGTGATATAAGTCGAAAACGAAAACTTTTAAAATTACATGAAACAATTTTAAAAGATATTAGGGAGAATAAATCAACCAATGATGTGATTGCCTTAACCTTACTCCGAAAATTTGAAGATGAAAAAAAACAGATTCAAATATATTTTGAATTTTTAAAAAATGATAGAGCTTGGCTTCAAAATGAGGTTAAAAAATTAGTAACAAAAAATAGCGTACTCCCCTACCCTACTTCCTTGAAAGTTTTTGAAAATGAGATTGTGATTGATAGTAAAAATATAGATAAAAAAAGAGTTGATAAAATTTTGAAGTATCTTAAAAAAGAGTTATCTGAAAAGTAAAAAAATTGCACATGTGCAATTTTTTTACTTTTATCTATCGTTTATATTTTCTTATTAAATATTTAATAGATACATTGAATTTTTAATTTTTAGATAAATCCCTAAAAATCATGGGGTAGACACGGTATACCCTCTTTAAATTTAGATATTCCACAGTTTAAATTTAAGGTATAATACGAAATATCTATGTTAAATATATACATATTTGCAAAAATATGATAAAATACGAAATATATGGAGGTCGTATGAAGTTTATAGCACGTGAGGAAGAGTTAGCCATTTTAGAGAAAGAGTATGTCCAACCTTACTCCTCTTTTATTGCAGTATATGGAAGAAGAAGAGTAGGTAAAACAGAGTTAATTGACCATTTTTTATCGTCCCATAAACCACTTATTTTTTCAGTAACAGGTGCTTATGATGCTACTAAAAAATCACATTTAAATAACTTTTCCAATAAATTATCATTGGCATTTGGATGTGAGAAAATTGTTTTTTCTGATTGGGATGAAGCATTTTATACGTTACAACAAGAGATAGAGAAAGTCCAAATAGGGGAGGGGAGTAAATTTATAATTTTTATTGATGAACTCCCTTGGTTGGCTCAATTGAAAAATAAGGGTTTTAAGAGTGCTTTGTCTCTTTTTTGGAATGATTTTGCCTCTAAAAGAGAGGATATATTCTTGATTATTTGTGGTTCTGCTACCTCTTGGATTATTAATCATATTATTCAAGACCATGGTTCATTGGCAAATCGTGTGACCAATATTATTCATCTTCAAGCCTTTACACTAAAAGAGACCAAAGAGTTTTTGTTAGAGCAGGGGCATAAGAGTTTAACGGATAAAATGATAGTTGACTACTATATGGTTTTGGGTGGGGTGGCTCACTATCTTAAACTTTTAGATAAAGAGAAATCATTTGTTCAAAATATTAATAATCTATTTTTTAAACATCATGCCATCTTAAGAGTTGAGTATCATCATCTCTTTGCAACACTCTTTAAAAACCATCAAGTTCATGAGGAGATAATAGACCATTTAAGTGATACTTGGAGTGGAATGACACTCTCCTCTTTGGCTAAAAAAAAGGGTTTGAAGTTGGGTTCAGTACTCTCTAATGGTCTACGTGAACTTGAAGAGTCAGGTTTTGTAATAAAGCGACAAAAATATGGTCAGAAGAAGCGTGATATGCTCTACAGTATATCCGACCCATTTATCTTCTTTTTTAGACGATGGGTTGAGAATATTTCATTAATAGAGTTAAGACAAAATCAAAACTATTTTCAGACCATATACAGTTCAGGAGCGTATAAAGTCTGGTCAGGCTTTGCATTTGAAAATATTTGTCATCTTCATATCTACCCTATTAAGTATGAGCTTGGAATCTCAGGGGTATTGACCCATAGCTACTATTGGAGTGCCAAAGATGAAGAGCAGGGGGTTCAAATAGATCTGTTGCTTGAACGTGCTGATGATGTGATTAATATCATAGAGTGTAAATATCATAACAAAGAGTTTGTAATAGATAAATCGTATGCAAAAAAATTGGAAAATAAAAGAGAGCTTTTTTATGATAAGTCGAAATATAATGGTTCAATTATGACGGTGATGATTTCAGCTTATGGTGTAAAAGAAAATCAATACTATAATGAACTTATTACTCAAAGTATGACGATTGATGCTCTATTTAAAAAATAAAAAAATTGCACATGTGCAATTTTTATCTAAAAAGAAGTTAGGAATTATATGAAAGAGTTAGAACAACAACATTATGATACATTTGAATCGTTAAAACAGATTGATGAACATGGAGTAGAGTTTTGGTATGCAAGAGCATTAGCTAAACTCTTAGGATATAAAGATTTCCGTAATTTTTTAAAGGTTATCGAAAAAGCAAAAAACTCTTGTCAAAATAGTGGTTATGAAGTTTCAGACCACCTCGTTGAAGTCACCGAGGTGGTCTCTGGTGGGTCAGGTGTCTCAAATCCTTATTCATCTTTTAAACTCTCACGATATGCTTGTTATTTAATTGTTCAAAATGCAGACCCAAGTAAGCCTGTAGTAGCAAGTGGTCAGACTTATTTTGCTATACAGACACGAAGACAAGAGTTACAAGATGATGAAGCCTTTATACAGCTTAAAGAGGATGAGAAGCGACTCTTTTTGCGTAATGAGTTAAAAGAGCATAATAAGCAGTTGGTAGAGGTGGCACAGAGGGCAGGGGTTGAGACAACTTTAGACTTTGCCATATTCCAAAATCATGGCTATCAAGGTCTTTATGGAGGACTGGATGCTAAAGCAATTCATACAAAAAAAGGTTTAAAAAAATCGCATAAAATTCTTGATTATATGGGAACTACTGAATTGGCAGCCAATCTGTTTCGTGCAACACAGGCAGAAGAGAGGCTTAAACGAGAGAATATTCAAGGTAAAGAAGAAGCGAACAAAGCACATCGTGAAGTGGGTGAGAAAGTAAGGGAGACTATTAAAGATTTAGGTGGAACTATGCCTGAGAATTTACCAACTCCCAAAAAATCTGTTTTAAAGATTGAGAAGGAAAAGAAAAAGTTGAAAAAGAATCTGTAGAGAGATTTTTTCTTCTAGGGATTTATGTTTACTGAATATCATGCTGTTTCTCGTTTATGGAGAGGGATGATACAAAAAATGTAGCCTATAATAGTTGAATATTGCTGGTTAGATGATACAAAGTAGTGATCATCATGAACCTAAATATAGAAAAAGACTTAATATTGATATTGCTGAGTTCTTCTTGAACTTTTAACTACAAGTTTTTTTATCTGTATCTCTTGTATTTGAAATGATTTGAGAAATTACATCACTAAATTAGTTAATGATATATGAAGGTTAATTTTTAGCAGTTTAGGTTATAAAAAGCAAAAAATCTTTGATAAAGAATTGAATGTACTAATTAAAAAATACAAATAAATCTAACCACACGAGTGGTTAGATTATAGGCCTATTTTGTACCAACACCTTTTCTCCAGTCATCTTCACCTGATGTACTAGAAATTTCGTGTCTCCAAGAAATTTTTCTGTAAGCGAACGAAATTTTTTCAAATGGTGCAACTTGTGTTACTTGTTCGCCTCTTTCAAGGCTTGTTTCTGTTTGAATGTCAACAATAACAGCATCTTCCATAGTAGTAGTCATAAAGTGTTCAGGATGACCTTCATAGTTTATTCTCCACATTTTCAATTCAACTTTTGTTAATGTCTCTCCATTTCCCAAAGCATTACGAAGAAGAGGTGATGTTTTATCGAAAATTTTTGTTACAATAAATGGGTTATGTACTCTTTGTCCTGAAGGCTGACCTGATAAAGGATCTCTTGGAATTGTGATGTTGTGTTCAAATCCTTTAACTACCGATGAGTCTTCATGTCCCTCTTGGTATGAGTTACCTACAGAGTCTTTTGTATAAGCTCCATCTGTTATTGCACCTTGTGTGCTTCCTTCAACTGTCATAAATATAGGATTGTTCATAAATATTTCCTTTTTGTTGTGTTTTATTGAATTACAATGTACATTAGTAATTGGTCAAAGTTTACTCCTATCTGAAAAAATTGTCAAATTTTTTAATGGGGTCAGGTAACAACCCCTCACAACCCCCCCCTCTCTCATATTTTAATTAAAAAAAGGAAATTTAATTGTTTTTGCATTTAATATTTTTCTAAACTCTTCAGTTGTAGAATATCTATCTTCAGGATAAAGGCTCAGTGCTTTGTCAATTGCATTTAATACTTTTTTATTAAAACATGAAAGTCTTTTAGAGGTTAATGGGATATATGGATCATGATAACCTTGGTTAATGGTTCTTTCTCTAGTTTTAGAATTTATTGGACAGCTCTTTGTTAATATTTTATAAAGTAGTACTGCTACAGCATAAATATCTGTACAATTGTTAATCTCAGGAGGATAACTTAGAGACAATTGTTCTAATGCAGCAGAATCTGGAGATGCTGTATTAAAATATTGACCTGACATTGAATCATAGATTATAGGACTGGCACCAAAGTCAATAATTAAAGGTGTTTTATCTTTTTTGATTAATATATTTTCAATTTTAACATCTTGGTGATAAATATTAAAATAATGAATATGTTCTAATGTTAATAGAAGTTCATTGGCTAGTTTAATCAGTTGATTAGGTGACTTTAATTTTTTAAGATATGTTTGTAAGGAAATAGTTTTTACATAGTCAGTAACAATATACGCACTATTATTAGTGTTGTTATGAAAAGAAATAAAGTTGGAAATACCAGGATGTTTAGAGGTATTAATTGTCTTTAAATTCTCAGCTTCTTTCTCAAATAGTAATTTTAGATAATTATATTGATGAATTTTGGAAGGAATTAGTGTATTTTTTAAAAAGATTTTATTATTATTTTTTCGATTTACAAACTCATGAGGGAAGAATTCTTTAATAACAAAATATTTTTTAATGCTTATATCTATTGCCAAATAGACAAAAGAGTAATTACCCTCACCTAATTTTTTTATGATGGTATATCGGTTAAATAGTACTTCTCCCCTATTTAATGTCCTTGAATCTAGTTTCATTTTATGGCTTTTTTATAATTTTAATGAAACTATACAGACTTTTTATTAAACTATTTAGAATATATTAAAACAAAATAAAATTTTAACTATATTTAAACACATTAATTAATAAATATAAATAATTATTAAATTTTATTAAAAATGTATAATTCTGTGAATTCTTAAAAATTAAATTAAAAAGGAGTGGGAAATGAAGATTTTTTTTCTTGTAACGATAATGCTGATTTTTAATGAAATAAGCATGGCTGAAGACAATCGTTCAAATTTATATTTGGGTAGTGGTGGAAGTTTCGATTTTTTGAAAAATGATACTTACTCTGAAACAGGTATTATTGGAGGTTCGGTCAACATAGGATATGACTTTAATGAATATATGGCGATAGAGTTTCGGAAAGGTACTTCTTTAAGTAGTAGTTCAACCTTACTTTTAGACGATGCTATGTTTTTGTATGGTAAAGGAAAATATCCTATTGATAAAGATTTTGAACTCTATGCATTAGCTGGTTTTGGAAAAACAAGTGTTAGTGAAAATTTATCTAAAGTAGATAGTGATAGTGGAATAGCATTTGGGTTAGGATTAACTTATAAACTTTCAACAGCAATTTCACTTTATACTGATTATTCAATGCTCTCTTCTAATATCTCACAAATTAATTTTGGTTTTAATTATTATTTTGATGATAAGGGTTTAGAAAACCTTCCTCCTGATGCACCTAAAGTGCAAAGTTTTAAAGAGAAAAAGGCTGAAGAAAAACTTATTAAAGAACTTCGTATTAAAGAAAAACTTGAAGAAAAAAAGAAAAAAGAAGCTGAAGAAAAAAAGAAAAAAGAAGCTGAAGAGAAGTTGACATTGCCAACTATTGTAAAACTTAAATTACTACATAAAGAAGACACTAAAAAACCTATATTGGTCTATTTCTTTGAACTGAATTCAAAAGAACAATTTAAACGTATGGATTATGAAGAGTTAATCAATAATGATAAAGAGATGCTTGATGGTGAAATTGTTTCTCGTGAAAAAGAGATATTAAAACCTGGAAAAATGATGGAATTAGAGTTTAATGTCAAGTTTGATTCTACTTATTATGCTGTTGTAGCAGCGTTAAATGATGTTCAAAGTGATGATGATTGGCGATATATTACAAAGGTAAATGCACATGAAGTTAATAGTATTAATTTAATGCTTGATCACAAAAAAATTATGGAGTTTAGTAAATGAAAAAAATAATGATAGCAATAGTATTGAGTGGATTATTACATGCAAATGATGATAAGCCTGTAGGTTATGTTTATGTTGATTCAGTGATGTACTCAGCAACAAAAACAGGAACAACCCAAAACTTTAATCCTAAAGGTATGAAATGGGCGTTTGGGTATTTATTGGGAGATTATACAATTCCTGTAGTAGATGTTGATATTTCTACAGGTTTAGAATTTGATTTTATTTCAAGTACAAATGTACATACTAAATCAAATGTTATTAGTAGCTCAACAGGTATTAATTTAGGTGAGGTAACAGCTCGTATTGATAATGTATATGGGTTGTATTTGAAAACACCTATTAGTGTTGCTGGAAAATTTGATTTTAATACTTATCTAGGAATGAGTTTTTCAAGTTTGACACTTAAAAATCAAAATTTTACTATATCTGATAATCAAACAACAAGTTTATCCTATGGTTTTGGATTAGAGTATATGTTGCCTAAAAATATTTCAGCACATATTAGTTATATGCAATACTTTACGAATTTATCTTCGATTGATATTGGCTTAGGGGTTAAATTTTAAAATGCAAAGAGTCTATTTTTTTACTATAGTGTTTTTTACTATATTTATTTTTTCAGGATGTGGTGGAGAGAGTTTAACAGGTGTAGCAGATAAGGTATTAGTATCTCCTATAGCTGCTGCAGGAGATGATGTGCATATTCGTACAGATGACAATGTTACTCTAAGTGCCAGTGGAAGTACAGATGCTGATGGAACAATTATTGCTTATTCTTGGGAGGAGAATGGTAAAGTTCTTAGTACTGGAATAGAGTTAAAGGATTATGCGTCAAAAATAGTTGGTACACATGTAATTACTTTAAATATTTTAGATAATGATGAACTTAATGCTAGTGATACAGTAAATATTTTTATTACTTTAGAAAATCAGCCACCTCTTGCTGATGCAGGTGAAGATAAGCAAATTAGAGTGGGTGAAAAAATTACACTTGATGGAAGTTCCAGTGTCGATACAGATGGAAAGATTGTATCTTATTTATGGCGAGAAAAAGATACAATAGAGGTTTTAAGTACAGGGGTAGAGTTAAAAGATTATACTCCAAAAACAGAAGCAATACATATTTTAGAATTAACTGTAACAGATAATGAAGGCTTATCGGATACAGATTTAGTTTATGTCTCAGCATTAAATAATAAAATTCCAATTGCCAATGCAGGTAATGATAAAAGTATAGATACCAATGAAAAAGTCACTTTAAGTGCAAGTAAAAGTAATGACCCTGATGGAACTATTATTACCTATGAATGGAAAGAAAATAATGTGGTGCTTAGTACAGGAATTGAACTTGTAGATTATCATAGTTTGGTTGTAGGTAATCATACTTTAATATTAACTGTTACCGATAATGATGGGGCGAGTAACAGCGATAGTGTAGTGGTAACAATAAGTGCAGCAAATGTGGCACCTGTGGCAGATGCAGGAGTAGACAAAGAGAATATTCATGTTGGTAGTAGTATTGTATTGGATGGAAATGGAAGTATTGATTCTGATGGAAATATTAAATATTATGAATGGAAAGAGGGAACAACAATTCTTGGAACAGGTCAAAAATTAGTTTACGTTCCTCAATCTGCTGGAGTACATATTATAACTTTGACAGTTACAGATAATAATGGTGCTATATCTACGGATAATGTAAATGTATCAGCTTTAGTCAATCAAGCTCCTGTTTCAAATGCAGGAAATGATGTCAGTATTAGAATAGGTAATAGAGTAACTCTAGATGGAAGTGGCAGTAGTGATAGTGATGGAATTATTGTATCTTATCTTTGGAAAGAGGGGGAAACAGTTTTAGGTAGAAGTGTAAAATTATTAAATTATCTACCTTCAACAGCAATAGTTCATACTATAACTTTAACCGTAACCGATAATGATGGGGTAGAACATACAGATTCTGTTTTAGTTAATGTTATTGCCAACAGTTCACCCATCGCCAATGCAGGAAATGACCAGAGTATAAGAGTAGGTCAGAGTATTACCTTAGATGGAAGTGGGAGTAATGATGGTGATGGAACGATAGATACCTACTCATGGACAGAGAATGGGACAGTCTTAGGAACAGGAGAGAATCTTGTAGACTATAGCCCCACAACAGTAGAAGACCATACGTTAACATTAACGGTTACCGATAATGATGGAACGAGTAATAGTGATAGTGTGGTGGTAACGGTAAGGGCAGCGAATGTAGCCCCTGTGGCAGATGCAGGAGACAATAAGAATGTTCGAGCCAATACCAATATTATCTTAGATGGAAGTGGAAGTAGTGACAGTGATGGAACAATTGCTTCATACCTTTGGAAAGAGGGAAGCACAACATTAGGAACAGGCTCAACACTAAACTATAATTCATCGGTAGAAGGGGCTCATGTTGTTGAGTTAACAGTTACCGACAATGAAGGTTTAACTCATACCGATACAACAACCGTAACCGTAGTAGCCAACAGTTCACCCATCGCCAATGCAGGAAATGACCAGAGTATAAGAGTAGGTCAGAGTATTACCTTAGATGGAAGTGGGAGTAATGATGGTGATGGAACGATAGATACCTACTCATGGACAGAGA
>Ga0256827_10002910_pt1 | contig 10959 bp, 10 predicted proteins | sample CV84metaG_FD_185977 | JGI IMG/M metagenome (GOLD analysis project Ga0256827, IMG submission 185977) | Hydrothermal vent microbial communities from East Pacific Rise, Pacific Ocean - CV84 | ecosystem: Environmental > Aquatic > Marine > Hydrothermal vents | place: Pacific Ocean: East Pacific Rise...
TAGTTTTTAAAGTTAGTAAGGCAAGTCGAACCCTATTTTGTTCGCCGTAACTCAATTTTTCAATATCAGTATCTGAAATTTTCAGATGTCCTAAATCCGTCCCATTACTTATAAAATCGATTTCAAAAAGTTCCAATTCTGATTTATCTAAATTTAAAAGGCTTAAATAATGGTTGAGGCTTGATTCAAACTCATCTAAATAATCGCCTCGTTTATCTGAAATATCAGAAGCAATTTCTAGCAGAATATCATTTTTATCACTAATTTTTTGGGAGAGAACAATTTTTGCTTTTCTAAGTTTAGCTAATTTTTTGAGTTCTGCCATTTGAGAATCTCGATATTCTAAAGCTTTTTCAATAGATGAATATTTATCTCGAAGTTCTGAAATTTTTTCAATTCGATTTAATATTTTTTCAATATTGGAATCGTCAAGTTCTGAAAGTTTATCTTGAATATCTTCGACTTTCGCTTTGACATCTTCATAAAAATTACTAATTTCTTCAGCCTCTTTTTCCATTCCCATTAAATCAAAAATTTCATAAATATTATGTTGATTATTAAAAATGACCTGAACCTCATCGATATAGTTTTCAATTCTATCTTTTTTTGAAAGCTGTTTTTTCATCAACTGTAATTCTTCATATTCGCCAACTTTTGGAGCAATCTTTTTGATTTGAGAAATTTCAAATTTGATAAATTCCTCTCTTTGAGCAATATGTGAAATCTCATTTTCAAGATTTCTAAGTTCGCGATTCAAATTCTCATATTCATTAAATTCTATTTTGAAATTATCCATTATTTTTATAAATTCAGGCTCTTTTGATAATATTATCATATCAAGAATTCCGATGAGGTTTTTAGAATCAAATTCCACAATATCCCGCGGGTTCAAATGATTTATAAATAATTTTCCAATTTTAGAAACAACTTTTTTTGACACAGTTTGACTATTAATAAAATATCGGAGTTTGCCTTTTCTGATTTGTCGAAAAACCGTTATATCGTCTCCCTCGATTCCGAACTCCTCTAAATTTATTGAATTATTAAAAATTACTTCTGAAAGATTTGCCAAACTATCTTTTTGTCCAATAGCTCCCAAAATACCATTCATCAAAACTGATTTCCCCGCACCGCTCGGACCTGTGAAAAGTATCAAACCCTGCTGAAACTCTAAATCTACACTTTCAAAAGATAAATTATCTTTCATATAAAATCGTTCAATCATCTATAAACCTCCAAATCGTCGTTCTGTCTTTTTAAAATTATCTAAGATTTTCTGAAACTCTTGAACTGAAAAATCAGGAAATAGAGTTTTTGTGAAGAAAAGTTCAGAATATGCAATATGCCAAAGTAGGAAATTTGAAATTCGCGAATCCCCACCCGTCCGAATCAAAATATCTACTGGCTTCTGAATATCTAAGAATTTCTCTAAATTTGATTCTGAAATTTCTAAATCAGAATCTACCAATTTTTTCATTCCGCGAATAATTTCATCTTTTCCGCCATAATTTAAAGCTAGATTTTGAGTAAGTAATTTGCAATCTTGAGTTTGAATTTCAAGATTTAAAATAGCTTTTTGAAGTCGCTTTGAGAATTTTGAAATATCGCCAACCGCTTTAAATTTGACACCATTTTCTAAATAGGTTTCGGTTTCATTTTCTAAATATCTTGATAAAAGTTGCATTAAAAACTCAACTTCTAATTTTGGTCGTTTCCAGTTTTCAGTAGAGAAAGCATAAAGAGTCAATTCAGAAATTGAACTATTTTGAGATGCAAAAGTTGTGATATTTCGCACAACTTCACTACCAATTTTATGACCCTCGATTCTTTTTTTTCCTTGAGCAGTTGCCCACCGCCCGTTGCCGTCCATAATTATTGCAATATGGAGATTTGCCATTTATTGAACTTCCGCCACAATTTGCCCAAATTTAACTTTTTCAAATTCTGTAACTTGAGGTTTGAAAAAATCTTTTTCAGCTAAAATTAAAACAGTTGAACCCATTTTAAAAAATCCTAAATCATCGCCTTTTTCAAGAGTCAGATTTTCATATTCATAAGTTTTAACCTCATCAGCTTTTTTATTTGTTTCAATTTTCGGCTCAAAATTCAAAACCATTTCACCAACATTTAAAGCTCCGACTAAAACCATATAGAAAGTTTTACCGTTTTGAGTTTCGCATTTCAAAACAACCCGTTCATTTTCAATAAAAAGATTAACTTGCTTATTTAGATATTTCAAATTTACAGGATAAAGTTTGCCAGTAAAATGGGTCGCTTTTTTGATAGTCGCAGAATATGGCAAATGGTAATGGTGATAATCTTTTGGAGAGAGATAGAAATTGATAAAATCTCCACTTTCAAGAGTTTCGCCTAAAAGTTCTGAAACCTTATATTCCATTCCTTTGATTTGTAAAGCTAAACCATCTTTTATAGAACCAAATTCAGTAACCAAAGAATCTGCGGGAGCGATAAAATCTTTATCCAATTTTGAAAACTCTCTTTTTTTCTGTAAATCGCGAGTAAAAAGTTTATTTAAAGTTTTATAGTTTTCGGGAGGTTGAAATTCTGACATATCTAAACCCAGAAATTTTACATAACCTTTATTGATAATCTTTTGAATCGGTTTTGAAAATTCCTTTGATGCAAATTTACCAAAAACCCTTGAAATTCCATTTGTCCAAATCATTTTTTTCCTTTATAATATTTCGTGTAGCCTGTTAGCTTCTTTCATTTTTTCCTCAAGCTGATTCCACTCTTGATTTTCAATCATCATTTTAAACTTTGAAAGCTCATCTTGAAAGTGGTTTATAGAATTTAGCAAATTATCTCTATTTTGTTGAGAAATATCTCGCCACATTTTTGGCGAACTTTTAGCTAATCTACTCATATCTCTAAATCCACCAGCTGAAAGATTTAAAATATCGGCTCTTTTTTCTTGTGCCATAACACTATTTGCAAGTGAAAAACTTATCAGATGAGGTAAGTGACTAATCCAAGCGGTGTGCATATCGTGTTCAACAGAATCCATATATAAAATGTTCATCTCTAGAAATTTGAAAATATCTTCACTCTCTTTTTTCTGCTTTTCTCCTGATTCCTCTAAATCACAAAGAACCACAACCCGATTTTTGTATAAGGTTTTAAAACCCGCAGTTGGACCTGTTTTTTCTGTTCCTGCCATCGGGTGAGATGCTACAAAATTTTTTCTAAGATGTTTTGGAATTGATTCAACAATTTTTTGTTTCGTGCTTCCCATATCTATAATTGTAATATCATCTTTGAGATTCTGAATACTATTCATAACTGAAATAATTCCCTCAACTGGGATTGATAAAAATAGAATATCCACTTTTCCAATCTCTTCAAACTCCACTATTTTATCCACTAAACCTAAGGCTTGAGCTTCTTTTCTATGTTTCACATTTCTATCGTAGCCGTGAATCTCATATTTTTCAGATTCTTTTAGTGCTAAACCTAGAGAACCTCCGATAAGCCCAAGTCCAATTATTCCAATTTTTTTCTTCATTTCAATATTATACAGTTTCTTATTCATTTAGGATTTATGTTACAATAAAAACAATATCTTTTTATATAGTAAAGGAGAAATATGTTTAAACATAAATTCTTTTGGCAGACCCTTTTTGTACTGGGTCTAGTAACTTTTAGTAGTGGATGTTCTTCGTCAAATGACGACTCAACTCCAGTAACCGCAACAACCCCAACGGAAACATTAGATGAAGAGAAATCTGATGATTCTAACGATATCCCTCCATCTAAGCCGACAGAACAAGAATTATGTGAGAAAAATTCTAACAAAGTTTGGAATGAGGATAATCAAAGCTGTAATGATAAGGTGGTAGAAGAAGACACAACTAAGCCCGATGAACAACCTGAAAAAGTTACAAAATCATTATCTATTTCTGGCATTGCAATTGATGGTTATATTTCAGGTGCAACAGTTTCTCTAAATGGAAATAGTGTTAAAACTGATTCTACTGGAAATTGGAATATTACACTTTCTGATTTAGATGAAAATACTACATTTCCTACAAATTTGGTAACTGTTTCAGGCGGGACTGATATGGCGACTGGAAAAGGTTTTGAGGGAACTTTATCTAATATTGTAAAAAGTTCAGATTGGACAACAGAGGGAACTAATAAAATTATTATTACTCCTTTAACAACTTTAGCAGTTTTGATGTCAAGTGATTATAACGATATTGAAAACTCAAAAGAATTAGTTGCAAAATCTTTAGGGCTTGTTCAATCAATTTTAGACTCTGACCCAATTGCTATGATTGAAAATGAGACAACGAGTCAAAGCGACAAAGAAAATTCAGCGGAAGCTATCAAACAAGCTTTATTAGTTCAAAAACTTGCGGAATCTTTAGCAAAATCATTAGAAAATAATGAAACTAAATTTGCTGATGTTTTTGAAGCTGTTTTATCAACTATTTCTGAAAAAATGAAAACTGGTGAAGTTGTAGATTTCAATGCTCTTTTAGTAGATGATTCTTTTTCTCAAAAAATTGCTTTAACACTTGTTGAAGATAAAGCTGTTGAAACAAAAAGAGTTTTAAATAGATTTAGTGCTTCTGTAAGAATGAGACGATTTGCTCAAATGCTAACAAAACTTCGTTCTGCTACAAAAATTACATCAAAAGCTGTAAGAATGATTAGTAAAATTAGTGCTAAAACATTGACTAGAAAAACAGACAAAGGTGCTAGCCAACTAAATATTTTTGCAAAAGCTACTGAAATTATTACTTCAAAACTTGAAACTCAACTTTCAGAAATTGCAAAAATTGAAATTGAAGTTTCTGATGATGTTGTAAATGCTTTGGTTAAAGCTGAAGAAGATAAAACTGAAATTACAGTTTCTGCCGATGAGGTTAAAAGTGATGCTCTTGATAAAGCAGAAGCTGATGCAGAACAAGTTGTAAATGCTGTAATTATGATGGGTGGAATCAATTCTATGGCAGAGCAAGTTGAAATAGTTGCTGACAAGGTAAAAGATGCGGAAATGAATTCTGATAACACAGCAAATTTCAATATTGATTCTTTTGACTCACTTTTAAGTGATGATATTATCAAACAAAATGCTGAACTTTATACTTCTTTTGAAGATTTAGGAATTTCGCCTGATGCAATTCTTGATGCAACTGAAAATAAAGAGAGTAATAAATCTATTCTTGAGATAGCAGTTGAAAACCAAAATGCTATTGCAAAAAAAGATGGTTCTGATTCTATTGATGTTACAAAACTTGAAAGTGCAAAAGCTGATATTAATGAAAATCTAGAGATTGCAAAAACTTTATTTGATAAGACAGCAACTGAAGCTGTTGAAAAAGCTGAAATTACCGTTGTTGCACCTTGTAAAGATAATGAAAAATTGAATGAAGACACAAATACTTGTGAAATAAATTCAAATAATACGAATACAAGCACAAACAATAATACAAGCACAAACAACAATACAAGCACAAACAATAATACAAGCACAAACAACAATACAAATACAAACAACAATACAAATACAAACAACAATACAAATGTCCCAATAACCTCATCGTTAGGAGTAACTTCGAATAAAGTTACATTCGGAAAAAATGATTTTGCTAAAAATGTAATTGTACAAAATGGCGAGTTTAAAACTTTAAAATACCAACCAGTACAATCTGATAGTGATAGAGATAATTTGCTTTCTGTATCTTTTGGATTGACAAGCAGTAATTTTACAAGCGGGAAAATGTCATTAGCAATTAAAATTGAGAATGAAAATAACGATAAATCTGCTGTAATTGGCATTGTTCAAAATCTTACTTTGACAAAAAATGGTAGTAGCTTTATACTTAACATTCCATCTGATATAACTTTAAGTACTTATGGAGTGAAAGCTGACGGAACAAGTTTATCTTCTCAATTAAATACTGGTACTGATTTAAATAAATATTTGAAAATTGAATCAAATATCCTAACTTTTGGTTATTCAAATTATTTAAAATTAATGTCGAAAGTTGAGAATAAAGTGGATTCTTTAAATTCTAGTCTAATTAATTCATATTTTGCTAATAATGGCAAATATAAAATTTCTTTATTTATCTCATCTGATAATATTGATAGTTTTAATGGAATGAAAACAGCAACTTATTCAGAAGTAACTTCAAGATTTTCAAATGACCAAGAAAGTAATATTAAAAATAAATTATCTTCTAAGATTTTTGCTATTGCAGGTTCAGTTCATATTGCAAATATTGGAGAAATTCCAAATATTTCTACGACAATTAATATTCCTAAATCTATCCCAACTTCAGATTATTTTTCTGATACATATGCAAAAACTTTCAGTATAAACTGTAATGATGATTCAGGTATCAGCATTTCATCAACTGGAATAATTACTGTAAATTCTAGCTCAACTCTTTCAACCGAATGTAATGTAACTTTTACAGGCGATGAAAATTCTGAAGTTAGTAAAAACTTTAATATTGAAGTTACAACTGTAACAAATCCAGCACCTTAGAATATTAAAAGATGAGGTTAGATTTTATCTCGGCTTTGGAAAAATCTAAATTTTAGATATAATTTCAGCCGTTTTAAAATTTTAACCTCTTTTTGAACTAAACTATTGGAGAGAATTTATATGTGCAGATTTTTTCTTCACATATAAATACTGGTTTAACTAACTCCTTTAAACCTAAAAGAGTGGTTAATTCATATTTTAAAACAAATTTTCCTATAAGGAATTCTCATGAAAGTAAGAGCATCTGTAAAACCGATGTGTGATAAGTGTAGAATTATCAAGCGAAAAGGTGTCGTTAGAGTAATCTGCGAAAACCCTAAACACAAACAAAGACAAGGATAACTATTGGCAAGAATTGCAGGGGTAGATTTACCTAAAAAGAAAATCGTAGCTTTTGGTTTAACATATATTTATGGTATTGGACTTCATACAGCGAAACAACTTGTAAAAGAAGCAAATATTGACCCATTAAAAAGAATCTACGAATTAAGTGATTCAGATGTTGCTTCAATTTCTCAACTTTTAAGAACTGAAAAATATATCATTGAGGGAGACCTTCGAAAGAAAGTTGCAATGGATATTAAGTCTCTTATGGATTTGGGTAGTTACAGAGGTTTAAGACACAGAAAAGGGCTTCCTGTTCGTGGTCAAAAAACTAAGACAAATGCTAGAACTCGTAAGGGTAAAAAGAAAACTGTTGGTGCAGCAGCTAAGTAATTAGGATAGATAATGGCAAAAAATAGAAAAACAACTCGTAAAAAAGTCAAAAAAAGTATTAACAAAGGTATCATTCATATTACTGCTACTTTTAATAATACAACAGTAACTGTTACCGATGAGATGGGAAATGTAATCTCTTGGAGTAGTGCTGGGTCATTGAAATTCAAGGGTAGTAAAAAATCTACTCCTTTCGCTGCTCAACAAGCTGTTGATGATGCATTAGCTAAAGCTAGAGAGCATGGTCTTCGTGAAGTTGGTATCAAAGTTCAAGGTCCAGGAAGTGGTCGAGAAACTGCGGTTAAATCAGTAGGTGCAACAGAAGGTTTAAGAGTTACTTTTATTAAAGATGTTACTCCATTACCTCATAACGGTTGTCGTCCTCCAAAACGAAGAAGAGTATAAGGAAATATTGAATGGCAAGATATAGAGGACCAGTCGAAAAGATTGAAAGAAGATTTGGTGTTAGTTTAGCACTTAAAGGTGAAAGAAGACTTTCAGGAAAATCAGCTCTTGAAAAACGACCTTATGGACCAGGGCAACACGGACAACGAAGAGGCAAGACTTCAGAGTACGGGCTTCAGTTAAACGAAAAGCAAAAAGCTAAGTTTATGTACGGTTTAAGTGAAAAACAGTTTAGAAAACTTTTCCAAACTGCTAACAGAATGGGCGGAAATACAGGTGAAAACTTGATTTCTCTTCTTGAAACAAGATTAGATAATGTTGTTTATAGAATGGGTTTTGCTACAACTAGAGCGAGTGCGAGACAATCTGTTTCTCACGGGCATATTTTAGTTGATGGTAAAAAAGTGGATATTCCATCTTATAAAATCAAAGCTGGTCAAAAAGTAGAGGTTAAAGAATCTACAAAAACAAACCCTCAAGTTGTTAGAGCTTTAGAATTAACAAACCAGACTGGGATTGTTGAGTGGATTGATGTTGATAAAGAAAAAGTTAGCGGAATTTTCACAAGACTACCTGAGCGAAGTGAAGTAAATATTCCTGTTGAAGAGCGACTAATCGTTGAGTTATACTCTAAATAATTTTAGTTAAAAGGGACTTTTGAATGAGAAAAATTAAAACAGCACCACTGATTCCAACTAAATTTGAGATTGATGAGGTAAGTAGCAGAGAGATAAACATAAGAATATCTCCTTTTGAAGTTGGTTTTGCAATCACTTTTGCACACCCTTTGAAACGACTTCTTATGAGTAGCTCAATCGGTTATGCACCTATTGCTATTAAAGTTGAGAATGCTTCTCATGAATTTGATAACCTTTCTGGAATGTTGGAAGACATTTCTGAACTGATTATAAATTTAAAATCTATCCGCTTTAAATTAAAAGATGGTGTAGAAAAAGCAGAAGTCTCTTATTCTTTTACAGGCTCTAAAGAAATTTACGGTTCTGACCTTGAAAATGAGCAAGTTGAAATCGTAACACCTAAAAACTTTTTAGCAACTCTTAACGAAGATGGAGAGTTAAATTTCACTCTTAGCATTTACAAAGGTATCGGATATGTGCCAAGTGAAGATATTCGTTCATCTGTTTTAAAAGATGATACTGAATTTATTCCGCTTGATGCATATTTTACACCTATCCAAAAAGCAACTTACGAAATTGAGAATATTCTTGTTGAAGATAATCCTAATTTTGAAGAAATTATTTTCCATATTATGACTGACGGTCAAGCATCTCCAACTGATGTTTTTACTAATGCTTTACAAGTTATGGAAAATCAATTATCAATTTTTAAAACAATTTATAGCGATGGCTCTGAAGTTGTTCCAAATAATGATAGCTTATATGGAAGTGATTCAATTGATGATATTGCTCTTCTTTCTGAAGAAGAAGAAGTTTCTTTGAAACAACTTCTTGTAGAAATTAAAGATTTCGGCCTAAAACCTAGAGTTGCAAATGCTCTAATTTCTGCTGAATTTAGATTTGTTGGAGATGTTGCATTCTTTGAAGATAAAGAGTTAAAAGAGATTAAAAACTTCGGAGCAGGTTCAATTACTGATTTGAAAACCGCTTTAGAAAAAAATAATCTTGACAAAGATAGCTTAAGCTTTTTATCAGACAAAGCTAAAGCTGAATTTAGAAAACGGTCTGAACAATTAAATACTAAGGAGTAAATGTGAGACACAGACATGGTTATAGAAAACTAAGTAGAACAAGTTCTCATAGAAAAGCTCTCTTGAAAAATCTTGCAATTGCTATCGTTACAGAAAACAGAATTGAAACGACTCTAGCAAAAGCTAAGACAATGAAGAGCTATGTTGAGAAACTTGTTACAAAAGCAAGAGTTAATGATTTTAATGCTCACCGAGCAATTTTTAAAATGTTACAAGACAAAGAAGCGACAAAAAAACTTTTAAATGAAATCGCTCCTAAATTTGTTGATGTAAATGGTGGATACACTAGAGTTATTAAAACTAGAGTTAGAAGAGGCGATGCTGCTCCAATGGCAATCGTTGAATTTACAAAATAGTTTAAAAACTTTTCAACTTTCCTGCGGTTTCCGTGGGAATGTAGAATCACACATCTCTCTTACCTCCGAGTCAAACTCGAAGATATAATATTACAGATTCAACCAAACTGCCTCAAACTTCTTATTTTCTGTTTTCACAAAATTATAATATTTAATATTTTTACCATTAAAACTATTTGGTTCTGGAGTTACAAATAGAATTCTAAAACCATTTTCATTTGCAAAAGTTCGCAATCTTTCCTGATTATTACTATGCAATCTTGCGACCTCATCAACAATTAGATAAAGTGGAGTTTGAACATCTTTTGGAATAAAAAGTTTCAGAATTGAGATTGCGATTGCCATTTTGAGAAGCACTCCTCCACCTGTCGAACTTTCATTTTTAATTTGAGTGACACCTTTATGGACTTTCTCATTATCCATATATGAAAGGGACAAATCAACTGTATCAAAAACAGAAATATTTTCGCCTTTTAGCTCTTTTTTAAGTTTTTCGAGAGTTGAACCAATCTTATTTAAAAGATTTACAGAACTATTTTCTATAAAAAAGAGAGATGATGAATCATCAGAGATTTTAAATTCAGAAAGAGTATCTACAAGTGTTTTCAAAATAAAGGCGATACTTTTTTTGCTTTTTTGTAGTTCAGTATCAATTCTGATTTTCTTAATAACTCCAAAATCAATATTTTTCAATAAACGATTGATTCTTTCTGTTTGTTTAATAAAATCATCTTGATTATCAGTAAAAACTGAAACCTTGCTTTTAATTGTGTTTGTAATCCATTGATAAAAATCATTTTGACTTGCATTTTTAAATGTTTCAAATCTTGAATTATTAAACTCTACAAAATAATTAAGAGTGCTTTCAAGCTCTACATTTTCAAAGATAAGCTCCATTTCAAGATTTTCTACATTAAACTCTCTATTATCAATTTGAGTGAAATGTGAAAATTGTTTATTAAGCCCATTTAGAATAGGTACGAATTTATTAAAATCCTTTTCGTATTGAGTGTTGAGTTTAGTATAACGAGCTACAAGCTTATACAATAATTCATCAGTTACCAAACTATCACCAATCAAAATTGATATTTGACTCTCATTTAAAGAGATTTCGCCTTTTTCAAACTTTTCAACATCTTGTTTAAGTTGTGAAATAGAATTAGCGAGTTGCTCTAAACTTTTCTGATACTTTCTACTTCTATCTTGAAATTTAGTAGCAGATTTTTTTG
>Ga0256827_10002911_pt1 | contig 10958 bp, 8 predicted proteins | sample CV84metaG_FD_185977 | JGI IMG/M metagenome (GOLD analysis project Ga0256827, IMG submission 185977) | Hydrothermal vent microbial communities from East Pacific Rise, Pacific Ocean - CV84 | ecosystem: Environmental > Aquatic > Marine > Hydrothermal vents | place: Pacific Ocean: East Pacific Rise...
AGAAGGAGGACATCCTTATTCAGCAATGGGTATTGCTAGAGGATTAGCACAGCACGCTGCTGTAGAATTGCCTTTAACACTTGCTTTTATCTCTATAGCAATACAGTACAATACGTTTTCTATATACGAAATTGTAGCTGCTCAACAAGGAGGCATTATGAATTGGGTATTATTTACCAATCCATTTGCTGCATTTGCTGTAATCTTAGCAATGTTGGGAGCCTTAGGACATTCTCCTTTTAACTTAGTAAAAGCTCCTAACGAAATTTTGATAGGACCTGCTACTGAGTACGAAGGAACTTATTTAGGCTTTATGCAATCATCAGGAGCTATTATTCATGTTATGGAAGCTGTGCTTTTTATGAATTTAGTTTTTGGAGGAGCAACCAACTGGTTTGAGTTAATACTAAAAACATTCCTTATTTATTTTTGGTCTGTTTTCGTAGGAATGGTATTTCCTCGTTTCAAAATAGAACAATCTGTTACATGGTTTTTCAAAATTCCATTAGCATTAGGATTGTTAGCAATATTAATTTATAGTTTCTAATTTAAAGGAAGATTTATAATGTCTGAATTAGATTTAAATGATAAAATGAACGAAATGTTAGCCAAGTCAGAGGCTAATGCTGCCAAGGCAGAGAAAACATTCGTTCGTCCAGAAGATGAGGAGAGAGAAGTTGTAGCACCTGATGGGTCTATAATTAAAGTCAATCCTATATATGATTATTTTAGTGGAGAAAGACCAGAAGAAGAAAAACCTCGTGGAGGAATTGTTGAAAAATTCTTAAACTGGGCTCGTGCAGAAAGTATTTGGGTACTTGGATTTGGTACAGGTTGTGGAAGTATAGAAATTCCACCATTGGTTACACCTCGTTTCGATATGTTTCGTTATGGTGTGCAAATGAGACCAACTCCAAGACAATCAAATGCTTTTATAATATCAGGTTACTTATCCGTAAAAACACTAAAAAGAGTAATCAGAACCTACGAACAAATGCCCTCGCCAAAATATATTATAGCTTTGGGTAGTTGTACAATAAATGGAGGAATGTACTACGATTCATACAGTACAATCAACCGTTTAGATAAATATATTCCTGTTGATGTTTATATTGCAGGATGTATGCCTCGTCCTGAGGCTTTACTTCATGGTTTTGCTAAATTAAAGCAATTAATCAAAGAAGGTAAAGCTGAAAAAGCAAACGAGTATGCGAGAAATTTCGATGAGTATAAAGCCAATCAAAAGAAAATTATTAAAGATTGGAATATGCCTGATTATAACTGGTAAAAAACTGAGCAATGAAAGAATTAATAGAGAAATTAAGTTCAAAATATGACTTGCAAGAAGTTACTTATCAACGTGATAATCTCGTTTTTGCAGCAATAGGTAAGGAAAATGCAATAGATGCAGTTACCTACTTAAGAGACTATGAAGGATTTACTCACTTAGTAATGATGAGTTGTGTAGATTGGATAGAAGATGGGAAATTCCAACTTTTATACCTTTTAAATAGCCCTGAATTAAAAAGTGATATAGGTCTTAGAGTATATATAGATAGAGAAAATCCTGTGATGGAATCAGCTCATCATCTATGGAAGTCTGTATGGACTTATCAAAGAGAATTAAAAGAAGCTTTTGGAATAGATTTTCCAGGAAGCCCCAGAGTAGATGAAAATTTTGTGGTTGAAGGATGGACAGACAAACCTCATATGCGTCGTGATTTTGATACACACGAGTATGCAGAGAGCACATATTTCCCTCGTGGAAATCGTCAAACTAACGATCCTGCAGAGTATATGAGAAAGAAATTATATCCTAATCAACCAGTAACCGCTAAAAAAAGAAAAGATGATAAATAAATTTTTAGGTTTTAAACCAAACGAAAAGTTTTTACCATCACATACGGTAACAACAGATACAGATATTGACTTGTCATCTCATAAATATCAAAAGATTTGGTTAGGTCCAAATCACCCTGGGGTAACAGGTAATATGGCCGTTGAGCTTACAGTTCAAGGAAATACTATAATGAAAGCCAAAACTCATGTTGGTTATCTTCATCGTGGTTTTGAAAAACTAATAGAGCGACGTTTATTTGTTCAAGGTTTTCCTACAAGTATTCGTATGTGTGTGGCAGAGCCTGATACCAACGAATATTTAATAGCTCGTTGTACAGAGGAGCTTTCTGGTTATGCTGATGCTGTTCCAGAATATGCAAATTGGTTACGTATGCTATCTTTAGAAATGGCACGTTTAGCAGGTTTACTTCGTGGAGTGCCAGGACAAGCAGGAACATTTGCTCTTGGTATAGGTGTACAATGGGGTGTTTATCTTAGAGATTTAATTCTTGATAGATTCGAAGAATTAACAGGAGCTCGTGTATATCATATGTATATCATACCAGGAGGAGTTCGTGGTAATTTACCTGAAGGATTTAAAGATAGAATGGAAGATAATTTAAGAGATATTGATGATTTTATCGTTCGTATCAAAAAATTGATTTTTCATAATTCTGTATTTAAACAAAGAGCAGTTGGTTTAGCTGTTATCACTCCAGATATGGTAGATAAATACGGTATAGTAGGAACAAATGCTCGTGCTTGTGGTGTAAAACGTGATGTTCGTAAGGATAATCCTTATTTATATTATGATCAATTAGACTTTGATCCACCAACAGCTACAGAAGGAGATGTTTATGCTCGTACTTGGATTCGTTGGCAAGAATTAATACAAACAGTTGATTTAATTCGTCAGATTATGGCTAAAATGCCAAAAGATGGCGATATTAGAGCAAAAATGCCTAACGTATTAAATTGGAAAATAGCAAAAGGTGATACTTATGTGCGTTTAGAAAGTGGACGTGGAGAATATGGAATGTATTATGTTACAGATGGTAGCGATAAACCTCGTAGAATTAATTTACGTGGTCCTAGTTACAATCATGCAATTTCAGTTTTAGAAGATGTTTTAGTAGGTACAGATGTTGCAGATGTACATGCTACAATGGTTTCTTTACAAACTTGTCCACCAGAAATAGAAAGATAATTTAATTGATTATTTATTATTGAATATTTATTAATGAATAAGAACGAGTTGATAATAAGAACAAAAGAATTTGCGCATAGATGTGTTAAATTGGCTTTGTCTTTACCTCATGAAACATTGGGTAATCATATAAAAGTACAATTAATTCGTTGTTCTACTTCAGTTGCCGCTAATTATAGAGCAGCTTGTATTGCGCAATCAACAAAAAGTTTTATTTCTAAATTAAGTATTGTAATTGAAGAAGTTGATGAGAGTATATTTTGGCTAGAATTTATAACTGATGAAAATTTAATTAAATATGATTTAATTAAGTCTTTAATAAAAGAAAGTAAAGAATTAACCTCAATATTTATTGCCTCAAGAAAAACACTTGTTCAAAACAACAATAATAAATAATAAATAATAATTAATAAATTTAGAATGATGAATATAAAAGATATATTGACCCCTTTTACAGCATGGTCACAGGTCGTAAGAGATCCCGTTACAATAAAAGACCCTTTTAATAGAGAGGCTAATGAGCGTTATAGAGGTTTTCATGATAATGATGTGAATGTTTGTATAGGTTGTGGAACTTGTGAGGCTATTTGTGAAAACCAAGCTATAGATTTAGTTCCTGTAGAGGGTATTGAAACAAAAAGTGGTGACAGTGGATTACGACCTCAAGTAGATTATGGTCGTTGTTGTTGGTGTGCACTTTGTGTAGACATTTGCACAACTGATTCTTTACGTTTAACCAATGAATATACTTGGGTAGATACTGATGCTGATAATTTTATCTTTACGCCTGGTGTAACTGAAAAAGATTGGTATGAAAAAGAAAAAGGTTGGAGAAAGCCAGGAAATGGATATGAATTTTATAGTAAAGAAAGAGTTCATATGGAAGAACTTCATGCTGAAGAGCGTAAAGATTCTTTTATTGAATTTGTAAAAGGATATTCTGCAGAACAAGCTAAAAAAGAAGCTGACCGTTGTGTTGCTTGTGGTATTTGTACTGCAACATGTCCTGCTCATATGGGAATTCCAGAATACATCAAAGCAGTTCGCGAAGATGATATGGAAGAAGGTATGAGAATCCTTTACGAAACAAACCCACTTCCAGAAATTTGTGGTCGTATTTGTACGCACAAATGTGAGGACGTTTGTTCTGTTGGATTCAATGGAGACCCATTATCAATACGTTGGTTAAAACGTTATATTGCCGATCAAATTCCTGCTGATGTAGATAAATATAAAGATATATTAGGTACAAGTGGAATTGCTAAGAATGACAAGAAAATTGCTATTATTGGTTCAGGACCAGCTGGTTTATCAGCAGCACATTATTTGGCATTACTTGGATATAACTGTACAATATTCGAAAAATTACCTGCTGCTGGAGGTATGATGCGTTATGGTATTCCTTCTTATCGTTTACCTTACGACCAAATTGATAAAGATATTGATTATATCTTGTCACTTGGCGTGGAAATTAAGTATAATGTAAATGTTGGTACAGATATTACGCTTGACCAATTACATAAAGATTTTGATGCTGTTTACGCAGGTACAGGACTTCACTTAGGACGTAGTACACGTATTCCTGGTTCAGAGCACGAAAACGTATACCAATCTGTAGATTTACTTCGAGATATAGTTATAGGAAATCCTGTTCCTGTTGAAAAGAAAGTAGTTGTAATTGGTGGTGGTAACGTAGCAATGGATATTACACGTTCTATGGCTCGTTTACAAATGGAGAAATATGGCGAAGTAAATATTATTGCTACTTCATTAGAGGACGAAGACCATATGCCTGCAGATAGAGAAGAGGTTGTAGAGGCTCGTGAAGAGGGCTGTACAATTATTCCAGGTTATGGACCACAAGAGGTAATGATTACCGATGGTAAAGTTACAGGTCTTAGAGTTTGGAAATGTCTTTCTATTTTTGATGAAACAGGAGCATTTAATCCTAAATTTGACGAAGCAGACGAAAGAATATTCGAAGGAGATATGGTTATTGAGTCCATTGGTCAAGGAATGGATTTATCATACTTATCAGAAGAGATTAAGTCTAAGATTGAATTTGGTCCTCGTGGAAGAATTGTAGTAAACGAAGATTGGCAAGCTAAAGGATTACCTTGGTTATTTATTGGTGGTGACATCATCGAAGGACCAGATGTAATACATGGTATTGCTAATGGTCATAGAGGAGCTATGTCTATAGATAAATTCTTAAATGAAGGACGATAGAAAAAAGTTTTTCTAAATACTAAATAAAATTTTAAAAAGAACCTCTGTAAAAGAGGTTTTTTTTATATCTTTAGATTATAAATTATAATACAAATAAAATGGCAAATTTAAACACAGAATATCTAGGATTAAAACTCAAAAGTCCAGTTATTGTAGGAAGTTCAGAATTAAATAATTCTGTAGAGAAAATAAAAAAACATGAAGCTGCAGGAGCAGGAGCTGTTGTTCTAAAATCATTGTTTGAGGAACAAATATTAATGGATATAGATGCCGATAGATTAAACAATATGTATGATACATACCAAGATATAGAAAATCAACTTGGTTATTATCTAAAAGCACATACCGTCGGGAAATATTTATCACTGATAAAAGAAGCTAAACAAGCTGTAAATATTCCTGTTATAGCAAGTATAAATTGCGTATCTTCAAAAGAATGGATCGATTTTGCTAAAAAAGTTGAAGAAGCAGGAGCAGATGCTCTAGAAATTAATATGTTTATACTTCCTGCTAATACAGAACAAGATAGTAGAGAGATAGAAAATATTTATTTTGATATCGCCAATAAAATAACAAATACAGTTTCGATACCTGTTTCTTTAAAAATAAGTTCGTATTTTTCTGGAATGGCAAATTTTGTACAAAAATTATCTTATACAGATATCAAAGGTTTAGTTTTATTCAATAAATTTTATGCACCTACAATAGATATTGATAAAGAAATTATTACATCTGGTTCTTTGTATACAAGTTCTTCAGATAATACAATGCCATTACGATGGATTGCAATATTAAATGATAAAGTAAGATGCGATTTGGCAGCGTCTACAGGTGTACATACTTCTAAAGATTTAATTAGTAATATTTTAGTAGGAGCTAATGCTGTACAAATGGTTTCTTCTATTTTTGAAAATGGAGAAGAAAAAATCACAGAAGTTTTAAACGATTTATCCGATTGGATGGATAAAAAAGGATATCAATCTATAGACGAATTTAGAGGTAAATTATCACAAAAAGAAACTAAAAATCCAATGCTTTTTGAAAGAGTACAATTTATGAAATATTTTGCTGATGGTGCAAAATAAAGAATATTAATAATAATTAATAAACATTCTAAAAGGATTTATTACTGCATTTTTTTTGTTCGTGATAAATCCTTTATTTTTGCAAAAATAATTAATTAAGAATATAAATATAAAAATATAAAAAAATGGCTTTTTTTCAGAAAATGGAAGGTTTAGACACTAGTAGTGTATCGAAACCTGTTGTAAGTGGAGATATCGAGAAAATAAGATGCTTAATAATTGGTTCGGGACCTGCAGGATATACCGCTGCAATTTATGCTGCCAGAGCTAATCTTTCTCCTGTTGTATATCAAGGTTTAGAGCCTGGAGGACAATTAACAACAACTACAGAAGTAGATAATTTCCCAGGTTATCCCGAAGGTGTTACAGGACCCGTTATGATGGAAGATCTAAAAGCTCAAGCAGAGCGTTTTGGTACAGATTCTCGTTGGGGAATTGTTACAGAGGTTGATTTATCCAAACGTCCTTTTAAGGTAATTGTAGACGGAAGTAAGCAAATCGAAGCAGAATCTATTATTATAGCAACAGGTGCTACTGCTAAATATTTAGGCTTAGAATCCGAAGAAAAATTTAAAGGCGGTGGTGTTTCAGCATGTGCTACTTGCGATGGTTTTTTCTATAAAGGAAAAGATGTTGCTGTTGTGGGTGGTGGAGATACTGCGGCAGAAGAAGCAACATATTTAGCAGGAATTTGTAATAAAGTATATTTAATTATTAGAAAAAACTATATGAGAGCCTCTAAAGCAATGATAAAAAGGGTAGAGGAGACAAAAAATATAGAAATATTATACGAACATACCACTAAAGAGATTACAGGAACCAATGTTGTTGAGGGTGCCATTCTAGATAACAAGGGTAAAGAAGTAAAAATAAAGATTGATGGATTTTTTGTTGCAATAGGGCATACACCTCAATCTTCTTTATTTGAAAAATGGATAAATATTGATAAAGAAGGCTATATAGAAACTATAGAAGGGACTTCTAAAACAAATGTAGAGGGTGTATTTGCTTGTGGAGATGTTATTGATAAAAGATATAAACAAGCTATTACAGCAGCTGGATCGGGTTGTAAAGCTGCAATAGATACAGAAAAATTTCTTTCAGAGTAAAGATGCTAAGCTGAGTTCATCTAATTATTTGAAAAAAGAATAAAATATGAATCGAATTTAGATTAGTAAAAAAAATATTTAAAGAGGCTGTCTCAAAAGGGCAGTCTTTTTTTATAGTTCAATAACTTAGCTTATAAACTATCCAAAATTATCTTACATTACCTCTATAGTGGTGTAAGACTTGTTTTCAAATTAATTATTTGAAACGGAAAACAAAGTATAAATTGAAGTTAATTGTCCAAAATAGTTGCTAAAAGTTCTGAAAAACTTTGTTGATATAATAAAGAGTAAAAGTATAAGAAAAACAAAAAAAGCCTCTGAAAATCAAAGGCTTTTAGATGTGTACCCGAAAACGGGAATTTATCGAAGATTATTATTAAAGATATGGAATTAATTGAGCGATTTATTTATGCTTTTGTGAAGTGATTTTTATGACGAAAAATTACGATTAGTTATTGCTTTCATATTTCTAATATTTTTATAAAATATAGATTTTAGCTTTTTTGTGATAATATGTTCTTTATTTAGATTTACTGTAATTTCTAAATTGGGATAGTTATAGTAAAACAATCATGAAAAATTAGAAGATTTTATAACAACAATACACAAGCAAGAAAAACTTACAAAATTAAATTTTAATAATTTTTTGTTTGTTGAGATATTAAATAAAGTACCTAGATAATTTTAAATAATATTATATAATTAATCTTACTCCTCCTAATTCTTCAATGTGATAAGGGAATTTATCACTAGGAGCACCAATAAACATAAAATTAGGAAGGATATTCCACTTTTTAGATAGATTTTGGATTAATTCAGGTCCAAATTCACCTTTTACTCTTATCAACTCAATATTTATACTAGGATAAACACGGCTCAAAAAATTAATGTCATCTTCTAAAAATTCAGGAAGTTCTTCGTTGTTATTTAATACTGTTACAATTTTTATATTTTTAGTTTGTTCGTTTCGTAATATGTATAGTAATACCTTATTTAAATTAACAACGTTATCACCTTTAGTAAAAAACACAAAATCTTGAGAATTAATTTTATCAATTAATTTATGTATATTTAGGTCAAATCCTGTTAAATTTTTGTAAAAAGGATCTACTAAATAGTGAATTATTCGCAATAATAATTTTAGTAAAACAATCCGATTAAGCATTACAATAATTAGTAGCATTGTTGGAGCAAAATAATTCATAAAAATATTGAAGTTAGAAGGCATATTTTTGTCAGGAGACATTTTAATATTTCCCAAAAGAGCAATTAATACAGCTGTAAGTGCTAATATTAAACTTCCCCAACTAGCAATTTCTGGACGAGGTAGTTTTGCTCTTCTTATTTTAAGAAAAATATTGCCTATAACAAATAGTGCCATTACTGATAAAAATGAAATAGTATAAACCCCCGCTAATATTGTTACCTTTCCTCCCGTAATAAATAATACTGATATATTTAAAAATAAAAACATTAAAATAATTCTGTGAGAGGTTCCTCTTTTGTTCTTTTTTAAGAAAAATTTTGGTAAAATTCTATCTAAAGTTATTCGTTCTAGTAATCCTGATACTCCAACATAAGATGTTAACACAGCTCCACTTAATACTAGTACTGCATCAATTGAAACAATCATTGAAAGCCATGCACCACTAGAAACCATTCCCATGTGCGAAAGCAATGTGTTTTCATATATTGTTTTTACATCGTTTATTGGTACTATTGATAAAGCAAAAAATGCCATTAATGGATTAAGTACAGAAACAATTATCCACATATTTCGAAGTGTTTTTGGGAAAACTCCTCGCTCTTGTTCTTCCACAAAGTTTGCAGAACTTTCAAAGCCTGATATCCCTAACATTGATGCTGAAAAACCAAAAAATATTGCATACATTAAACTGTTTTCTGAAGGTGTATTCCAATTTTCTAAAAATACATTCAAACCGTTATTGAATAAAAAATAAGCAATTGAAATAGATAGAACAATCATTGAAACTAAATGAAAAATAAAAATTGCTATAGCAACAATTGAGGACTCCGTTATTCCGATTATTGATAATAAAGCGAACAATGAAAGTAAGATGATAGTTGCCATTATTATATCAATACCATTTACTATTTCTTGTAAATAATGCATTGCTTCGTTAGCCGATATTACAGAAGTGGCCATATAAGAAAGTATTGTTAAAGTTGCGGCTAATGATGCAGTGTTTTTACTTGTTGTATTCAATAATGCATTATATGCACCTCCATTTAAAGGTAATGCTCCTACAACTTCTCCATAAATCTTTCTGAAAAGAAAAAGAACAAATGCTACAATCAATAGAGTTATCCAAGCATATTGTCCAGCATAAATAATAGATAATGCAGAGACGTATAAAACAGAAGAACTAATATCATTACCGCAAATAGCAGTTGATGGTAGTTCTTTAAGTTTCGTTCTAATATTATTTTTCAAAACAGTTTTTTTAAATTAAAACATATTACGAAATTATTTAATAAACATTAAATAATATATGTTTAATAACAATTATAGTATATTTGAAATATACTATAAAACAAAAAAACTTTAAGTTATTTAATTTAAAGGAATTAATCTTCTTATAATACCTTTTAACATCAAATGGTATGGAGAGAAGAGTCCAAAATACGAACTTGTTAATAAAAAATAGAAAATTTCGGTAAACCAATATGCTGTTGAAGTGCATAGGTTTTAATTAGGTCAGAATGAAATTATTCCCTACAAAAAATATTAGTATTATTGTCCAAATTAGACAGATTTAGATTATGTTCAAGATATTCTTTGTACTCCAAATACTATACCTTATTTACAAAAAAATATCATCTCCAATATTTTTCCAAGTTCTAAATATCCTTCTTGAAAACGTATAGATGTTCATCCTTTAATCCGCTTTACAATATCACTAATATTTTGAGAAAGTCGATAATCAATATAGATATGTACAAGATTATTACTACTTTAATAATACTTACCACAAAAGTATCTTTAAAAGAGTAAAATATTTCAATTTTATTCTAATTCACTCTTTATTTTACCAATAACCTTATCAAAAGTATTTCTGCATCAAAAACCAGTAGGATTTAATATATCACATTTTCAATAACCTTTTTACGATAATACGAAGTTATTTCTTCCCAAGTGCTTAGGTTATGATTAACTATTGCGTCTTTCATCATCGATTTATCAATATTATTGCAATAACAAATAATTTTTTCATGATCTAATAAATTTTGAAATTTAAAATACTCATCGTATATTTGCGATAAACTATTCAGGTATATGAAAAGGACATTAGAAACTATAAAGTACAATGAGCAAACTAATGAATTAGCAAAGTATGCAAAAGCATTAGGGCATTCTACACGTATAGCCATATTAAATTATTTAGATATTCAATCTTGTTGTTTTACAGGCGATTTAGTAGATGTTTTACCTTTGGCTCAGTCAACAATATCACAACATTTAAAGGA
>Ga0256827_10002913_pt1 | contig 10957 bp, 9 predicted proteins | sample CV84metaG_FD_185977 | JGI IMG/M metagenome (GOLD analysis project Ga0256827, IMG submission 185977) | Hydrothermal vent microbial communities from East Pacific Rise, Pacific Ocean - CV84 | ecosystem: Environmental > Aquatic > Marine > Hydrothermal vents | place: Pacific Ocean: East Pacific Rise...
AATCTATGTCATAGAAATTCTTTAAGAGTGCTGTATTCAGGGCACTCACCGCTTTCGGATCAAAGAAATCTATTGTCTCATCGCCATAATCGTTGACTTTTACGTAGGCAGAAATTTCCGGATACTTCGTTGTGAGCTGCTTAAAATCATAGCGCTCCCGATGCTTGCTTCGCGGATGAAGTTTGGTTTTTTGTTGAGAGCCTGGTTTTTTAGTTTTCATATCAAAAGCCTTTTACAAAAGAAAATCTTCTATGTTATCCGGACTGACGACCATAGATTTCTCCACCTCATAAGCCTTGGTAAAAGTAGTCGGAAATTTGATTTTTTTCTTAGGGTTTAGTTTAAATTCATAAACAGAAAATTTCCCGTCCTTTTCTTCTACAAAATCTATTTCCTGTTGCTGTGTGGTACGCCAGAAATAAGAATGCCCATAAAATTTATTGTAATTAAGGTATTTCATTCGTTCACTTACAATAAAATTCTCCCATAATGCACCTTTATCTGTGCGCAATTCAAAAGATTGGAAATTCCCTATCACAGCATTTCTGATACCATTATCATAGAAATATACCTTTTTACCTTTTTTTATCTCATTTCGCACATTTCTGCTGATGGCATTCAAACGAAAAATAATAAAAGCTTTTTCCAGTAGATCAATATAGCGCTCAATAGTTTCCTTATCAGCACCTACCGTGCGTGCCAATTCATTATATGAAACTTCACTCCCAATTTGTAATGCCAATGCCTTTATGAGCTTATCCAAAACAACCGGCTTCTTCACTTCGCCAAATGACAATATATCCTTATAAAGATAACTAGCCGCCAAATTTTTTAGCAATGTTATTTCCTGTGCAGGAGATGTTATAATTTCAGGATAATAGCCATAAATCAAACGCATGGGCAAAGACCGTTTCTCTTGCAACAAACCATGATGCTTCACCATTTCTTTAAAAGAAACAGGGAAAATATAATACTGCAATTTACGACCTGTCAAAGGTTCATTGATTTTATTTGACAGTTCTATTGAAGAAGATCCGGATACAAACAGACGAATATCTTTTATTTGATCAGTAATGAGTTTTAAACTCAAACCAATATTAGGTATCAGCTGAGCTTCATCAATAACAATTGTTTTGGCGGTACCAAAGATGTTTTTCAGCTGAACAGAGTTCACATTACTCAAAAGTTCTCTAACATCAGGTTCGTCGCCATTAAGTACCAATACATCTTTATCCTTTGCCAAAAGTTCATTTAATAAAGTTGTCTTACCAACCTGCCTGGGACCAAGTATTATCACAGCCTTCTTTAAAGAATAATCCTGCCGAATATTTTGTTCAATAAGTCGCTTTATCATTTGTTTGTTTTACACAAAGATAATGATTTTCGTCTATAATCGAAAATAAACATACTTTTTCTCGTATACAAACGAATATAAACATAATATAATTCGTTTACATACGAATAATAACATAATATTTTTCGGTTCTAATCGAAAGATATTATGTTATTATATTTTACAATAAATGATAATGAAGTATTTTCCTATTCTTTCTCTACTGCTTCTTTCACTTTCCTCACCACGTCGATAATCGTCCCATCGACCCATTTAATGGCTGCCACTATCTCATCGGTGAATTCGGGTTTATCAGCAATGCCGCAAATAGCTTCGGCTTCGGCTTTTAACTCTTCTATTGTTTTTATGGGCAGTTTTGAGTCCTTCAGCTTTTCCAATAAATCGGTCCGACGGGGATTGATAGCAATTCCTCTTTCGGTAGCAATCACATCAATCAGTTCACCGGGACCACATAAGGTAGTAACCTCATCGACAATTACCGGAATGCGATCGCGGAAAAGAGGAATAGGAAGAATGGTGCATTTGGAAAAAAGGCAGTTTTGCCATCCTCCGATACCGTGTAGCAGCTGTCCATCGGAATGGGTCACCACATTGGCATTGAAATGTACATCCACTTCGGTAGCGCCCAGAATAACCACATCGACCATACTGGCAAAGTTTCCTTTGCTGTGATAGTTATAACTTGTGAAAGGGCTGGTATCAAGGTGATTGGCATTTTCGCGCATGGAGCGAACGCCTTCTAAATCGAAGGTCTGGCCATCGAGAATATAATCGACCAAGCCATTTTCCAACATGCTAACAGGATACTGATTGCTTCCGGCACGGATAAAGCGTGCTTTCCAACCTTTCTCTCTTAATATTTCTTCGAAATAAATACCGATACTCAAAGCAGTACCTCCTGCTCCGGCCTGATAGCTAAACCCATCTTGTACGATTCCGGCCTCCTCGCAAAATTGCGCTGTCATTTCGGCAATCAGTAAGCGGTCAGGACTCTTGGTGATATTTGTAGTGCCAGAAATAATTTTACTGGGGTCTCCTACTTTGTCGACAAGCACCGTATAATCCACATGATTCCCATGAATTTGCCATGGAACACAAGGGAAAGGCACTAGATTATCGGTCACTACTATCACTTTATCGGCATATTGCGAATCGCCTAAAGCAAAACCCAAAAGACCACAAGCGGCAGGACCATTGGTTCCGTTGGCATTACCAAAAGCATCGGCTGTTGGAGCAGCAATCACAGCAATATCTATTTGCACTTCACCATCTTGTATGGCTTGATAGCGACCCCCATGAGAACGAAGTATCGCTAGTTTTTTCATCTTACCATCGGAGCAAAACTTCCCTAGGGGTCCGTTCATACTTCCTTCGATATGACTAATGGTTCCATCGGCCAAATACTCTGTTAAGCGTGCTTGGCTAGGAAAAGAAGCCGAAGGGTACCAGCGTAAATCTTTGATGCCCAATTCGTGAGCGATATCAAAAATTTGCACTGCAATTAAATCGCCATTTCTAAAATGATGATGGGTACTAATGGTCATCCCATCTTTTAATCCGGCCTTTATTAAAGCTTCTTTCAGGTTTGGAACCAATTTATTACCATCATCAGGATAATCGGCACAAGTAGGGATTCTCGGCGCATGCTTTCTCCCTGTTGGCCTATATTTCCCTACTCCCTGAAAGGCAGTATGCTCTTCACCGTTAATGATTTCCGGAACGATTCTTCCGACAGCATTTGTAACTAATTTATCGTATTTTTTCATTTCTATTTCCTCCAGTCTATTCTTCGTTCAGCCAATTCTCGTTCAATTTACCCATATCCACAGCCAGTTTAATCACTTTCTCAGCACGTTTGACTACAGGAGCATCTATCATTTTTGTTCCTAAAGAAACCACACCTAGGCCTTTTTCTTTGGCATCTATAAAAGCACGAAATATTTTCTTGGCTTTTTCTATCTCTACTTCATCGGGCGCATAATTTTCGTGGATGACCCTCACCTGTCGTGGATGGATACAACCCATACCAATAAAGCCCAAAGCTTTGGAAGCTTTCACATTATTCGCCAGGCCTTCCATATCCGACACATCGGAATAAACAGAATCTATTGCCTGAATACCGGCCGCCACCGAAGCGGTAACCACCATATTACGGGCAAAGAATGACTCTGTAGCCTCTTGTGTTCTTCTCACACCCAGATCGGCAGTATAATCCTCCAAGCCAATAGCCATAGACGACACGGTTTCGGTAGCTTGGGCAATGGCATAAGCATTCATCACTCCTTTGGCCGATTCAATAATGGGCATCAACCAAATAGGATGATTGATATGGTTTTGAGCTTTGATTTCATCGATACGCTTTTGCACTTTCACCAACTGATCAGCTTCTTCCACTTTCGGTACCAAAATAAGATTGACATGATGAGGAATCACATAATTCAAATCCTCCAAGCCTCTTTCTCCTTGATTGATACGAACCATACGCTCTGCTCCGTAGAAATTTAGTGTTCTCAATGCATTGCGAACCATAAACCTAGCCTCATGCTTTTTATCCGGTGCTACGGCATCCTCCAAATCCAATATCAATCCATTGGGTTTGTGAATCCCTGCATTTAACATCATACTTGGCGTATTCCCCGGCAAATACAAGCGACTGAAGCGATGTTGCTCTTTAATTGTATCGCTGGTATTAAACTCTTGCAACTCCAATAAATACTCTTTATCGGTATCTATCAATGTTTTGATACAAGCTTCTGCACGGGCAGCTATCACATAAGGCAAAGCCCCGGCATCTTGCATATTAACAACAATATGCTCAATATCGTAAAAATCGAAAATATCGTTTAACAGCGCTCTATTGGCTCTGCCAAACATCACATTCACTTTTGATGTGATTTCTATCTGCCTACCACCACTTTGGCGTATCTCCATTTCAATGTGGCAATCGGATCTGACTTTTTTACCCAGATTTCCTGCTCTTGCTTGCGTACTCATATATTGAATATTTGTTTTCAAATAACTCACAAAAGTAACAGACAAAAGCTTCTAACAAAAATATTTTTTTTGTTAAGGCTCTGAATTCAGGGAAATACTGATGTTTCCCTGAAAGAAATAAAAAAATTAAGAAGATTATCATCAACTTTGACTATCACAAATGAATAATACTAATTTTGCATAATTAATGATCAAATGACTGCTCATGAATGAAGCCCGTAGTAATAGACAAAGACAAATCATCAATGAATCTATCCAAATTATCCATACAAAAGGGATTCAAGGTTTAACAATAAAAAATATTTCTACGGCTATTAACGTAACCGAGGCTGCCATTTACAGGCATTTCAAAAGCAAAGATGAAATCCTATCTGCTATTCTTGATGATTTTAGAATGAAGCTCGACATTTTAATTAAACCTGTTTTGAAAGCCAATATCCCTGCGCAAGACAAATTAAAATCGGTCCTTAATCAGATTATTGATATGTTTTGCTCCAACCACGCAATCGTTTCTGTTATCTTTTCTGATGAAATATTTGTGAATAAAAAAGTCTTACACGATAAAATTATTCAACTCATCACCCAAAATAATGATTGCTTCAAACTCATTATGGCAGAAGGTCAACAAGCGAATGAAATAAGAAAAGATATTGACTCCGAAGAGCTGGCAATCATTATTATGGGGTCTTTCAGGATGGTCGTTAAAAATTGGCAACATCGTCAACAAATCTACTCCTTAAAAACAAGAGCCAATACGTTTTTCGAATCACTTCTTAAGATTATTTCAGCCTAATAGACGCTCAAAAAATACCGAAACAATTTTATTCCCTTTTTATTATTTATAATATATATAAACTACGGTATTCTTTATTCTTTATTCTTCTAAAAATGATGGAAGCCAATCAGGTCTAAATTCAAGATTATCAGGTTAGTATGTGTTTACTTACTTATCTTATTGTGTTGATATATAAGCTATTAAAAATATTCTATTATTATTTTACTTGCATATATTAATTGTATTTGCAAAATTTGTAATGAATTTAACATTAATTAACACTGTTCAACTATGAAAAAAATTGTACTTATTATTTTAGCAATGGCACTGAGTTTAGGCTTAAGTGCTCAAGGTATTGGTCTTCGGTTTGGATATAATATGTCAGGTCTACGAATTGATGATAAGCTTTCCGATTTCTTAACAGCAAATGGCAAAGAAGGTAAAATGGCCAATGGAATAAATATTGGTCTCATCTTCGAAAAAGCTATAAAGCCAAAATTTGATGCTCATTTTGAGTTGAACTATACTCAAAAAGGTTCTGCTTATGATATAACAGCCAACGAAGTAAATCATGGAACATCCGGGCATGGAGAAACAAATTTCAACTATTTAGAACTTGCCTTAATGGCCAAAGTAAAATTTGGACCTGCTTATGCCGGAATTGGACCTTTTTTCGATTATCTGATGAGTGCAAAAGAGATTAAATACCTTGACAACCCTCATCTAACACCGGAACAACTAGGAGTTCCGAGTCTGAAAGATGATAACTTCTACGATATGAATATGGATGAAATAAATCGCTTTGATTTTGGTGGTCATTTATCTCTTGGAGCACAATTTCCTGTTGGACCTGTCAAACTATTTGGCGAAGCCCGAGGCAATATGAGCTTTCTAAACTGGGAAAACAGTCCATTTTTTAATGAGCAGGAATTTGATTATAAACGACATTTTGCCATCACATTTTCTGTGGGCGTAATCTTAAACAAAGCAGCGAAATAAAATTATCAACCAAATAAACAACAATTATTATGTATAAAGAAACGAGTAACCTACATCGAATGATTGCAACTGCAGTAGCTGTAATCGCGGGTATTTATTTTATTACCATTGCACCAGGTCAGGCAATGTGGACATTAAAACATGCACTAGAAGCCGTTATGGCACGCCTAATCCCTTTTGATCCGGATTTCTATACCGCTGTTCCTATATTGGGAGCTACTTTTGGAATTTGGATGATTCTTCTTGGCTTTGGTGGAGCATTACTAATAGTATTGGCTTATGGCATCTATAAAGGAAGCCTTGGCGCAAGAGCCGCCGGTCTAGGCATTTCAGGTATTGCAAGTGTCGCAGGTATGACCATGTTCATTCCTTGGATGGTGCTAATTGTATCTGATTATTCCAATGGTCCGGTTGCAGGTATCAGCCCTCCCCCAGCGGACACCATCATGACTCCTCCTGTTTTATGGATTATGGTCATTGGTTTAATTTCTTATTTTGTATTCTTATTAATGGATAAAGACAGCCTCAAAAACAAACTTCTTAAAACAGTCATATACACAGGCATAGGAGTAGTAGCCGGTATGGTATTTATGAATGCGCAACATGGAGTTCGTTATTTCGCCTTTATTCCGGAATATCAAACAGAAACAACTTCATTAAAACCTTTGGGTAATGTTTATACCAATCTTGATCATTACGATGCCATTGCTCTTACAACAGTATCGCAAAAACAAATGGATAGTATTGAGTATGGACAAGAAATTGACTTGGTAAGAAAAGCCAAAGTAGAAGGAACAAACAAGCACAAAGTTGACCGTTTGGTCTTAAAGCATAAAGAAGCTATTTACAATCCTAATACCATTGCTCTTTTACTAGGAGGATACGGAAACTATATCGCTTCGTATTTAATGGTATTCCTTATTCCTTTTGTTTTCCTAAGAAAAAAATGGGCCTATAATGGTATGGTTATGGCGACACTATTCTCAGCTGTTGCTTCCTTCCAAAACTTTTTTGTTCGGAATTCATTTGAGTGGGCCATTGGTGGTATCATGTCCTTAGGTTTGTTGATTTTCCTTCTGATCCCTGTATTTAAACAATTCTTGGTGGAAGCAGAAACTACTGAATCTTAACTCTGTTAATATATTCACATATATTTTATAAAATATACCATCATTTAAGTACCTTTATGCTTTATTAATAATTTACTTAAAACAAATAGGATTATGGAAACAACAATTTTAGATCAAATTATTTTATTGTTAACAGGGCTCACTGCCGTATACCTAATCTATCGTTTTATTCAGGCCAATAAAGCAAGTACTGAAACGACTAAATATTACTATCATTACATTGTTTCAATGGCAGTGCTCTTTGTATCAGGAGTATTGGTTATTTTATTTGATTTTACAATACTGGCAAGACCTGAAATTAAAATAGTAGCTACGCTTATTCCATTTGCGCTTGCAAGTGGTTTGATGTGCCAATTTCATCAGAAGTATGCCAAGTTTTATGTCATTTTTCTGATGATAGGATTCATTCTAATTATACTAATGAATTATGGTATGATTCATACGAAGATCATCTACCCAATATTTCACTCTATAGCGGGATTAACTATTTTCTTTATCCCAATTATAGCCGTTAACAACAAAACTGCTCCAAAGGGATTCTTATGGGTGACACTTGGAGGAGCGTTAATAGGAATTGGAGGAATGGCTTTGGCATTTCTTGGAGCCGGGAAACCACTTTTGGGAATTTTTACTGCTGATGTCGTTTTTACCATTCTAAGTCCCATATTGCTATTGATGGTTTTAGCCTACACTTATGGATTTATGAAATATATGCACAAATAATTATTCATTATCATTAGAACTTGTTTGAGGACATAAAAACCTTAAACAAGTTCTTATTATTAAAAAACAAAACAAAAACATGACTAGATTTAATTATCTCTTCACTTCAACAAAAGGATTAATCCTGACAGCAATATCATTGATTGCTATAGTAACAGCAATCTTTAATACGCTATCCGGGCCCATGGTTGAATGGGGAATTAGAGATTTAACTGTAAAATGGCTTGGCATGGATTTAAATCCTGCCGAAAGAGCAGGTAGAATTATTATGCTCTACCATACTATAGCAATGGCCGTTGTAGCTATTGAAGTATATATGATGACTTCTGTTATCCCTATGCGAAAGCACGAACAGAAAAATATAAACATGCTCGTTACTGTTGGCTATATGTTAGCGATGGTATTTGGCCTAGGCTTTGCCTATTGGGGACATAATTTTACTTTCCACGGACTATTCTTAGTTGGACAATCACTAGTCTTCTTTTCCGGTGTGATGTTGGCTGTTGCTTTAAACCCATGGAAAAAAGAATACTACGTAACAGATAAAGACTATGCTCATTTTAAAAGCGGAATGGATATGGAACGTATGGCTTTCTTTATCATGACTCTTGCTATGATTATTTCGGCGGGCTTTGGTGCCGTTACTGGTTCGTTTTGGGCCAATGGACACGAAACCTTTTTAGCAGAAGACCTGATACGTGACCCTAACAAAACACACCTCCAAAAAGCTATTGTAGGTCACCTACATATTATGCTCACATTAATTGCCGTTTCCATCACTCTTGTTGTTGGAAGATGGCTTCAGTTTAAAGGCATCTTTCATAAAATAGCCATGCCCTTAATGATTGTTGGAACCATTATTATATCGGGTGGTGTATGGTCTGTTGTTTGGACACATATGGCACATACATTTATTTATATTGGGTCTGTTGGTGTAATGTTTTCGGCACTGATGCTGGTGATATTTAGCTGGAATAAACTCATTCATGATAATTCCATTGAATTAGGTTATAAGAATCCTAATATTTTCCAAAAAATCAAGGCACTTTTACATGACCCCATAAAATTCGGACCTACATGGCAAATGGTTTTTATGAACTTTACCGTTAGTGGTGTTGGAATATTTATGGCGATAAAATTAGAGCAAATTTTTAGAGTTTGGCCTGCACGAGAAGAAAGAATAACACTGACCGGTCACTGGCATATACTAGCCGCTATTATTGCCACCATTATTTTAATGTATTATGCTGATATAGCAGGCCTTAAAGGCAAAAAAAGAAAATGGTTTGGTTGGATTATGATTATAGGATCTGATGTGGCTTTTGCCTCTATGACCATATACTCTATGAAACGTTTGTTTATCCCTGAAGAAGTTGCTCAACAAGGATTGATGAACACAACAATGCTATTAGCTGATTTTGGTTTGGGAGCATTATTAATACTTGTTGCCATCCTACTTGGATGGAAACTCTTTGACTTATTTGATGGGAAAGGTGTTTGGACAAAAGAAGCAGCCAATCCGGAACTTGAATTAGAAAGAACTTCTAATCCCGTTCTGAATATTAAAAGAGAAAATGAATTTAATAGCGAAGGAGGTGAAAAATGAAAAAATTAATTTATCTAACTTTTGTTATTGCGCTATTCACAGGCTGCTCAACGGATGCTGTTTTCAATACAGAAACAAAAAGAATTGAAACAGGTGTGAATCCAGATGCTTGGGTCGTTATTCCTGCTGGTCCATTTTATTACAATATGCATGCCAGCAAAGAAAACATCGATTACGACTATGAAATGATGCTAACTCATGTCACCAATCAACAATATGCCAATTATTTAAATGCTGCTTATGCTCAAAAAATAATTAAAATTGATAGTGGAAGAGTTATGGGATACTATCCCGGAGATCCTTACGATGGCTATCTACACGAATGGGAAATTCCTGAAGGGGAATATTTACATATTCCTTTCGATAAGGCTGGCAGTCATATCAAGTTTAAAGACGGTAAATTCGTAGTACATAAAGGATACGAAAATCATCCTGCTGTTATGATTACCTGGTTTGGCGCCAAAGCGTATGCTGACTTTTATGGATACCGCTTGCCCACAGAAAAAGAATGGGCCAAAGCTGCCAGAGGAACAGATAAGCGTGCTTATCCTTGGGGAGATGAAATCAACGAAAAAATTTGCAACTATGGAAGCACCACGAATGCACTTCAAAGGCTGTTTGGCGGTAAAATTGCCCGAACCAGTCCTGTAGGTTATTTTAATGGTAAAACATATGGTGATTTTGAAACCGAAGACAACAGAAGCCCATATGGCTTATACGACATGGGAGGCAATGCCTGGCAATGGGTAGGTGATGACTATCCTAAAGTTCATTATAGATATTTGCGCGGTGGTAGTTTTATCAACTACGAATACAATATATTCGTTTGGGCCAGAAACAGTGCCGGACCGGACTTCTATAATATCAATATTGGATTTAGATGTGCTAGAGATATAGCTGAAGTAATTGATACAATAGAAGTGACTGAAATAATTGAAGAATAAAACACTGATATATTTCTAATGAATACTCAAAAGCACTGGGAATAATATTATTCTTTCCGGTGCTTTTTTAAACTGAAATATGATAACAAACTAGATTAACAAAATCTTTAATAATGGAGAGATTGAAGAGAAAAATAAAGATTTATTGGGAGCTTATTAAAAGTTTACAAACGATACTATTACTACTAACAGGTATAACCGGGTTTATCAGTTCTCAATGTCCGTATACTAGCTGGGAACTAACAATAGGAATGACTATTAGTTTGTTTCTTGCCATTAGTGGGACTACAGTTTACAATATGATATGGGACAGAGATATTGATGCAAAAATGGAGAGAACCAAAAACCGACCGCTTCCGGCAAATAAAATTACCGTTAAAGAAGCTGTTATTTTTGGTACCATTATGAATGTAGCAGGTATCGGTCTTGCCT
>Ga0256827_10002914_pt1 | contig 10953 bp, 10 predicted proteins | sample CV84metaG_FD_185977 | JGI IMG/M metagenome (GOLD analysis project Ga0256827, IMG submission 185977) | Hydrothermal vent microbial communities from East Pacific Rise, Pacific Ocean - CV84 | ecosystem: Environmental > Aquatic > Marine > Hydrothermal vents | place: Pacific Ocean: East Pacific Rise...
ATCTCCAACAGATTAGTCTTCCCTGTACCACTCTGCCCAATAATACAAATCTTATCAAGAGGCTTACCCTCTTTTTCATGTCCTTTAGGATAGGTCAAATCCAAAGTCAAATCAGTAAACTGCTTATAATTTTTAATTTCTAAATATTCTATTTTCATCTATTTTACCACCAAATACGATTTATTGCCAAATTATACCACACCTCGAACAAGCATAAGCTATAATTCCCCCATGAAAAAAATTAGTCCAAATAAGCCATGTCCATGTGGTAGTCATAAAAAGTATAAAAAATGTTGTCTCATCTATCATAAGGGAGCAAGAGCAAAAACTGCCCTACTTCTTATGAAATCTCGTTATGTGGCTTATGTGGTGGGAGATAGTGCCTATATTATCAAAACTACTCATCCTAATAATAGTGATTATACAGATGATATAGAGAGTTGGAGGGAGAGTATAGAGCTTTTTTCTAGCTCTACAGAGTTTTTGGGGTTGGAGATTTTGGAGTTTATAGATGGAGAGAGTGAGGCATTTGTTACATTTAAGGCTAAACTATCTAGTGGGGATATGGTGGAGAAGAGCCGATTTTTAAAGGTTGAGGGAAGATGGCTTTATGAGTCAAAGTTTTTCACTAAACTCTAAAAGCTCTTTTCTCTCATCTAATTCAAATAATCCTGCAAAGCCTTAGGCTCTAGCTCTCCACCAGAGGCTTTTAGCTCACCAATCGCTAACGCTGTTGCTTTGGCTGCTGCAACAGTTGTGAAGTAGGCTACATTTGCACGTAATACAGACTGTCTGATGGTTTGACCATCTATTTTGCTTCCTGCATCAGCAGAGGTGTTGACAGCTAAGGCTATCTCGTTGTTTTTAATCATGTCATCTATATTTGGGCGACCTTCTGAGATTTTTAGAACTTTGTTAGAGGCTACACCTGCCTCCTCTAGCACTCTGTGTGTTCCTGATGTTGCGTATATCTCAAAACCTAAATCTACAAATGATTTACCTATCTCTGGTACATCTTTTTTGTCATTATTTGAGAGAGACATAAAAATCTTACCCTCTAAAGGAATATTATTTTTTGCTGCAAATTGACTCTTTGCGAATGACATACCAAAGTTATCAGAGATACCCATAACTTCGCCTGTAGACTTCATTTCAGGTCCTAGAAGTAGGTCAGCCCCTGGAAGTTTATTAAATGGGAATACAGCCTCTTTTACAGCTATATGATTTCTTGGTTTTGGTTCTAAGATTTTTTTGTCAAAATCTACTACATTAAAGGTATCATAAAATTTTAGAGCCTCTCTTAAATCTCCTTGAATCATAACTCTTGTAGCAACTTTTGCAAGAGGTAGACCTGTTGCTTTACTAACAAATGGAACAGTTCTTGAAGCTCTTGGATTTACCTCAATAAGATATACTTCATTTTCAAAAATAGCATATTGAATATTCATAAGACCAACAACACCAAGACCAAGAGCGATATTTGCTGTCTGCTCTTTTATCTCTATTAATAGCTCATCTGAGATAGATATGGTTGGTAAGGCACATGCTGAATCACCTGAGTGGATTCCTGCCTCTTCGATATGTTGCATGACAGAGCCAATATATACATCTGTACCATCACAGATAGCATCAACATCAAGCTCTATAGCATTGTTTAGGAACTTGTCGATAAGAACAGGAGCATCGTTTGAGACAGATACAGCCTCATCCATATACTCTTTGATTTCTGCATCAGAATAGACTGTTTTCATACCACGTCCACCAAGTACAAAACTTGGACGAACAAGGACAGGATAACCGATACGATTTGCAACTACAAGAGCTTTCTCTTTTGAGTATACAGTATCATTATTTGGCTGTTTTAGACCGAGTTTATCTATAAATGCAGAAAATAGCTCTCTATCTTCGGCTAGGTCTATGACTTTTGCAGTTGTTCCTGAGATATTTGCTCCAATAGCAGTTAACTGTTTTGCTAATTTTAGTGGAGTTTGACCACCAAAGTGAACAATAACACCATCAGGCTTCTCTATCTCTATAACATTTCTAACGTGTTCAAAATCAATCGGCTCAAAGTATAGGATATCAGAGGTGTCATAGTCAGTTGATACAGTCTCTGGGTTACAGTTGTACATAATTGATTTTACATTCATATCAGCCAAAGCAAAAGAGGCATGAACACAACAGTAATCAAACTCAATACCTTGACCAATTCTATTTGGTCCACCACCTATTACTAGAACTTTTTTATCTTTTGAACTCTCTTTTAGTGTTTCTACTTTTGGAAGTTTAGTGATATTTGTAGTTGAGTATAGATACGGTGTAAGAGCTTGGAACTCTGCTGAACAGGTATCTACTTCATTATACTCTAAAGCCACATCTAGTTTTTCTCTAGCATTATAGATATCATTTTCTGAGAAGTTTTGACCCTCATTTTTATTGATAACTCTCGCAATCATCGCATCAGAGAAGCCATCTGCTTTTACCTCTCTCATTCTTGTTGCGTCTTTAAGAAGGGCTACATCCATTGATTTTTCAACATCTGCTAACTCCTCTAACTGATACAAGAACCAAGGGTCAATCTTGCACCAATCAAAAATCTCTTCTACCGTTTTACCACGTCTAAGAGCCTCGAATACATATAGAACTCTATCTGCATTTGAGCGTCTAATCTCACGGATTAACTCATCCTCATCACAAGCTATAGAGTCAAAACCTATCAGACCTGTCTCTAGTGAGATAAGTGCTTTTTGGAATGACTCTTTGAATGTACGACCAATACTCATAGCCTCTCCAACCGATTTCATGGCTGTACTAAGAGTTGAGTCTGCTTGTGGGAACTTCTCAAAGGTAAATCTTGGAACTTTTGTTACCACATAGTCGATTACAGGTTCAAAACTAGCAGCTGTTCCTGTAATATCATTGGTAATCTCATCAAGAGTAAATCCAACTGCTAAAAGTGTAGCAACTTTTGCTATAGGATAACCTGTAGCTTTTGAAGCCAATGCAGAGGAGCGAGAGACTCTTGGGTTCATCTCGATAACAATCATACGACCATCTTTTGGGTTAATGGAAAATTGAACGTTAGAACCACCTGTATCTACTCCAACTTCTCTTAATATTTTAAAAGAGGCATCTCTCATTCGTTGATACTCTTTGTCTGTAAGTGTTAGAGCAGGGGCAACTGTTATAGAGTCACCTGTATGTACACCCATTGGGTCAAAGTTTTCGATTGAACAGACGATAATACAGTTATCTTTGCTATCTCTAATAACCTCCATCTCATACTCTTTCCATCCAAGAAGAGACTCTTCGATTAGAATTTCAGAGATAGGAGAGGCATCAAGACCACCTTGTACAATTTTTTTGTACTCATCAATGTTATATGCAACACCAGAGCCACCACCTGCCATAGTAAATGAGGCTCTAATAATTAGTGGAAAACCGATATTTGTAGCTACTTTTAGAGCATCTTCCATATTGTAAGCATACTCTGAGATAGGTAAATCCATACCTATCTTAATCATAGCCTCTTTGAACTCTTGACGGTCTTCCCCTTTTTTGATAGCTGCTGGTTTTGCCCCTAAAATTTCGATTCCATCAAGCATTCCTGCCTCATACATCTCCATAGCAGCGTTTAAAGCCGTCTGTCCACCCATTGTTGGTAGAACTGCGTCTACGTTCTCTTTTTTTATAATTTTAGCAATTACCTCAGCTGTAATAGGCTCAACATAGGTTCTATCAGCAAATTCAGGGTCTGTCATAATAGTTGCAGGATTGGAGTTAATAAGAATAACTCTATATCCAAGCTCTTTAAGTGTTTTAGCTGCTTGAGTTCCAGAATAGTCGAATTCACAAGCTTGACCAATAACAATTGGACCTGAGCCGATAAGTAAAATAGTTTTGATGTCAGTGCGTTTTGGCATGAAGATTTACCCTTGATTTTAATTGGAGGATTATACAAAAAAGGGACTTAAGAGGTGATAATAAATAACATAAAAAATCAGCATCATACCTAAAGGAAGTATGTGAAAATTGTATATCAAATATGATGCTAAAATTAGTGTTATGAAAGATTTTTAAGTAACACTATTCAACACCCCGAATAAAAGGAATAAGGAGAAATGGGTGTTGAACAATAACGCTTAAAATGTTTATTTATGTTGTAATTATAATGTAAACAAACAAATAGTAAGCTTAAGCTCTCTTATGTTTTTATAATCAATCATAAGATATAATCTCCAAAATTATAACATAAAGAAGATTGATGAAAAATTATAGTGATATCTACATTCCAAAACCGAGTCCACATGACCCTGATGATAATGGTCATTTTGGAAAACAAGATGATACTCATAGATATGGTGGGCGTTTTGTTCCTGAGACTCTGATGCCAGCACTTGAACAGTTGAGAGTTGATTATGAAGCTGTAAGATTTGATAAAGATTTTTGGTCTGAAGTTGACTACTACTACAAAAACTTTGTAGGTCGTCCATCAGCACTATATTTTGCTGAAAATTTATCAAAAGAGTTAAATGCAAAAATTTATCTAAAAAGAGAGGATTTGAACCATACAGGTGCTCACAAGATAAACCATACGGTAGCACAAGCTGTATTGGCAAAACGTCTTGGTAAAAAGAAAGTCATTGCAGAGACAGGAGCAGGACAACATGGTGTAGCAACAGCTACTGTAGCTGCTCTTTTTGGTCTGGAGTGTGAGGTTTTTATGGGTGCAAAAGATGTAGCACGTCAAGAGTTAAATGTTTTTAGGATGAAACTTTTAGGGGCAAAAGTTCATGCTGTAGAGTCAGGCAGTAAAACTCTAAAAGATGCAATGAATGATGCAATCCGTCACTGGGTTACAAATGCAAGGGATACCTATTATATTATAGGTACGGTTGCAGGCCCTCACCCATATCCTATGATGATACGAGATATTCAGTCGATTATTGGTTGGGAGGCAAAATCTCAATTAAATATGGTTGAGGGGTGTCTGCCTGATAAGGTTATAGCCTGTATTGGTGGTGGTTCAAACGCTCTTGGTATCTTTAATCATTTTTTACAAGACGAGAGTGTAGAGTGTATAGGAATAGAAGCAGGGGGACTAGGACTTGACTCTAAACATGGATGTTCATTGGAAAAAGGAAGCCCAGGAGTTCTTCATGGTCAGCTTAGTTATCTACTTCAAGATGAGGATGGACAGATACAAGAGGCTCACTCTATCTCAGCAGGTCTTGACTACCCAGGGATTGGACCAGAACACGCATTTTTTAAAGACAATAATATAGTAACTTATGACCATATTACAGATGATGAGGCGATGGATGCTTTTGTATGGCTATCCCAAGCAGAGGGAATTATTCCTGCATTTGAGTCTTCTCATGCTGTTGCATATCTGAAAAAGATGAAAAAAGAGGATATAGAGGGTAAGACTATCTTAGTAAATCTATCAGGTAGAGGAGACAAAGATATGATACAAGCACAAGATATTTTAAAAGAGCAGTTTGAATGAAAATTATTTGATGTAATATAGTTAAAAAATTTCTTTGTGTTTTAAAGTTGTAAATTATTTTATAATATTTTATATATTATCTTGCTATGATTTGGTTTAGTTAACAAAAAAGGATTCGTTATGAAAAAAATAATTTTACCGTTTATAATAGTTTTTAGCAACTCTGCTTTTGCAGATGTAAATGATATGATTTCTAATATTGCAGAGCAGTATAAGATGCTTGGAGGACATAAAGCACTAGTTGTTGCGATGGATGATGATAGATATGCTGCTGGTTGGGGTTTTAAGTTTTCAAATACAAGAGGAGCTATTGCTAAAGCTATGGCTGGTTGTGAGAAGTCAAGATTAAACTATCAAGTGCAAGGTAGTTGTCATATATATATGATAGGTAGTGTATTGCAAAATAGAGCTATTCAAAGTTCTAGTATAGTAGAAGAGGTTGTAAGCAGTTCATCTAATAATATTGCTTCAAAAGTATCACCATCTGAATCAAACGAAGTCTTGCTTGAGGAACAGATGATATCAGTTGTAAATTAGTCTATAGGGTCTTTTGGTCAATATACTCTTGAACAAAAGATTTAATTTCAGAGTAGATAAAAGAGTCTCTATACTCTTTTATCTTTCCTCCACTAGCATTTGGATGTCCTCCACCATTTCCTATCTCTTCAGCCATTTTTGAAACATCTAGCTTATTGTTAGAACGTAACGAGAAATTTCCTCTCCAATTAATATCCATATAGAAATCATAATCAGGATTTTCTACTAAAAAGGTATTTCCTAATATAGATGTATTTCCAAGGTTATAACCAAGTAGACCTTTGTATCCACGATAATCTATAGTAAGACGCTGTTTGTCAATGCTTAGTAGTTTAGTCATATATATTGCAGCTAGATTATCTTTTGTATTATCTTTATCCTGTTTAAAAAAAGTTTTTTTGAGTTTATGTAGATTATCATCTAATAGGATATGAGCATTCTCTTTTTCAACATACTCTCTCATAGCATCTATTAAAGATAGTTTTAACTCTCTGTCTTGATTAGGAAAAAGCGTTCGGTTAATCTCTCTTGCTCCAGATATCATTCCTAGACCAACTTTTCCAAACTCAAAGAGTTCATCTTCACTAACCCATATATCAATGGCATTAATAGCTTTTACTATTTTAGCATATCTATTATCTTTATCAAAATTGTGATGCTCTTGTAGCCAATTATAGGTTATAAGAGTTGCACAGCGAGTTGTATCTAATTTGTACCAAGCATATTGTGTGGCTGTTTTTTCACCTGAACCATGATGGTCAAGAAGTTGGATTTTAGCACCTACCTCCATCGCTTCTGCCTCTAGCCATTTTGCCTCTTTTGGTGTTAGGTTTAAATCAGTTACCAAGATAATATGTTCTCTGTTTTTTCCTAAAAATTTTTCACGTTTGATAGTTGTAATAATCTCTTCAAGTCTAGTTTTGACCTCTGGGCCATAGTTTGCATTGTATGATTGTATATGTTCAAAACAGTTTTGGGTTAGGTATTGACAACCATAGCCATCAAGGTCAATGTGTGATAGGTGGTAAATTTGCATAATATATTAGATATCCTCTAAAGTAAGTTCTGTTAGAAATGTATCTATTTTATGTTGAAAGTTAGTTAAAAATGGTGATATACTACACATACCAATAGCACCATTAGGACAGGTATCAGCATATTGACTACAATCAAAAATAGCAGGTGGTTTACCCTCTGCTGATATAATTATCTCTGATAGGGTTATCTGTGAAGCATCTCTAGCCATAATAAAACCACCATGAGCTCCTTTTTTTGATTCAAGAATTCCTGATTTTGCTAGAGATTGTAAAATTTTTGCCAAAAAGCTTTTGGGAAAGTTTAGTTCAGTAGCCAACTGTTCAGCACCAATAGGTTTTTCAGAGTTTCTAATAGTATCTAATGAGAGTAGGGCATATTCACTTGCACGTGTTAATAGCATATATTTATATTCCTTAATTTTATTTTCTAATTAGGAGTATTTTACTCTAACTTCTATTAATTATTGATTGTAATCTCTATTTAAATAAATCGTGCTAAAATACGGCTCATTTTATTTAAAATTGTTTTAGATAAAAAATAAAACTACCAATCAGGAGGTCATTATGGCTTTAGATACGGCAAATAAGCAAGAGATAATTGCTAAATATTCAAGAGGTGAGAACGATACAGGTTCTACAGAAGTTCAAGTTGCATTAATTACAGCGAGAATCAAATACTTAACAGAGCATCTTAAAACAAACAAAAAAGACCACTCTTCAAGACTAGGACTACTTAAATTAGTTGGTCAAAGAAGAAGACTTATGAGATATTTAAGAAAAACTGATTTGACAAGATGGAGTACCATCAAAGCTGACCTTGGGATTAGAAACTAGTTTTTTTCTCTACTTATCAACACAAGGTTTTTACCTTGTGTCTTTTTATTCTTCTTTTTACTAATATCAAAAATAACCCCTTTTAAATTCTTTTATTACACCTTAAATATTTTATTCTGTTTATCATTTATTGAAATAGAGAATAGTATATTTAATAAACTTTAGTCATATAGACTAAACTATTGTTAGTTTTTTTACTAAGAATAACCTTGACAAAATTAACTCAATGTTGTATAATTCGCTCAATCTTTAAAATATTTTGTATATTTTAAAGACATAAATCATATTAAATAGGAGTCATATCTATATGAGTACAGAGCAAAAAAACTCATCCATAGACGTTGTTGAAGTAGAAACGATTGAAACTTCCTCTTTTGAAAATCAAGAAGTTGAGCCTCAAGAGGGTGCTGAATCTTCTGAGCTTGAAGAGCTTAGGGCATCTGTTGCATCTTGGGAAGATAAATTTCTAAGAACTCATGCAAGTTTTGAGAATAGCAAAAAACTTTTGGTTAAAGATAAAGTAGCTGCAGTCGCTTATGCAAACGAGAGTTTTGCAAATGATATCTTGTCAGTAGTAGACTCCTTTGAGAGTGCATTGGCAACTATTGAGGCTACAGATAGTCAAAATAGCTCAGAGGTTTTGGAAAAAATCAAAGAGGGCTTGGCACTGACATATGGACAACTTACAAAAGTACTTGAAAAAAATAGTATAAAAGCTGTTGAGTGTGAGGGGCAGTTTAATCCAGAAGTACATCAAGCTATTATGCAAGTAGAGAGTGCAGAGCATGAAGCAGGAGAGATAGTACAGGTTTTACAAAAAGGTTATACTATTAAGGATAGAGTTCTTAGACCAGCTATGGTAAGCACAGCCAAATAGACAAATGCAACTAAAGTAGCATTGTTTATTTAAAAAAAACTATACAATGCAATAATTAAACGAAAATGATTAAAATTAAGGAAAAAATATATGAGTAAAGTATTAGGAATAGATTTAGGAACAACAAACTCTGCAATGTCAGTGTTTGAGAATGGTGAAGCTAAGATTATTGCAAACAAAGAGGGTAAAAATACAACACCTTCAATTGTAGCATTTACAGATAAAGGTGAAGTTTTAGTTGGTGAGTCTGCAAAAAGACAAGCTATTACTAACCCTGAAAAGACCATCTACTCTATCAAAAGAATTATGGGAATGATGTTTGATGAAGAACACGCAGCAGAGGCAAAAGCTAGACTTCCTTATCACATTATAGATAGAAATGGTGCGTGTGCTATTGAGATTGCAGAGAAGACCTATACACCTCAAGAGATTTCAGCAAAAATTCTTATGAAGTTAAAAGAAGATGCAGAGGCTTACCTTGGTGAGACTGTAACTGATGCTGTTATTACAGTACCTGCTTATTTTAATGATGCACAGAGAAAAGCAACTAAAGAGGCTGGAACTATTGCAGGTCTTAATGTACTAAGAATTATCAATGAGCCAACAAGTGCCGCGTTAGCGTATGGTCTTGATAAAAAAGAGGCAGAGCAGATTGTAGTTTATGACCTTGGTGGTGGTACATTTGATGCTACAGTACTTGAAACTGGTGATAATGTAGTTGAAGTTATGGCAACAGGTGGAGATGCATTCCTTGGTGGTGATGACTTTGATAATCAAATTATTGACTTTGTAGCATCTGAGTTTAAATCTGAGACAGGTGTTGATATCAAAGCTGATGTTATGGCACTTCAAAGAGTAAAAGATGCTGCTGAAAATGCTAAAAAAGAGCTTTCATCTTCAACTGAAACAGAGATTAACTTACCATTTATTACAGCAGATGCAAGTGGACCAAAACACCTTATCCAAAAGATTACAAGAGCAAAATTTGAGTCTTTGATTGAGTCTATGGTAGAGAGTACTATTGCAACTATTAAAAATGTTCTTAAAGATGCAGATGTTACAGCTTCTGAGATTAATGAGATTGTTATGGTTGGTGGGTCTACAAGAATTCCATTGGTTCAAGAGAAAGTTAAATCATTCTTTGGAAAAGAGCTTAACAAATCAGTAAACCCTGATGAGGTTGTTGCACTTGGTGCTGCTATTCAAGGTGGTGTACTTAAAGGTGACGTTAAAGATGTACTTCTACTAGATGTTACACCATTAAGCCTTGGAATTGAGACTTTGGGTGGAGTTACTACTAAAGTAATCGAAAAAGGTACTACAATTCCTGCTAAAAAATCACAAGTGTTCTCAACAGCTGAAGATAACCAACCAGCAGTTAGTATCAATGTACTTCAAGGTGAAAGAGAGTTTAGTAGAGATAACAAACAACTAGGAATGTTTGAGCTTAGAGACATCCCAGCAGCTCCAAGAGGTGTACCACAAATTGAGGTGACATTTGATATTGATGCAAATGGTATTTTGACTGTTTCTGGACAAGATAAAGGTACAGGTAAATCACAAGAGATTAAGATTACTGGTTCGTCAGGACTTTCAGATGAAGAGATTGAAAAAATGGTTCAAGATGCAGAGGCTAACAAAGCAGAAGATGAGAAGAGAAAAGCTCTTGTAGATGCTAGAAATCAAGCTGATGCTCTTGTTCACCAAACCAAAAAATCATTAACTGATTTGGGCGATAATTTTGATGCAGGTGAAAAAGCAGGAATTGAAGCATCAATTAAAGATGTTGAAGCACTTCTTAAAGATGACAATGCAACAAAAGAGCAGATTGAAGAGAAAGTTAAAATTTTAACTGAGAAATCTCACAAACTAGCAGAAGCAGTTTACGCTAAAGAGCAAGGTGCAAATAAAGAGACAGCAGCTAAAAAAGCAGATGAAGATGATATCATTGATGCAGAGGTAGAGTAATCTATTTTAGTTTTTACTTTTGAGACAAGGGTTTCCTTGTCTCGATTTCTTCCTGTTTTTTTCCCCACTTTTTCCCCCATTTTCAACTTATATAATACAAATAATATGTTAAGAAACAAATGCTAAAATAAACAATCAAATAAAAAGAGGTCAAATGCCATACATAGACTGGTTAGGAAAAGATGATGTTG
>Ga0256827_10002915_pt1 | contig 10952 bp, 10 predicted proteins | sample CV84metaG_FD_185977 | JGI IMG/M metagenome (GOLD analysis project Ga0256827, IMG submission 185977) | Hydrothermal vent microbial communities from East Pacific Rise, Pacific Ocean - CV84 | ecosystem: Environmental > Aquatic > Marine > Hydrothermal vents | place: Pacific Ocean: East Pacific Rise...
AGAATTGATATAGCTGATAGATTTGAGATATTACCAAACCTAATTATTCCTATCTCTTCAACAGATAAATATAATTTAGAACAGTTAGTTGCAAAAATTATAGAGGTGTTACCAAATGAAAAAAAGTCATCATTTGCGAGAGAAGCAAAAGATGAAAATATCTCTGAAGAGACATATGAAAAAGCTGAAAAAGGAACTTGGGATGCAATAAAAGAACAGTTTAGTGATGTTTGGGATTCTGTAAAAGATTCTGTTGCTGATGTTATTATTGCTACTGCTCCAAAACTTATAGAAAAAGGTTTAGAATTTATTAAAAATAAATGGTTTTAATATTTAGAAAAGAGATAAAAAATATTTATCTCTTTTTAGTTATTTAAAAAATATCTCTCAATTCCATTTGCTAATCCAATTGCTAATTTCTTTTGATATCTATTATTTACCAATCTTCTTGCTTCTCTTGGATGTGTTATAAATCCTACTTCTACCAATACAGATGGCATCTGAGCCCCAACTAAAACCCAAAAAGGTCCTTCTCTAACTCCACCATCATAAATATCATTATAATTTTTCTTTAATGATGCTAACATACTTCGTTGTAGATCAATAGCTAATTTATTAGATGCTATCATATTATGAGTACCTAAAGTATTTAAAAAACTCTCTTTACCATAAAAATTCATATCACTAATATCAGCAGAATTCTCTTTTGCTGCAACTTTTTTTGCTCTATTTGAACGAGATTTTGATAAAAAATAACACTCTATTCCATGCACTTTATCTGCACTTTTTTTAGAGACAGCATTTGCATGAATACTTATAAATATATCTGCATTGTTTCTATTTGCAAATTTAGTACGGTGACTTAATTTCACAAAGTTATCACCATCTCTTGTCATATCAACAGTATAACCTCTAGCAATTAATATTTTTTTTAGTTTCTGAGCAATAGAGAGTACAACCATTTTCTCTCTATATTTTTTATACCCTATTGCACCAGGATCTTTACCACCATGTCCAGCATCAATCACTATAATTTTATTTCTATCTAATCTCTTCGGTGCAATATATTTAGATATATAACTGTTTTGAGAAACTACTCTTTTCTCTTTTTTTTCTCTATTATTAATCGAAATTTGTAGTTTATTAGACTTTATATTATATTTAACTTTTAAAAGCCTATTATTTTCAATTACTAATCTTAAAACACTATTTTTATATTGTGCTATTCTAACTCTTAGTATATCTGCTTTTCCAACACTATGTGATTTATTGATAAAAGCTGTTTGAATATCAAAAACATATTTATATCGTTCTCTTTTATCATCAAAAATAGTAAAATAATTAACTTTATTTTCATCCAATTTTTTATCAAAAGAGAGTGTTAAAATGTTATCTTTCCAATAACTAGATTGTAAAATATAAGAACTTTGAACTTTAACACTATTTTTATATTCTTGCTTTTTACTCTGAGGTTTCATATGTGAAAGTTCTAAACTATACTGTTTCACATCTATATGCAATTTCTTACCACTCTCTATTATTCCCTTTAAAGATTTTAACTTTAAGGAGTTATTATCGTTCATAATAGAACGTAAATAAAGATTTTTATAATCATTATATGCACGAAACTGTTTACTCTTATCATCTGATTTTATTAGATTATTTGCCCTTTTTAATACAGTATTATTATTAAAAGCATAAAGAGTTATGACAGAGATACAAAGTAGAACAAAATAGCGCATCATCGGTTAATTATTCACCCTCAATAAGTTTTGTTAAAAGTTCTTTAACAGAAATTATCTCTTTAAGTTTATATCCATTTGTTCCAGAGAAAAATAATCCTGTATCTAATTTACCCAAATAAGCATCACTTAACCTATCTGCAATACAAAAACCAACCTCTCTTGCTTCAACACCACGATTACAAGGAGCTACACAATTAGAGATACATTTTATTTCTGGTCCCTCTCTCTTCTCTACTAAACGTGTTAAATTTGTAACAACACCTTGTGCAGGATAACCAACAGGAGATTTCATCAATTTTATATCATCTTTCTTCGCATTTATAAGAACTTGCTTAAGATTATCATGTGCATCACATTCATCTGTACCTATAAAACGAGTTCCCATCTGAACACCTCTTGCACCTAAGGCAAACATCTCTTCTATATCAGATTTATCCCAAACACCACCAGCAGCAATAACAGGAATATCTCCCCATTTAGCAGCTTCTTCAACAACTGGTGCAACAATATTTTCAAGCTGATTTTCAGGGAGTTTACATTGATCATAACTAAAACCTTGATGTCCACCACTTTTAGGACCTTCAACAACAACTGCATCAGGTAAACGGTTATATCTTTTTTGCCAACGTTTACAGATTATCTTCAAAGCTTTTGGAGAAGAAACAATAGGAACTAAAGCAACATCTGGATACCCTTCAGTAAATTCTGGCATATTAGTCGGAAGCCCTGCTCCTGTAATAATAATATCAGCACCAAACTCGCAAGCATTTTTTACAGCATCACCGTAACCACTCATAGCATACAAAATATTTACAGCTAAAGGTTTATCTCCACAGATTTTTCTTGCATTTTTCAAAATAGCTTCTAAACCATCTTTTGAATAGAAATTTAATTCCGATAAAGGTCTATCTGAAACAACTTTACCTGCATATTTTTTATCTTCATAATAACCTGTTCCAACAGAACTAATTACACCTAGTCCACCCTCTTTTGAAACAGTTCCAGCTAATCTGTCCCAACTAATACCAACACCCATTCCACCTTGAACAATAGGTTTTTCAATTATATGTTTTCCAATTTTTAAAGAGTTAAAGCTCATTAGTTCACCTTTAATTTAGCAAATTTTCTTTTTCCAACTTGAAGTAGATACTCTCCAGTTGAAAGTTGTAACTGCATATCTGATATTTTTTCTTGGTTTATTTTAACACCACCTTGCTTAATATCTCTTCTAGCTTGAGAAGTCGATGGCTCTATTTTACAATCTACAAGTGCTTTTGCTATCCATATTTCACCATCACAAGAAAATTCATCTATATCTGTTGGAATTTGACTCTTTGAATGTATTTTATCAAACTCATTTTTAGCATTTTCAGCTAATTCTTGAGAATGGAAACGTGCAGTTATCTCTAAAGCTAATGATTCTTTCACTTTTTTAGGATGCAATACACTATTTTCGACATCTTTTTGCATTGATGCTATTTCATCTAAAGATTTATTACTTAAAAGTTCAAAATATCTCCACATAAGCTCATCAGATATACTTAAAATCTTTCCAAACATATCATTTGGTTCATCAGCAACACCGATATAATTACCTAAAGATTTACTCATCTTCTGAACACCATCAAGACCCTCTAAAATAGGCATCATTAAAACAGCTTGCTGTTTTTTTATCTCATAAGATTTTTGAAGATGTCTACCCATTAAAAGATTAAATTTTTGATCAGTTCCACCTATCTCAATATCACTTTGAAGAACAACACTATCATACCCTTGAAGTAATGGATATGTAAATTCATGGATAGCTATATCATCATTATTTTTATAACGTTTTTTAAAATCATCTCTTTCTAACATTCTAGCTACTGTTCTTTTTGCCATAAGTTCTAAAAAAGCCATTGGTGTCAATTTCTCTAACCACTCATGATTATAAACAACAGTTGTTTTACTCTCATCTAAAATCTTAAAAGCCTGATCTGTATAACTTTTTATATTCTTTTTTACTTCCTCTTGAGTTAAAACTTTTCTTGTGGCACTTTTTCCTGTTGGATCACCTATTGTAGCTGTAAAACTACCAATTAGGAATTGAACCTCTCCACCATATTTTTGAAATGTAGCAAGTTTTTGTAAAAGTACCGTATGCCCTAAATGTAAATCAGGTGCAGTAGGATCAAAGCCACATTTAATAGTATAATTTTTACCCTCTTCATAATATGCTTTTAATAATTTTTCTACTCTTGGCATATCTATTATCTCAACAGAGCCTCTATTAATCTCTCGTAAAGCTTCCTCTAACATTCTATTATCCTCTTTAATTTTTATATGCATCATCTGTTCTAACAAGATGTATCACTTTGATTTTATGTTCCATTTTCAAACGTAAAGTATTAATATCTGCCATTTTAGACTCAAACTCTATTTCACAATACTTTATATAATTACTCTTCTCTTTGCCTAATTCAATAGAGTTTATATCTATATCTAATTTTGCTAAATATGTCAAGAAATTTGCTAATGCACCCTTCTCATTTTGCATAGATATTATAAGATTATATTTATATATCTTTTGCTCTTCCCATCTAACAAAAACCATATCTTTTTTTTCATCTATCATTTTTAATGCTTGATCACACATCTTATGATGTACATAAACTTTTTTATTTTCTAAAAAACCTATAATTTCATCACCAGATTTTGGATGACAACAGTAATCAAAAACAACATCATCAACATCATTAACACTAAAAATCTCAATTCCAGAAAAAATTTTTGAACTCAGCTTAAATCTATTTTCTAATTTTTTTCTCTCTGTATATCTATAAATAACATTTTTAAAATGCTCTATATCACAAGGTATTTTTGCTTGTGTATCACATCTATTTACACTAAACCAATCTTCAATTGATGAAGTTTCAACACTAATAGCTGTTGCAACTATATTTATTGCTGATTTAGTATTTATATCCCTAATTCTTGCATTACAATTAAATCGCATATTTGTCTTTGCTCGAGAAGTTTTAACTGCATCTATCCAACTACATCTTGTAATTATATTATCAGACATAATTATTTTTACAATATCTCCATTTTTAAGTTCACTCAAAAGAGATACTTTTTCTTTATTAACCAATGCCGAAAATGCTTTATTCCCAACTTCACTATGTACAGCATATGCAAAATCTAAAACAACAGCTTCTCGAGGTAATGTAAATGGATCTCCTTTAGGCGAAAATATAGCTATATCTTCAGAGTAAAGATCATTTTTAATCAACTCATAAAAATCCTCTATCGATTCATTTTGATATTGTAAATTATTTAACCAATCTAGTTTAATATTATTTCCACCACTCTTATATTTCCAATGTGCTGCTATTCCTAATTCAGCTGTTTTATGCATATCATAAGTGCGAATTTGTACCTCTAAAATAGCTGTTTTATAAAAAACTGTTGTATGAAGAGTTTGATAACCATTATCTTTTGCAACAGCAATATAATCTTTAAAACGAGAAGAAAGAGGTTGAAAATGAAGATGTATAAGACCTAAAATATTATAACACTTAACTGCATCAGATGTTAGAATACGAATCGCTAAAAGATCCAATACTTCATCTATTGATATCCCTTTTCTCTGCATTTTAAGATAGATAGAATATCTATGCTTAACACGTGAAAGTATCTCAAAATCATCCTCACAAAATCCATTTTTAATCAATAAACTATGAATAGACTCTTTAAAATCTACCATTTTCATCTCTATCTCATGATAGTTTGTATCCAAGTATTTATCAATAATCTTTTTATCTTCTTTAAAAAGATAACTAAAACTTAGATCTTCTAAAATATTTTTTAAAAATGAGATACCTAACCTATGTGCAATAGGAGCATAAACAACTAAAGTCTCTTCTGAAATTCTTAATTGTTTTGCTTCGGGAACAGCATCTAAAGTAAGCATATTATGCAATCTATCACAAAGTTTAACAACTAAAACTCTTACATCAGCAATACTTGCTAAAAGCATTTTTCGAAAAGTTAAGGCTGATACAACCAATTTTTCATTTGATGATGACGGAATTAACTCTGCATCTCTAATCGTATCTATCTTTGTTAAACCCTCTACTAAATGTGCAACATCTTTGCCAAAAAGATCTAAAATAGTTTCAATAGTTATAGGAGTATCTTCGACAACATCATGAAGTAATGCAGCGATCGCCATAGATTCATCATCGGTAATAGAAGCAACAATACCAGCAACTAATATAGGATGTGTAACATAGGGTTCGCCACTTTTTCTAAACTGATCTTTATGTGCTTGAATAGAGTATGAAAGTGCTTTATTTAATATATCTGATTGTTTAATTTGGGAAAAAAGATAAGAAGATGCCGAGTCAACATCTTTAAGATGTTTAACTTTTTCTATATCTATTTGACTCAGCGACAAGATAACTACTTTTGAGAAGCTACAAAACCTTTAATCACTACAAGGCCTTCTGCAATTTCCATAAGTGCTAAATCTGCAAATTTAATAGTTCTTGGATCTATATTTAATTTACTTGTTGCACCATCAGCAAGTTCGTCAGCTCTTTTAGCGATAGCTAATGCTAACTGATAACGGTCTACTTGAGGGTTTTCATTTAAAATTTTAGCTGTTAATTCTTCAACTTTCATATTGTAATTCCTTTAAAATTATTTAACTATTGAACAGTTATTCATATTACCATCTAATATATCTAACAGATTTCCTGATTTAAACATATCACAAACAATAATAGGAAGTTTGTTCTCTTTAGCAAGAGCGATCGATGTATCATCCATAACTTTAATATGTTCAGTTAATGCTTGATCATAACTTAATGCAGAAAGCTTTTTAGCATCATCAAATTTTGCAGGATCTTTATCATAAACACCATCTACTTTTGTAGCTTTAATGATAACTTCTGCACCTATTTCAACTGCTCTAAGTGTTGCAGCTGTATCAGTTGTAAAAAATGGATTACCTGTTCCTGCTGCAAAAATAACAACACGACCTTTTTCTAAATGACGAATAGCTTTACGGTTTATATATGCTTCCGCTATCTGCTCCATTTTAATTGCAGTTTGCATACGAACTTCAAGTCCAGCATATTCACAAGCCTCTTGCATCGCTACACCATTAATAACAGTAGCAAGCATACCCATATAGTCACCAGATGTACGTTTAATGATACCATCTTGAGCAGCAGTAACACCACGAATAATATTACCACCACCAATCACAATACCAACCTCTATACCAGCATCTACTAAAGATTTAATCTCTTGAGCAATATACTTTAATATTTGTGTGTCAATCCCATGACCTGCTTCACCAGCAAGAGCTTCACCTGAAAACTTAACTAATACACGTTTGTTAGTCATAGATATACCTTTATTATAAAATCCTTGAATGATACTCAAAAATCTCTTTGATTATGATAATTTTAAATAAAAATCTTTTAAAATTAAAAAAATGGTTAAAAACCATAAAACATTTAAAATTATATTTTCATCTAATCCTAAATTATAAAGATATGGAAATCCTAAAAAAAAAGGCCATTTAAAAAAATAGAAAAATAGAATTGCAGAACCATACAACTCTTTAAAAATCTTTTCTCTTTCATTCATAATTTATACCTTAAACTTTTTTATACTCTAAAATAAGCTCTTTAAGCTCTTTTATCTCATCTCTCAACGTCTTTATCTCATCTAGCATATCAACATTTTCTTCATTTGTTAATTCATTCATAGCATCAACAACAACAGCAACAATAAGGTTTATCATAATAAAAGTTGCTATTAAAATATATGGAATAAAAAAAAGCCATGCATTTGGATGTTGTTCCATTATTGGCCGTACTATACCCATTGACCAAGATTCTAATGTCATTATTTGAAATAATGTATAGATAGAGTCACCTAATGTTCCAAACCATTCAGGAAATGTCTCAGCATATAGATTTGTAGCCATAATAGCAAAAATATAAAATATAAGAAGCAACAATGCACCTATTGCACCCATTCCAGGCATAACTTTAACTAAAGCCATAACAATTTTTTTCATCTGAGGTACAACAGTAATTAAACGTAGTAATCTTAAAACACGCATAACACGAAAAATCTCAAATCCAGCATTTGCTGGAACTAATGAGATTAATACGATACTTAAATCAAATAAACTCCAAGCATCTTTAAAAAAAGATATTCTATATATGTAAATTCTTAAAACTATTTCAATAGTAAAAATAAGAACAACAAGTGTATTGAAATATGTTGCATAAACACCATAATGAAGTTCAAAATCTTTTGATGTTTCAAAACCCATTATTATTCCATTTAATATAATTATAGTAATAATAAATCTTTGAAAAAATTGACTATCTATTATCTTTTTTATTTTAATAAACACTTCTCTTATCCTCTTTTTAACTCGACCTTACTCTCTTGATAGATCGCATTTTTACCCTCTAAAGAATGTTTTGATGATGTAAGATTATTAACACCTTTTGTACCACTGTAAATTAGAACACAATCATTTCTTATGTTGTCATCTAATTTTACTTGCAATTTTAAACTTCCATTTACAGATATTATATTAGCTATTTCACCATCTTTAAATTCAGAAGAGCTATTTAAATAGACTTTATTTTCTCTATGAAATTGTGAATTTAAACTTTTTCTACTCTTTGGAGTTATTAAAAATAAGTTATCTTTCATATTAAAATCATTATCATATTCATCTAAAAAAAGATACTCTCCATCATCTGTATCAAAACAATTTTTATAAGGAATATCATCTCGATCTTTAACAACTAACCTTCCTTCATTATCCTCTTCTGCAAAACTTTTAAAATAATCTATATAAAATTGTTCACTCTTTAACTCTATACCAAACCTATTACATAAATAAGATGCTAAATCATATTCACTTATACCAATATCTGTATCTTTTTGCTTATTCATCAAAATCATTGTGTTATGAGAATAAGATGTTCTTATATCATTTTTATATAAAAAACTTTTAGCAGGAATAATTAAGTCAGCTATTTGAGATGTTTCATTTTCATATAATCCAAAATATATAATATTTTCAACCTTCTCCATAGAATTTTTTACTCTTAAACTATTTGGCATCTGTGATAAAGGATTTGCTCCTTGAATAAAAACTGTTTTATAAATAGAAAAAAGAGTATCAACTTTTGAAACTTTTTTCTTTTTTGTTTGAAAAAATGGAGATTTGATACCATCTTTTGAATTACCAAGATAGCTAACACCACATCCCTCTTTTCCAAATAATCCTATAAAAACAGCAAAAGCATCAATAGCTCTCATTATATCTGCTCCATCAGCATATTTTTGAATACCAACACCACAAATAATTGCAACTTTTTTATCTTTAATAATCTCTAATAGTTTTCCTATTTCCCCTAAAGTAACATCTATCTCTTGAAGTTTTGATTTAATTCTAATTGTTTGAGTTAACTCATAAAATTCTTCATATTCACTAGCAAATTTTTGCATATATTTTTCATCACAAAAACCATTTAAATATGCAAAACGACTTAAAAGCATCGCTAAAATATAATCTCCATGAGGTTTTAATTGAATATGTAAATCTGCTTTTTTTGCTATATCTATTTTAATAGGATCAATAACAATAATCTGTTTATCTTTTAATATTGGTAAAAGATGACTCGATGTAGTATGAGGGTTACGTCCCCAAAGTATAACAACCTCTGATTTTTTTATCTCACTTAAAGAGATATTTTTATTACTACCTCTACCCTCTAAAATACCTGCTTCTCCAGCACCATCACACAAGCTTCCATCTGTTAGATTTACATCAAATGAGGCAAAAAAATGATCCGTAACCTCCTGCATCAAACCAAAATTTCCATTACCTCGATAATGAAGTATCTGATTCTTTTCTGTTATCTTTAATATCTGAGTTAAAATCTCTAAAGCTTTTTCCAGAGATATGTTTTCTCCCTTATAGGATGCAGAATCGATCGTTTTAAACTCTTCATAATGATTTAAATGTGAACATAAAAAGCCTTCTGTATATCCATCTTTTTTTGCTTTAATTTTATCATCTTCATAAACTATTTCACAAGCATCATAACAATCTAAAGGACATCCTGAAAAGTTATTCATCTCTTAACTCTATTTGAACAAGTTTTGAAAAAAGTTTAGGTGCATCTATAATAATTTGAGCTTTATATTTAGAGATATTTGTACTATCTGATATATAAGTAACTCTACTTATCTTATAATTTGTTTTTAAATCATTAATATATACAACTTTTTTCTTAGCATCTAATACATCTATATCATCTAAAAAAATCGTTAACTTTCCTTTTGATATATCTGCAACTTGTGCTAACGGTGTTGCTATATTTACCATCTGTCCAACTTTTACAGATAAAGAATAAAGTACAAAATCTTTTCCTATTAAGTTTTTATCTTTTATCATTTTTTCAAGTTGTGTTCGTCGATATTTTAAATCTGTGATTTGAATTTTATAATTATTTATCTCTTTTTTCATACTCAAATAACTATTTTCACTATTCATCAAATTATAAAATTCAGCATCTTTTTCAACAATTGATTTTATAGATAGTTTTTCTATCCTTTTATAATTTTTTCGTTTTTTATCTAATGATCTTTTAAGATTTACTAAAATAGACTCACTAGTTTTAACTGTTTCTCTTAAATAATCTATCTTATCTTTTACAGTTTTAAGTTCATCTCTATTTAAACTAGTATCTATTTTAATATATGATTTATCTGTTAATATTTTTCCTAAACTATTTTCATCTGTATATAAAACTAACCCTGAAACATTTGATGATATATTGCGAAGCTCATAAGGTTCAACCTTAGAATAATATGTTTGAGAGAACAAAAGTGTTGCAGTAGATACCAAGAGTGTTAAAATTTTCACTATCTATTTCCTTATTTTAAATAGTCTATTCTACCATTTCATTATTAACATTAAAGCATATTTCATTGTATTTTAGATACTATTAAAAAAAGTTTAAACAAAGGAGTTTCATGTCTGTTTTAGATAATGTTGATGCTGCCACTAATCTAGCTAAAAATAATGAACTTCAACTATTAGTTTTTAGAATATCTAATGACAAAGTATCTTCATACTATGCAATTAATGTATTTAAAACACGAGAAGTTGTTGAA
>Ga0256827_10002917_pt1 | contig 10947 bp, 11 predicted proteins | sample CV84metaG_FD_185977 | JGI IMG/M metagenome (GOLD analysis project Ga0256827, IMG submission 185977) | Hydrothermal vent microbial communities from East Pacific Rise, Pacific Ocean - CV84 | ecosystem: Environmental > Aquatic > Marine > Hydrothermal vents | place: Pacific Ocean: East Pacific Rise...
AAGAGAGTAGATGTAGAGAAGTGCAGAGAGATGTTTGAGATGTATCTTTATAAAAACCAAGCTATTTTTTAATTTTTTCACTATTTTTAACTATAACTTAATGTAATTTTGAACATTATAAAGAGATATACATTAAAAGGATTATTATTGCAAGAGCATGAAGAGAGTTATGAACATAGGCTTTTTCGCCAAAAAGAGAAGGTTTATAAAAAAGAGGTACAAGCGTTAGAGAAGCAGATATTTGCTTCTAATTTGAAAGTTTGGATAATAGGAATCATATTGGTAGCTGAAGTTATTTTTGTAATCTCTTACTTTATGAATTCAGGTCTGTTGGGAGAGGTGAGTACCTCTAAAAATAAAGTGGCTGTTGTTCGTTACAATAAACAGGTGACTGAAAAATTTACAACTACAGTTATGGAGAAGATGGATTCGATTAGAGAGGATAAGAGTTATAAATCGGTTCTATTTATTATGGGTTCTCCAGGGGGTTCTCCTACGGCTAGTGAGGAGTTAAGTGAGTATCTAAAAGATTACCAAAAAGATTTGCCTATTACTATGTATGTTGACTCAATAGCTGCGAGTGGTGGGTACTATATAGCTTCTGCTGTGAAGCCTCTGATTGCTAATAAAAATGCTATTGTTGGTTCTATTGGTGTGATTATGCCCCATTATAACTTTGGTGAGTTGGCAAAAAATGTGGGGGTCGAAGAGGATTTTATGTCAGCAGGGAAGTTTAAAAAACCTATCTCTATGTTCTCTAAGATTGATGATGAGAACCGAGAGTATATGACAAAACATCTGCTTAAACCTACTTATGATAACTTTGTTCAGTCGGTGGCTGATAATCGTGGGCTAAAAAAAGAGGATATTTTACCATTTGCCGAGGGTAAAATATTTATAGCCAATGTTCCAGAGATAAAAGGTATTTTGGTAGATGAAATCTCTTCGTTATATCGTGTTAAAAAGAAAATTCGAAATGATTTTAATGGTACAAAGATAGATTTTGTAGATATTAATTTAGAAAAAGAGCCTTCGTTTTTTCCACAAGTTAAAGTGGATTTAGATTTACAAAGTGCTTTTTCTAGTTTGAAGATGCAGTAGTATCTCTTGATTATATAGTTGAGTTTTTTGTTCCCAATTTAAATTGGGAACATCTAAACTACTCTGCTAAAATTTTAGCCTTTTTATTTGCTTGAATAGAGTTGTATGTTGCTACAGCGATAAAAAGAACACCCACTGTACCGACCACCACTTCATCTATATGAATAAAAATCTCTGCCAACATAATTACAGCCAGTGCAAATATTGCGTAGTGCGCTCCATGCTCTAGGTATCGGTACTCTGTTAATGTCTTTTTCTCCAACATATAGAGTGTTAAACTTCGCACAAACATTGCTCCAATTCCAAGACCAATCATAATAATAAAAATATCAGAGCTTAATGCAAATGCTCCAATAACTCCATCAAAACTAAATGAAGCATCTAAAACCTCTAGGTATAAAAAGCCCATGATTCCACTTCGTACACCATTGACATTAAACAGATTATCTAACGAAGCTATTAGAGAGTAGAGTATAATTCCCATAGAGTAGGCTACTGCTATCTGATAGCTTTGGCTATATAAAGTTATAACCATACCAATTACAGTTGTTAACATCATCTGAATACTCTTCATTTCACCCATTTTACCAAGCATATTTGAGCTTTCAATAATGGTTATCCACTTCTCTTCTCGGTCTGTTTCAAAGATAAAATGAAGAAAGACCATCATTAAGAATGAACCACCAAATGCGTATATAAGTGTCTGTACAGACTCTAAAGTGGTTTTATATTTTAATGGGTCATTGAGTGCTATATTAAATGTTTCAAATAAGCCCATACCACTAGCAATTGCCACAATAATAACTGGAAATAAAAATCGCATCCCAAACACAGCGATTGGTATTCCCCAAGTTATAAAGCGTTTTTGCCACTTAATTTCCATTGTCTCTAGGACTTTTGCATTAACTACGGCATTATCAAACGATAATGACACCTCTAATATAGCTAAAAGTGCTACAATATAGAAAGCGTGAAGCCCTCCAATAATGAGTGCGAGACCCAAACCTACAACTGTAATAAGAATTGAACTTTTAAAATGTTTCATTCTTGTCCCCTTAATCTTTTAATTTACAAGCGATAGTTTATATGAATAGAGAAAGTTTTACAATAGAACTTTTTAAAACTTTTTAAAACTTTTTTATAATAAACTGTGAAGTATTTAATCACGGTATCTATTGCACTATAATTTCAACAAAATCTTGTTTATAATTAATTTTACTCTTGTATAATTGATACTAAAACTATTACAACTTAAAAAAAGGGATTAGATGAATGGTTTTACACAAAAACTTAGGCTCATTTATATAGAATTATTCAATGAGGATATAGATAAATTTACAGAAGCTCTAATAGACCATCAGAAATATAAATCTAATAATGGAGATAACCAAGAGAAAGAAGAGGAGAGTAAAAAACAGTTTTTTTTAAATAGAAAAACAGTATTGCGTCGTTGGTTATTAAAGGGGACAAGTTGTACACCTGATTTTCAGAAGAGTTTTCAGAACTATAAATTATCTTCTTTCCAATTTAGAGGAAAAGCACTTTTTACACTAGAGGACTTTAGACTAAATAACAATATTGAACAGTTTGAAGACAAGATAGAACACTACTTAGATAATAAAAATCGAGTTCAGATAAGAACAGACTACATCTACATCTACACCTTTTGTGAAGTTGAGAATAAAATTCTTTACTATAAAATAGTAAATTGGAAAAAAGGAGATGAGAGTCAAACCATTATTACGGTAGAGAGAGATAGGCAATTTTATCAAGGTACATTTTCTTTTTCAGAAGAGAACAATATCTTTATTACCCTCTCTATTAATAATATTACCCTCTATTTTCTTTTTCATGATAATAATGATAGAAGTTGCCCTTATATTGTAGGAACAAGTATGGGTTATCTTCCTCATGATAATAAAGTACCCCGTTCACAAAAAGTTGTTTTTGCAAAAGAGAAGCTGGATGAGAAGTTTTTTGATTTACAGTTTATTTTAAATGAGACTGAATCTATCTCTGCTATTGAAAATCGTCTTAATCTTAATTTTCAAGATGTAAAAGTAACCCATTTTGTTAAGTATGCCAATAAGTTAAAACAGTACTTTACCTTTTTTACAGGTCTAAGCAAAGAGAAGTACAAAGAGCGTTTCTACTACCGTTTGGCATTTAAAGAGTTTTATGCTGTGCAGAAGCTTTTTCAAAGAGTCTCCAAAAAAGAGACCTATTTTATTTATGATTATCAACGTGCTTTATGTGAACTGATTGAGACAGTAGAAGATATTAAAGATATTCCACTCTATGTGGTTATGGAGTTAAATGAGAGCAATATTTTCTTACAATTGACTCAAAAAAATTTAGAGATAAAAAAGAGATTTTTGGCTCTTCATGCTCGTGCAAATATTACCATAACGATTATTCTTGTGGTTGAGAATAAAGATAAAATTTCAGACTATATTAAAATGCTTTTAAATAAGTTATTGGAACACAATATAAAAGCGTATCTGGTTAATAGAAATGAGATTATAAATGAAGTGAATAGTTTAAACTTTATATTTATTGATTTAAAAGATAAGCGAGATTTTGTATTGGCAGACCCTATTCGAGATAATAAAGATGTCTATAAACTCTTTACCAATGATGTAACCATGGATGAGTATAAGACCGATTATCAGAAATTTTTAATGAAGAGTATGCGGGTGAAGGGGTATTAATATTTTTTCTTCACTAATTTAGTAAATAAAATAGTGAATTTTTCTAAACTTATTTTAATTGTTTTTGTAATCCAAATTTAACTTCATATACTTCATCACAAAATGAGGTTAGTTTTTGAGCAATAACTCCTGTTCTATCTACAAAGAGACGGCTTTGGCTATCTACGGGGATAATACCTGAACTGACATCATTTAGAACAAAAATAATATTGGCATCTTTGTTTGCTAAAATTTCAAGTTGTTCAAATAGCTCTTCTATCTCTATATCCAAAGTATTAAGTATCCACATAGAGATACAATCTACAAGGTATGTTCCTTTATTATTTATAACCAAAGGTAAATCATACGGCTCTTCAATAGTTATAAATTTATTCTCTCTTTGCCATTGATGAGTAAAGAGACGTTCTTGCATCTCTCTGTCTCCATAACTGTTATCATAGGTTGCTATGTAATAAGGTTTTTTATCGTAAGTTAGCTCTAGGGTTTTGGCTTCTGCTAACTTACTTTTTCCAGATTTTTGACCACCATAAAATAAAATTTTCATTTTCGACCTTTATATCGTCTTTTTTTCTTTAGTTTTATATTTGTATTATAGGTAGTAATTAGTACTTCACCCATAATTACAAGTGTTACCCCGCCTTTATCACGGATTTTTAAAAAAATAGAGCGAGATGTGTTGAGCCTATCTATATGTAACTGATGTCCTAAACGTTTAGCTTTTTTATGTTGTTTATCCAGTTTTTTTAAAAATTTATCACATCTTTTCCTATTAAGAATAACCTTGTCTTTTTTGATAATCCCATGTATCAAAACAATCTCTATAAGGTTTTTATGAATACCCCGTTGAGACATTTTGCTCTTGATATGGTGTGTAAGGTTTATCATCTTTTTATCCTTTTTTTTGTTAAAACATGGTAACCATTTTTATTTAATGGTTGGATAACAGTAGAGTTTTATTTTAAAAACTCTTCTACTCTATTGGTAATCTCTGTTTTAGAGAGACCATTTAGGAAACCATACATTAATGCACCTCCTGCACCAACACCCTCTTTGGCTTCACCTTGGTCATAAAGTTTTAGTGCAGGATGTTCTGTTTGTGAAAAGTCAAAATCACTATAGTAGGCATGAATAGGAAAGCGTAAAAGTTTTAATATTGCTTCTATATCGGAGTTTTTATCTTGAGCAACCCATTTGGTGGTACAAAGGGCAAGGTTTGATGTCTCTATTGTTCCACCCATAAGTTTTAAGACTCTGTCTACAATTAAGAGTACAGATGCCATCTGTGTTCCACCTGCTAAAATAAGCTTTGTTCTGTTGTTGAGACCCAAAATAAATCCTGCATTAAAAATAAGCATATTGTCGGCAACTTTAGAGAGAATCTCAAATATGTCATCTTTTTCTCCTAAATGAGAGAGTGCCAGTTTTAAAGTCTTTTCACGAATATCATTGGGTACATTTTTAAATGAACTAGAGAAGCAATCTGCTACTTTATATTTTAAACCAAGTGCTGTTGCCATTGCAGTGGTTGTTCCTGATGGAACAGTCTCTCCTAATATAATATATTCATCTTGGCACTCATATTTTTGTCCAAACTCTACCCCTTTTTCAAAGAGTGCTTGGGCATCAATATCTGCACCTTTTGCAATGCTTTGGCTGGGTTTTATATTAAAGTTATGAATTTTAAAATACTCTATTTTGGGTTGAACCTCTAGCCCTAAATCTAAAAGTTCTATTCGACCATAGGGTGCTAAAAGGTGTACTGCACGGGTGATGAGTGCTGGTGTTGGTACACCTTTTGGTGTTTTGGCAATATTCTCTAGGCTTCGAACCTCTCCTGTACAGAGGAATTCTGAATCAAGAGTGGGGGTTAGGTGAATCATATTTGGAATACCTGCTTGGGTAATTCCCTCTATGTTGGCTGTTTTTGTGTTGCTTAGTGCTAAGATGAATGTAGCTTTTTTTCCTCTAAGGCTCTCTATAAAGTCTCTATTTCCTATAATTGGTTGTATCATAATTTCTCTTTTTTTAGATATTGTAACATTATAATTGAGTGAAAAATAGGTATTTATATAACTTTTATAGAAGATTATGTAAATAACTATTATAACTATTAGTGAATTAGATTATAATATAGAAAAAATAGGACAATACTATGAAAAAAACAATATTTCTCTCATTTATAACACTTTCGCTAATGACCAATGTATATGGAGAGGAGATTAAAACTCCTGCTCAAATTATGAAAGATGCCTTGGCTCAGATAGAAGCCATTGCAGGTGAGATTCCATCTCACTCTAAAGTTAAAGAGGATACCTCTCTCTTTACTCTTGGAAAGTATGGAACATTTAAATTTGAAAAAGCCAATGATAATGTCTATATTATGCACGGTCCAGTGGTAAGCCCAAATAAAGAGAATCAAGGTTTTATGAATAATCCTGCTGTTATAGAGTCTGAAAATGGATTAATTGTTATTGATCCAGGGGGGAACTATAATGTAGGTAAAAAGATACTGGCAGAGATAGAAAAGGTGAGTAAAAAACCAATTATTGCTGTACTTAATACACATAAACATGGAGACCATTGGTTTGCAAATAAGGCGATTGTTGAGAAGTATCCAAATGTAGATATTTATGCCCATCCAAATATGATAAAGGTTTCTAAAGAGGGTGAAGCTGAGGTTTGGTATGGTATTTTAAATAGAACAACAGGAAATCTTGAGGGGACAAAAGAGTTTGCTTATCCAACCAAAACTTTAACCAATGGACAGAAGCTTGAAATCGATGGTCAAAACTTTGTTATTCAACATCCTAATGTTGCACATACCGATACAGATTTATTAATTGCACATATGAACTCTATGACACTTTTCTTAGGAGATAACTTAATGAAAGGGCGTTTGGGTAGTTTTGATGAGTCATCTAATATCTTTGGAAATATAGAGCTTTTAGAAAATATTAAAGCAGAGACAGCATTTAAGCTTTATGTTCCAGGTCATGGACAATCAGGTAAAAAAGATGAGACAATAGATATGTTTTTGAACTATCTAAAAGTGTTGGCAGAAGAGGGACAAAAGGCGTATGATGAGGATAAAGAGTCTTATGAAGTGAAAGATGAGGTTCTTCAAAAATTACCATGGATGACCAATTGGGATGCCTTTAGTAAGAATATGCCTTCACATCTTAACAAAGTGATGATGGAGATAGGTGAAAAAGAGCTTTTGGAAGAGGTTGAAGAGTAATTTTCTGTTAGATTCGATATAATACGCAAAAATTATTAAGGATTTAAAAGATGTTGGTTGCCCCAAGTATACTCTCTGCTGATTTTGGAAATTTGGCTCGTGATGTAGAAGCAATTTGTGAAGCAGGATGTGACTTGGTTCATGTTGATGTTATGGATGGACATTTTGTTCCAAACTTGACCATTGGGCCTGTGGTTGTTTCAGCTGTGGCAAAAGCAACAACCAAACCGATGGATATACATCTTATGGTTGAGAACAATACTTTTTTTGTTAATCTTTTTGCTCCTTTAAAACCAGAGTATATCTCTTTTCATATAGAAGAGGAGAAGCATCCACATCGATTGGTTCAGTATATTCGTTCTTTAGGGATTAAACCAGCAGTTGTTTTAAATCCTCATACGCCACCTGAAGCGATAGAGTTTCTTTTGGCTGACTTGGATATGGTTCTTTTGATGTCGGTTAATCCTGGTTTTGGAGGACAAAAATTTATCTCATCTGTATTGGATCGTGCAAAACGTTTGAAATCATTAATAGAGATACATAATCCATCATGTTTGATTGAAGTTGATGGTGGAGTAAACAATCAAAATATTGAAGAGTTAAGAGATGCTGGTGTGAATATAGTTGTTGCAGGTTCTTATGTTTTTGGAAATACAAAGGGTTATAAGCACGCTATTGACTCTTTAAAGGTATAATTTTTTTAATTAATTACTTTGAGGGAAGTAAGGAGGAGATAGATATGAGAGTAAAGATATGTGGTATAACCAATTTTCAAGATGCAATACAGGCAATAAACGCTGGAGCAGATGCTTTAGGCTTTGTTTTTTATAGAGAGTCTCCACGCTATATTAAACCAAGTGATGCAAAAAAAATAATTGAAAAATTACCTCCTTTTATAGGCAGAGTAGGGTTGTTTGTTAATGAAGGTATTGATACCATCGATACCATTTCAAAATATTGTGATTTATCGCTCTGTCAAATTCATTTTGAAGTGGATGAAGAGGCTCTAGATATGATAGGCTCAAAAGCAATGCCTGTTATTCGTGCCAGAGAAGCAAAAGATATTTTACAATATTCAGATAGATACAGATTGGTTGATGTCTATTGTGAAGAGTATGGTGGTTCTGGGAAACAGCTTAATTTAGAGTGGTTTAAAGGTGTTGATTGTTCTAAGATAATCTTGGCTGGTGGTTTAACTCCAGAGAATGTAAAAGATTTAAGAAAATATAATTTTTATGGTGTAGATGTAAGCTCTGGCGTAGAGCGAATGAAGGGTCGAAAAGATTATGCAAAGGTTACTGAGTTTATAAAGAATGCAAAAAGTCTATGAAGCATTAACCTCAGCATTTCGTCGAAATGAAGGTTACCTATCCAAACCAGCCTATGAGCGTATTGTAAAAAAGCATACTACTCTTTTCGATGATTTTGATACAATCTTTGTACTTTTACAAGCTTCGGGCTACCCTATTGTAGAAGAGGAGAATAGATACTCCTTAACCACATTTTCTACGCACTATAGAGATCAAAAATATTGTGTTGTTGATATTGAGACCAATGGTAGTAAACCTGAAACAGCACAAGTGATAGAAGTTGGTGCAGTTATGATACTTAATGGTCAAATTATTGACCGTTTTGAGAGCTTTGTCGAGTGTACCTTCTTGCCTGAATATATTAGTAAAATTACAGGAATCACCCATGATGACTTAATTGGTGCATCAACACAGTTAACTGTTCTTCAAAATCTTAAAATTTTTATGCAAGATGCAATATTTGTAGCACATAATGTAAATTTTGATTATGGCTTTTTAAACTACTCTTTTGACCGTTTTGGTTTGGGGACTATTGGTAATCAGAAACTATGTTCTATTGATTTATCTCGACGAACAATAGAGAGTGAACGTTATGGATTGGCATATTTAAGTGAATCTCTAGAGTTGGGTGAACATAACCATCATCGTGCTTTTTCAGATGCTTGTGCTACGGCTAAACTGTTAGATATTGCTTTTTTAGGCTTACCTAAATATGTTAAAACAACCGATGATTTACTTCTCTTTTCTAACTCCAGTCGTAAAGATAGAACGCTTAAAAAAAATGAAAATTCATAACTCTTATAACAATATATAATAAAATATTTCCTATTAAATCATAAGATTAATATTGATAATATCAATAGATTGTTATAATGTATGAAAACATTTTAAAGGGACAATGATGAAATTCAATAATACTCTCTTATTATCAAGCGTAGCATTGGCAATAATAACAACAGGTTGTGTTAAAAAACAGGACAATATAACGGCATCTGGAACATACAATACACCAACTAATGGAAATTATAATACCTCTGGTAGCTCTGTGACTTATGACCCCTCAACTACAACAACCTATGATTCATCATCAATGGGTACAACAACAACTTTAGAGACAGCACCACCATTGATTTATGATAATGGGGTAGGAGCAGGAAGTGTTACTTCTACAGGTGGTTATACAGAAATATTACCTGACAATAGCACGGTTATTAGTACAAACAATGGTGTTAACTCTGGAGAGATTATAGACAATTATAGTGACAGTTACAGTAGTGGAGCATTTAGTACAGGTGGTGGGAGCAGTTCTACCTATTCTAATCCTTACTCTGGTTATAACAGTTCAACAGATTACTCATCATCTCACTCCTCCTCTTCAACCAGTTATTCAGCTCCTGCTACCAGTAGTTATTCGGTTCCTTCTACACGTAGCTCTTCTGCTCATGGTGGTGGTATTCATCTTCAGATTGCTGCATTGAAAGATTATTATGCTGCAGAGGAGTTTAAGAACTCTTTGAGTTTAGATCCTAAATATAGTGTTTATATTCAACGTGGGGCAATGAATAAGGTTATTATCTCTGGAATCTCTTCGGTGAATGAAGCCAATAGATTAAAAGAGCGTCGTTTCCCAGGAGCATTTATTGTTCGGAACAGTGGTAGTAGCTCTTCAAGCTCTTCATACAGTTCTGCACCAGCATCATCAAGTGCATATGGTGGTGGCTCTTCGTACAGTGGAGGATATACAGATAACAGCAGTGCATATGGCGGTGGATACAGCTCTTCCTCTTCTCATTCTGCATCCTCTGGTTCTGTTGGTGTTCAGATTGGAGCATTCTCTAGTCGTTCAAAAGCACAAAGTATAGCCAATGCTAATGGTGGAAAATATCATGCTATTGTAGAGAAGGGAACAAGTAGAGGTCGAACCATCTATCGCGTTATTTTAACAGGATTCTCTAGTCGTGCTGATGCTAAACGTGCTTTATCTTCAGGAAGAATTCCTAATGGATTTGTAACAACTGTTCATTAATTATAGAGGTAGATAAATTTTATCAATTAATTCTCTATACTCATCGTGTGCATTACTATCTATGGTAATGCCACCACCACTTTTATAGTAGAGTTGATTTCCTTCTCTCTCTATAAAACGTATCATAACAGCAGAGTAGAGGTTCTCTCCATCAAAAATACCAAAGACTCCTGTATAGAATCCTCGTTTGTAATTTTCGATATTATCTATAATATTGATGGTACTCTTTTTGGGTGTTCCTGTAATAGAACCAGCAGGTAGAAGCCTCTCTAATATCTCGCCTAGATTACTCTGCCAATTCTCTTTTAATTTTGCTGTTATTTTAGAGCTGACTTGAAGAAGCTCTTTCTCTCCTGCTTGGATTTTATCTATATATCGAAATTTTTCTACCTTTATCTCTGTTCCTACCATTCCTAAATCATTACGCATTAAGTCTACAATCATAACATGTTCTGCCATCTCTTTTTGATTGGCAAGTATCTTCTCTTTGGCGTTGGGAATAGAGGCTTCAATTGTTCCTTTCATTGGATAGGTTGAGATGGTATTCCCCTCTATCTCTAT
>Ga0256827_10002918_pt1 | contig 10947 bp, 4 predicted proteins | sample CV84metaG_FD_185977 | JGI IMG/M metagenome (GOLD analysis project Ga0256827, IMG submission 185977) | Hydrothermal vent microbial communities from East Pacific Rise, Pacific Ocean - CV84 | ecosystem: Environmental > Aquatic > Marine > Hydrothermal vents | place: Pacific Ocean: East Pacific Rise...
TGGGGTAATAGTTCCTGAACTATAATTTAATTCTTTCCACTCATTATCGGTTGAAACAAAAATGTAAATTTTATTGTTCGTGGTGTTAAAAACCATCAGCCCATTGGCGGGATTTACAATTAGCTCAATTTCTGCTTCTGTCATACGGGGTGGCAATAATCCTTTATTCGTGCTTTTTATATCAAGCATGGCCGAGGGGTCGGGGTTGGAATCATCCTGATTGATGGCTACCTGTGCGGTAAGTGAATAACTTGCTGTTATAGCCATTGCCATAATTAATAGTTTTATTCTTTTCATCTTTTTATACAATATTAGTTTATGTATTATCTTTTTCAATATTAATTTTTAATAACTTTCTGAGTGTACATCTTTTCAGGGGTTTTTATTAAAACAAGGTACATGCCCCGGGGTAGTTTGCTAATGTTTATCTTTTTTGCTAATTGTTGATGGCAGGATGCGCGGTACATTTCGCTGCCTTGCAGGTTTAATAGCCTTATTTCTGCCGTGGTTTCCTTACCGTGAAAGTCGATGGTAAGATTGCCGGTGCTGGGATTGGGATAGAGACTTATCTCGTGAACGGATTCTTCTAAAATTTCATCGATAGTATTCATATCATCTTCCTGACTGGCCGCTAACGTGACGGGTTGTAAAGTACTACAATAATCACCTGTTAACGTAATATAAGCTTTACAATAACTTCCACTATATGCATGAAAACCGGGCTGTAATAATATTTTCCCTCCCGCGATAAAATTTGCTTCTCCACCCGACTTTACTTCCACGGGATTTCCATCACCAGCCACGGTAATAATGTTAGTGGCGTCAAAGCACTGGTTTTCTCCGCTATATATGCTCGTGTTTTGAACCAAAATGTTCGGACTAATATTCTCTTCAATGGTAAAGCAGGTATCGCTAAAATCATGTAAAGAGGTATCGGCAACAGAAGTAATTTTAATTTGATACGAGCTGTCAGGAATTTGATCTGACGGGACAATCCACAAAACATTGTTGTAAGAAGTGGAGTCATCAATTGTAGAGCTGTAATTACCATTACGATATAATTCTATTTTGACCTTACCCTCAATATTACCTGTCCATGTTATCGTATCAGCAACACCTTGCCGTAAACTATCAGACCCATTGGGAGTTATTACTGTTACAAACGGGGCGGCGGGTGTTAAAACAGATAAAGAATTAATGATTTGCGGTGATCCGGCAGTATTATAAGGGGCTATCTTGTAAGAATAAAAAGTACTTGGTAATAAACCTGTATCCTGAAATGTTGTAATATCAACTTCCGTTAAACCAATTTGAGAATACGATCCTCCGGATGATCTCAGAATCTTATATCCAGTTTCGTTGGAAACATTTCCCCAACTTAAATTGATTTGATTACAGGATATTACAGTTAAGGATAAAAAATCTGGTTCTAAAGGGGGAGAAGGAGCACTTATAGTAAAATAATTATCGCTGTAATTATGAATAGCACTTGAATCAACAGTACTTGATATTTTTATTTTATAAAAGTCGCTTACAGGCTGATCAAATGGGATAGTCCATGAATAGCTTTCGTCACTCGGTGTTGAATAAGCTATGGTTGAATAATAGCTGTCATTCAGATATAATTCAATAATAACATCTTCGCTAATAGTATCGAACCAGGTAATAACCTGAGAAGTTGCCTGCTGCCAATCTTCTCCCCCGTTTGGAGAAGACACTATAATAGGTTCTTGTCGTGTATAAGTACATGCCGGGCCTATATCACCGGATGAGCCTGCAGCATTATAAGCATTTACTTTATAGCAATACCTTGTGTAGGTATCTAAACCTGTATCTTGAAATACTGTAGTGTCAGCACCCGTTGTACCAACTTGAAAAAACGTTACTCCCCCGTCTTCCGACCTGAAAATATGGTAACCGGTTTCATAAGAAACGTTATTCCAGTTAACGTCTATTCTACTGGTTGATACCGAAGTTAAAAAAATTAAGTAAGGCGAATTAGGAACACTATTGTATATACTAAAATCATTATCGCTAAAATCATTAACAAAACTATTACCTAATGATGTAATTTTTATCCTGTAGTTATCATCAAGGGGTATATTTGACGGAATATACCATGAATATGAACCATTGCTACTACTGGTGTAAGAAGTAATTTCCTGATATAATTCCGAACCTTTGTAAAGTTCAATTTTTACAGCTCCGCAATAAATACCGGCTGCAGGTAAATTGCTATTCCATGTTATATGGCATGTTGTTCCTGCTTTCCAGTTTTCACCGCCATTAGGAGAGGTTACCGTAATTTCATCACCGCCATCGGTCACCTGAGCAATCCATGTTCCATAGGCATGATTATCATAAGCAGTATTTTTACCATAACATCCCGCCACCCATATTTCAGGAGAACATCCCGGCTTTCTGCTTATTCCGGTATAATCTCCCCAACGCTCGACACCAAGAATTGGATTTACATCAATATATGTTTCTCCCGATTTAACCAGAACAGAAGAATTGGAAGGAACTCCTGAATCATCATATTTTACAACCCGGAATTCAGGATAAATATTTGTGCCCGACCTTAAGAATCCTATAAGGGCATCATCATCATAACCGCTAATCCCATTGTAAGCAACTGACGGGTAAGAATAATCATACCCGTCTAAACCGAAAGAATAAGAATTATTAGACAGAAGCCATGTGGACAATCGGTTATAATTAATTCGGTTAAAACCTGCCGCATTACTTGTACTGTGAACAAAATGCAATGTAAAGCCCTGATAAAAAGCTGATTTAATTCTTGTCCAACCATTATCCAACAGAACGCTTGTTCCATATTGAGGAGCATTTCCGGCATATTCAAAAATGGCAGAAATTGAGTGTGCTTCCATAACAGGATTGTGGTTAATATCATTTGTTACATGATATAACAGATATCGTTGGTTACCATAATCTGATGCAATCATGTATATTCCGGGCCCGTAAGTTCCTTTCCCTCCGGAAGCAGGTACAATTGAAGATGGAGAAAATGAAATATTTGTCCAGTATACAAAACTCATTGGGTTACCATTATATCCATCTTCTTTTTGAAACATGAGAACTTCTGTTTGCTGAAAATCATTGTTTCCATTAAACATATTACCTGTAATATATAAATCGTGGGTAGAAATACCGATAGCTGGATAATCAAACCAATTACCACCTCCTGTCAGGTCTCCGGCAATGTTATAAACCCACCACCCGTTTAAAGGGTTGTCCGACATGGAAAAACATACTTTTACAATAGAGTGAGAAGGAGTGTAACCTTCAAGAATAACCATTATAAACCTGTTAGCCCCGGGATCATACAGTATCTTTGGATCATATAATGGGTAATCTGGTTGATTAAAAAAACCTTCAAAAGAGTTTTGATATAATAATGCTCCTTCCGAATTATAATAATTAATCTCACAATTAGTTAAAGATACAATGTAACCGGAGCTTGAAATGGCCATAGCATTATCAGGAGGGCGATAGCCGTTATATTCATTACCTTCAAAATTTGTACCGATAACAGGAACTGTCGTTCTGTTTCCATTTCCTTGTTCATCAGGATAAAACTCTTTCAGGTTATCTATTTTTTCTTTCGTTTTTTGCAGCACCCCGGGAGGAACATTGTTAAACGTGGGATTTGGTTTAAAACTGTTAATCGGGAAACTGCTTTTTTTTACAGGCGGTAAACCCTTTATGGCGTGAGATAATGAAACTGATTTAATCTCAGACTTGACAGGATGAATATCGATTTTACTTTTTTGTGCAATATCGGGTCTGATACCCTTGTCGATAAATTGTGCATACAGGGTAAAGTTTACAATAGTAAAAGCTAAAAAGAATATAATTTTTTTCATAATACTATAATTAATTGTTGTTTAAGACAATTCTTTAAAGGGTTAAACAATCCGCTTCCGCTCAATTCGCTTCACGCGAAAAGAGCATCGACGGATTTTCCAAAATTCCTACCTTTTGGATGTTTATTGTGTTACAGGGTTACCCTGGTTAATTATTCTTTATTACTTTTCCGGTTATAACTTTTTTTCCGGTTTTTATAATGATGATGTACATGCCGGTTTCAAAATGGCTGATGTCTATTTCCTGCTTAAGGGTTTCTTTACAGGAAACCTTGTAAAGCATATTGCCCTGAAGACTATACAATGCTATTTCGGCTGAGGCGGCTTTGTCTGAAAAGCTAACGGTAAAGTTTCCCGAAGTAGGATTGGGATAAATATTCAGCTTGATGTTGTCATTAATTAATTCGTCAAAGGTTACGGTTTCGTTTGCTGTTTCAGGACTGTTGTTGTTTTGTGCGGCTGCCATGTTTTGCTGCACGTTGCAATAATTGTTGGTGGTGGTTATTTGGGCAGAAGTATAACTTCCGGAAAGAGAACTGAAACCGGGTTTGAACAATATTTTGCCGCCGGCAATAAAGGTGGCCTCTCCTCCCGAACTTACAACTACAGTGGTACCCTCTCCTGCTACCGTAATGGTGTTGGTGGCGTTATAACACTCCGACTCACCATTGTTCAGCGTTACATTTTGTACCGTGGTGTTGGCGGGTGGGGTGTCGGTTAGTTCAATCAGATGGCCGTACATCGGTTCTTTACCGTTGGCACCGTCGAAATCCAGCGTTTTGGTATAGGTATCGCTGTCGATATCGTATTCAAACATTACGCCCATATCGTTTACACCTCCGGCATAAGTCATCCCGTAAAGTTTACCGTTGGAGGCTTGCATCAGGCTGCCTTTGGGAGTTTTTCCCTTGTCAACATCATCAAAATCCAGTTTTTTGGTAAGTATGTTTGTGGCTATATCATATTCGAACAGTACGCCTTCATTGTTTGTTCCACCGCTACTGGTCATCCCGTAAAGTTTACCGTTGGATGTTTCTGTTAAACTACCGTAAGGAGAAGCGCCGTTGGTAATATCAAAGTCTACTTTTTTAGCATAGGTATTGGTGGCAGGGTCAAACTCAAAAAGTACGCCTTTGCTATTTGTTCCGCCACTATAAGTCATGCCATATAGTTTACCGTTAGAGGCCTGTATTAAACTACCACTAGGATATGTACCAATAGCATCTGCAAAATTGAATACTACGGTTAAAATGTTGTTAGACGGAGTGTACTCAAACAAAACACCCCTGCTGTTGCTTCCATAGTTTTCTGTCATTCCGTAAAGTTTACCGTTGGAGGCTTCCGTTAAACTGCCACGAGGTTGCCCTCCATTAGAACCTACAAAGTCTATCTTTTTGGTATAGATACCGGTTGCAAGGTCAAATTCAAACAGTACACCATAATATCCTCCTCCCTGGGAATTCATCCCGTAAAGTTTCCCATTGGAGGCTTCTGTTAAACTACCGTAAGGATGATTACCATTAACATATTCAAAGTTCCACTTAACAGTAACCAAACTTGTTGTAGGATCAATCTCGAATAAAACACCACCACGATTAATACCTTCGTCCCAACTCATGCCATACAGTTTCCCGTTAGAGGCCTGCATTAAACTGCCATAGGGGCTATTACCATAATCATTAAAATGAAAATTCAGTTTTCTGACAAAGGAAGAAGAAGTGATATTATACTCCAGTATTACACCCCAATCGACTTTGCCTCCTTTGGAAGTAAGGCCGTAAAGTTTGCCGTTAGATGCCTGCATTAATGTTCCATGAGGTTCGGCACCTTTATTTGTGCCATCAAAATCGAGTTTTTTATTATAAATATTCGTGTTATAATCAAACTCAAAAAGTACGCCTTTACTATTTATTCCGCCGCTACTGGTCATGCCATACAACTTACCGTTAGAGGCTTGTATTAAACTTCCATGGGGATTTTCCCCGTTAACGGAACCATTAAAATCCATTTTTTTATTAGCCGTATTGGAATTGGTATTGTATTCAAACAAAGTCCCTTTACCGTTTGTGCCGCCATTAAAGGTCATCCCGTAAAGTTTTCCGTTGGAAGCTTGGACTAAACTTCCAAAGGCATATGCATCTCCTATATCAGTATCAGCAAAATACAAAGTCCTGTTTAATGAATCCCTTCCCGCTATATATTCAAATATATAATGACCAATGATTCCATATAACCTTCCGTTGGTGGCTTGTATCAAATCTCCTTCTCCTCCGGTTCCATTTACCTTTTTTATACAGGTATTGGTAGAAATATTATATTCGATTAATCCATTCGAAGTTTGTCCATAAAGTTTACCATTGGAGGCCTGAACAAAACCGCCCGACGGATAATTTCCATTAGAGCCATCAAAATCAATTTTTTTAGTGTAGATTTTCGTGTTGGGGTCAAATTCAAATATTATCCCTTTGTTATTGACGCCTCCTCTATGAGTCATCCCGTATAACTTTCCATTGGTGGCTTCAATTAAACTACCATAAGCTTCATATCCTTTAAAGGCCTGGTTGCTAAATTGATGTACACTAACTGAATGATTAGTGACAGGATCATATTCAAATATTCCACCGGCATTATAGGAATCCCCTGTAGTAGTCATCCCGTATAATTTACCATTGGAAGCCTGGCACAGTTTAGTGTATTTTGGAAAAGCCCCGGGTGTAGGGTTAAAATCAAATTCAACCGATTGATTTAGCCCGTTGGTGTCGGTTTTAAAAATTATACCATAATAATTGCTTGGGCTTCCTCCCCCGTATGTCATGCCCCAGAATTCAGGGGTTTGGGCGGTTGCACTGTTCAGCAGCAGGGATAGTACTGCCATAAGGGTTAGTACACTATTTTTCATAAATATATGCTTTGATTTTCAGATTACCCGGATTAATTATTCTTTATTACTTTTCCGGTTATAACTTTTTTTCCGGTTTTTATAATGATGATGTACATGCCGGTTTCAAAATGGCTGATGTCTATTTCCTGTTTAAGGGTTTCTTTACAGGAAACCTTGTAAAGCATATTGCCCTGAAGACTATACAATGCTATTTCGGCTGAGGCAGCTTTGTCTGAAAAGCTAACGGTAAAGTTTCCCGAAGTAGGATTGGGGTAAATATTCAGCTTGGTGTTGTCATTAATTAATTCGTCAAAAGTTACGGTTTCGTTTGCTGTTTCAGGACTGTTGTTATTTTGCGCGGCTGCCATGTTTTGCTGAGCGTTGCAATAATTGTTGGTGGTGGTTATTTGGGCTGTGGTATAACTTCCCGAAAGAGAACTGAAACCGGGTTTGAATAATATTTTACCACCGGCAATAAAGGTGGCCTCTCCTCCCGATCTAATAACTACCGTGGTACCCTCGCCTGCTACCGTAATGGTGTTGGTGGCGTTGTAGCATTCTGACTCACCATTGCTGAGTGTTACATTTTGTACAGTGGTGTTGGTGGGTGGGGTGTCGGCAAGTTCAATCAGATGGCCGTACATCGGGTATTTACCGTTGGTGCCATCGTAGTCCAGCGTTTTGGTATAGGTGTCGCTGTCGATATCGTATTCAAACATTACGCCCATATCGTTTATACCTCCGTCATAAGTCATCCCGTAAAGTTTACCGTTGGAGGCCTGCATAAGGCTGCCTTTGGGAGTTTTTCCCTTGTCAACATCATCAAAATCCAGTTTTTTGGTCAGTATGTTTGTGGCTATATCGTATTCGAACAGTACGCCTTCATTGTTTGTTCCACCGCTACTGGTCATCCCATAAAGTTTACCGTTGGATGCTTCTGTTAAACTACCGTAAGGAGATGCACCGTTGGTAATATCAAAATCTACTTTTTTTGTATAGGTATTGGTGGCAGGGTCAAACTCAAAAAGTACGCCTTTATTATTTGTTCCACCGCGCAAAGTCATACCATATAGTTTACCATTAGAAGCCTGAATTAAACTGCCATAGGGGTCTGTACCAACAGCATCTGCAAAATTGAATACTACGGTTAAAATGTTGTTAGACGGAGTGTACTCAAACAAAACACCCCTGCTGTTGCTTCCACCTCTTTCAGTCATTCCATAAAGTTTACCGTTGGAGGTTTCCGTTAAGCCGCCGTAAGGATTACTACCGTTAGTTTCATTAAAGTCTGTTTTTTTGGTGTAAGTATTGGTTGAAACATTAAATTCAAAGAGCACTCCTTTATCATTGGTTCCTCCAGACCAAGTCATTCCGTAAAGTTTACCATTGGAGGCCTGCATAAGACTACCCATGGGATTTTCTCCCTTTTCTGCACCATCAAAATCCAGTTTTTTTATAAGTTCGTTTGTAACAGTATCATATTCAAACAATACCCCCTTGCTATTGACTCCTCCTCCCCAGGTCATGCCGTAAAGTTTTCCGTTAGAGGCTTTTAATAATCTCCCCTTGGGCTCTGATCCGTAATGGTATGTCTGTGAACTTACTTTATAAGTAATGCTATTATCAACAGGTGTATAAATAAAAATACCTATATATACTGCATACATAGTTCCTCCGGAAGTTTTCATAAAACTATATCCATTGTGACCACCATCAGTTTTATTAGTGTAAACACCTGTATTGAAATCATATTCATAAATTATAGAAGAGTATGAACTTATTTTTTTTGCAAAACCATAAAGTTTTCCATTTATATCTTCTGTTAATGATCCTTGTGGCCCGAAACCTCCACTTGCGTTGTCAAAATCATATAGTTTAGTTAAAACACTTGAACTCAAATTATATTTGAATATTGTTCCCTTGTCATCTGTGCCTCCACGACTTGTTAAGCCATATAGTTTACCATTTGATGCCTGCATTAAACTGCCATTAGGATACCTTCCATTCGCAGGACCAAATTTATACTTAACAATGACCGTATCCTGAGACAGGGTGTATTCAAATAGTATTCCCGAGTTTCCTATTCCTCCTTCTCTTGTTAATCCATATAGTTTACCATTTGAAGCCTCGATTAAACTACCATGTGGTTTTGAACCATTATTTCCCGTAAAATTTAATATTTTATTAAATGTATAGTTATTTGGATTGAAATCGAACAGGACTCCTTGATAATCCGAGCCCCCTGATGGTGTCATTCCGTATAGTTTGCCATTGGAGGCCTGTACCAAACTACCTTCAGGATTACTGCCTTTATTGATTCCATCAAAATCTATTTTCTTATTAAAGGTATTATTTACAATATTAAATTCAAACAAGGTACCCAAATCATTGGTTCCCCCTTGTGATGTCATTCCATAAAATTTACCATTGGATGCCTGTATTAAACTGCCTAAAGGAAGCTTTCCGCCAATGCTGTTAAAATCAAATAACTTTTTATAAGCATTATTAGATGGGTCGTATTCGTAAATAATACCAAAACCAAATGTTCCTCCGGTTGAAGTCATTCCATAGAGTTTGCCGTTGGCAGCTTCACATGGTTCTCCAACAAAACTAGTTCCTTCGATTATATCAAACGAATAAACAACCGATTGATTAAGCCCGTTGGTATCAGTTTTAAAAATAACACCGCCGTTATCATTTCCACCTTCTGATGTCATGCCCCAAAGTTCAGGGGTTTGGGCGGTTGCACTGTTCAGCAGCAGGGATAGTATTGCCATAAGGGTTAGTGCACTATTTTTCATTGCTTGGTTTTTAGTTTTCGACCCGGAGAATGATTTTTCGGCAAGTATTTATTATGCCAGAAGCAGACAGGTTCAGAGAAGGAGGGAAATGCTTTTGTCAAACTAATGAACGGAAACAGCAGAACCTGTTAAATAATTTTTCAAATAATCTAAAACAATAATACGAAAAATATTTTGATTTTCAGTCCGGTAACAGCTGTAAATTAGAGCAATGCAGTCAGATAAATTTTAATTGCTCTGTTGCAGTCTGTTTGTTGTGAAGAGGATAATATTTAAAGGGTTGACTTTCAAAATGTGGATTTGAAGCATTCCTGATTTCTGAAAATTTACTCTTCCAAAAGCTTTACTTCGGTAAGCGGATGAAACAAATACCACCGTTGATTATCGATATTCTGACACATAAACCGAACACGGCGTTTGGTACCTTTTTTAAACCGCCTGCCGGTTTTAATTACAAATGTGCTGCCTTCGGGTAGGTCCTCCAGATGAGTAACGCCTTCTTTTTTGTTTTCATCATAGCTACGTAATATTCTTGTTAATTCTATTTCGGCTGTACTTGAGGCTTTACTGTTTATGATGCTTCTGGAAACTTCTTTTTCCACATCTTTTGGAAAAACCTTCAGATTGATGAATGTTTGCATTAAATCGCGATACTCCCTTTTCCACTCTGCACCATGAGGCAACGAAACACGGGTTTTGTATTTTTCAAAAACAATCAGATGCGCCACTTCGTGAATAAAGGTTATCAGAAATGCATATTGATTCAGATCGTGATTAACAGATATCTTGTGATGAGGCTGGTTGATTGGCGGGCGATAGTCTCCCAGCTTGGTACGACGACTTCGTGAAATTCTAAAATGAATATTATACTTCACAATCAGGTCGGCTACCGGTTGTACTGCTATTTCCGGTAAATATTCTGCGAGTATCTTTTTTTGCTGGTTCGTCATTTTGCAAAGATTACATTTTTTTACGGTTTATGTCACGGTTTAAAACCGTGACATAAGATCAGGTTTGAGGATATCTAAAACGTCATGTATTATGTCAGTCTGAGTCCTAAGCCTTCCGCAGAAGCCCATGTAAAGAAATGACAAGAAACCTTGAGCTTTGTGAAGCATTTTTAACCGAAAGGTTAAACCATCTCCCCCTTTGGAGCCTGCCCGACTATGTCATTCAGGCGGGGGGGAATAAGGGGGAGGAGCTAAAAAGCAATTAGAAAAATACTTGTCATTAGGCTTTAATTTTAGGATAGAATATTTCATCCACCCCCTATTTCCCCCGCCGGCGGGGGACACGCGAAGCAATGAAAAAGCAATAAATGAACTTGCAAACAGGCATGTTCGTATTTATCGGAAAAACAATGCGATACACGATACTT
>Ga0256827_10002919_pt1 | contig 10946 bp, 8 predicted proteins | sample CV84metaG_FD_185977 | JGI IMG/M metagenome (GOLD analysis project Ga0256827, IMG submission 185977) | Hydrothermal vent microbial communities from East Pacific Rise, Pacific Ocean - CV84 | ecosystem: Environmental > Aquatic > Marine > Hydrothermal vents | place: Pacific Ocean: East Pacific Rise...
TGGGAGCAGAGGCAATTCAGACTTTATTAAAAAGAGTAGAGTTAGATGAATTATCATTTTCTTTACGTCATAAAGCAAATACAGAAACTTCTCAACAACGTAAAAATGAAGCATTAAAGCGTCTACAAGTAATTGAGTCGTTTAGAGCATCAAAAGATAAGAATAAGCCAGAGTGGATGACTATTAAGATAGTTCCTGTTATTCCACCAGAATTACGTCCATTAGTTCCTTTGGATGGAGGACGTTTTGCGACATCTGACTTAAACGATTTATATAGAAGAGTAATTATTAGAAATAATCGTCTTAAGCGATTAATTGCAATTAAGGCTCCTGAGGTAATTTTACGTAATGAAAAACGTATGCTTCAGGAATCTGTTGATTCTTTATTCGATAACTCTAGAAAATCTAATGCTGTTAAAACGGATGCAAACAGACCATTAAAATCTTTAAGTGATAGCTTAAAAGGTAAGCAAGGTCGTTTCCGTCAAAACTTATTAGGTAAGCGTGTTGATTATTCTGCACGTTCGGTAATTGTTGTTGGACCAGATTTAAAAATGCATGAGTGTGGTATGCCAAAAGATATGGCTGCTGAGCTTTACAAACCATTTGTTATCAGAAAATTGATTGAAAGGGGTATTGTAAAAACTGTAAAATCTGCAAAGAAGATAATTGACAGAAGAGATGCTGTTGTTTGGGATATTCTTGAGAATGTACTAAAAGGACATCCTGTATTACTTAACCGTGCTCCAACATTGCACAGATTAGGTATTCAAGCATTCCAACCAAAATTAATTGAAGGAAAAGCAATTCGATTACACCCATTAGCATGTACGGCTTTTAATGCCGATTTCGATGGTGACCAGATGGCTGTGCATTTACCTTTAGGAAATGCAGCTATTTTAGAAGCTCAAATGTTAATGTTAGGTTCTCATAATATTTTGAACCCTGCAAACGGAGCACCTATTACTGTACCTTCTCAGGATATGGTTTTAGGATTGTATTATATTACAAAAGAAAGAGCTGGTGTAAAAGGAGAAGGATTAACATTCTATTCTCCTGAAGAAGTTCAAATTGCATATAACGAGAAAGCTTTAGCAATTCACGCTAAAATTAAGGTATTATATCCTTACAACGAGAAAGGCGAGAATGTTAAAACGATAATTGAAACTACAACAGGTCGTGTTTTATTTAATGAGCATGTTCCACAAGGAGTAGGTTATATTAACGAAGTTTTAACTAAAAAGTCTTTAAGAGATATTATTGCATTAGTATTACAAATTTCAGGAACATCGGTAACAGCTAAATTCTTGGATGATATTAAAGCAATGGGTTACGAAATGGCCTTTAAAGGTGGATTGTCGTTTAACCTTGGAGATATTATTATTCCAGAGCAAAAAGATGCAATGGTTCAAGATGGTTACGACCAAGTTGAAGAAGTAATGAATAACTATAATATGGGATTCATTACTAACAACGAACGTTACAATCAGATTATTGATATTTGGACACATGTTAATGCTAGTTTAACAACTACATTGATGAACCAATTAGCAACAGATAATCAAGGATTTAACTCAGTATATATGATGTTAGATTCTGGAGCGAGGGGTTCAAGAGAACAGATTCGTCAGTTATCTGGTATGAGGGGATTGATGGCAAAACCTCAAAAGTCTGGAGCAACTGGAGGTCAAATTATTGAGAATCCAATTCTTTCGAACTTTAAAGAAGGTTTATCAGTATTAGAGTATTTTATTTCTACTCACGGTGCTCGTAAAGGTTTGGCCGATACGGCTCTTAAAACTGCCGATGCTGGATATTTAACACGTAGATTAGTAGACGTTGCTCAAGATGTTATCATTACTCAAGATGATTGTGGTACATTAAGAGGTTTAGAAGCTACGGTAGTTAAGAAGAATGAAGATATTGTTCAAACATTATTTGAAAGAATTGTTGGACGTTCAAGTGTTCATGATGTTATTAATCCTTTAAATGATGAGTTATTGGTAGCTTCTGGAGAAGAAATTACAGAGGAAATAGCTCAAAAAATTGAGGATTCACCAGTAGATATGGTAGAGATTCGTTCAGTATTAACTTGTGAATCTAAAAAAGGTGTTTGTTCTAAGTGTTATGGACGTAACCTTGCAACAGCAAGAAAAGTTCAAATAGGAGAGGCTGTAGGAGTTATTGCTGCTCAGTCGATTGGTGAGCCGGGAACACAGTTAACACTTCGTACTTTCCACGTAGGAGGTACGGCTGGTAACGTAGGAACAAACTCAAGTATTGTTGCAAATTACGATGCTATAGCTGAAATCGATGAATTAAGAACTGTAAATCAAAAGAACGAAGAAGGGGAAGATTCTAAGATTGTTGTTGGTCGTATGGGAGAGTTGAGGTTAATAGATAAGAAAACAAAAGTGGTTTTATCTACTCACACTATTCCTTATGGATCTAAATTATTTATCGAAAATAATACAGAAATTAAGAAAGGAACTTTAGTTTGTGAATGGGATCCTTATAATGCTGTAATTGTTGCAGAGCAATCGGGTAAAATTAACTTTGAGAATTTAATTCAAGGTGTTACTTATCGTGATGAATCTGATGAGCAGACAGGTTATACAGAGAAAGTGATTACTGAAACAAGAGATAAAACAAAGAATCCTGAATTACAGATTATTAGTAAGACAAAGGATGTTCTTAAGCATTATAACTTGCCAGTTGGAGCTCATATTATGGTTGAAGACAAGGCAAAAGTTGAAACAGGAGATGTAATTGTTAAGATTCCTAGAGCAGTTGGTAAAGCGGGTGATATTACAGGAGGTCTTCCTCGAGTTACAGAATTATTTGAAGCTCGTAATCCTTCTAATCCAGCAGTTGTTTCAGAAATTGATGGTGAAGTTACTTTTGGTAAAATTAAGCGTGGTAACCGTGAAATTATTGTAACATCTAGAACAGGAGAAGTTAAGAAATACTTAGTTTCTTTATCGAAACAGATATTGGTTCAAGAAAATGACTTTATACGTTCAGGAACTTCACTTTCGGATGGAGCCATTACTCCTGCAGATATCTTAGCAATACAAGGACCAACAAAAGTTCAAGAGTATATTGTAAATGAGGTTCAAGATGTATATCGTTTACAGGGTGTGAAGATTAACGACAAACACTTTGAAGTTATTGTTCGACAAATGATGCGTAAGGTAACTATTGAAGATCCAGGAGATACTAAGTTCCTAGAAAAACAAATTATCGACAAGTGGGATTTTGTTGAAGAGAATGATTCTATTTATGGAAAGAAAGTAGTCGAGAACCCTGGTGCTTCGGAAGCAATGAAAGCTGGACAGATTATTTCAGCTCGTCAGTTAAGAGATGAGAATTCTCAACTTAAGCGTAAAGATTTAGAACTTGTTGAAGCAAGAGATGCAGTTCCTGCAACATCAAACCAAATGTTACAAGGTATTACTAGAGCAGCTTTACAGACTAAGAGTTTTGTATCGGCAGCATCCTTCCAGGAAACAACTAAAGTACTTAACGAAGCCGCTATTAAAGGTAAAGTTGATGGTTTAGAAGGCTTGAAAGAGAATGTAATTGTTGGACATAAGATTCCCGCAGGTACAGGTTCTAGAGTATTTGATAATATTTTGGTTAGCGCGAAAGCTGAAGAAACTGAAGAATAAAACAAATTCTATGAATAAAGAGCAAAAAATTGATATTGAATTAGACGAAACAGTAGCAGAAGGTACTTATTCAAATCTTGCAGTAATTACGCATTCTCATTCCGAGTTTGTAATAGATTTTGTAAGAATGATGCCAGGAGTTCCTAAAGCAAAAGTTAAGTCGAGAATTGTAATGACACCAGAACACGCAAAGCGTTTGATGATGGCCTTACAAGATAATATCCGAAAATTTGAATCTCTTTCTGGAGAGATAAAGATAGATGCTCAACCTGCGATGCCAATGAATTTTGGAGGTCCAAAGGGACAAGCATAGAATAAATTTACTTATTAGAAAAGCCATTACTTTTATTAGTAGTGGTTTTTTTATTTCTTAAAAGATACTTTAAGGTAAAAGAATAGGCTTATTATTGAACCTGTTAATATAACTATTCCAGCTATTATAAGAGCAGATTGAATAGAAAATAAATCGGAATACCAACCAAAGAAAGGTCCAGCAATTGCAAAAATAACTCGTATTGCAAAATTTCGGATAGATAGTACAGTTGCTCTTACGTCTGAGCTAGTGCATCTATTGATATAATCTTTTAGAATAGGAGTTGCAATACCTCGTGTGAAATAGAAGAATGCAATAATTAAGAATATACTCCAATGTGAATATGTTCCCATTAAAAAATAACTCCCAGATATACCGATAATAATAAATAATAAACTTTTTGTTTTCCCTAATTTGCTTTCTATTTTATAGGCTATTAAGGTAGTTAGTCCTACTATTAAATTTAAAATAGATAGAGTAATTCCTATTTCACTAAGACTTAAGTTTTGGATATCTTTTAAATAGGGTTGAATAAACCAAGCCATTGTGAGTGTTGCAGTACCAATAAATGCTGTAAGTATAATTAAAGATTGTAGTTCTTTATTGTTTATGAGAGTGTTTTTAAGAACTCTTAGAATAGATTTCCATCTGTCTTCCTTAATTATTTTCCGATAAGGCTCTACTAATGATATAGAAGCAGGAATTGCAATCATAGCAATAAATGTTTGTGCTATAAAAGGTGTTCTAAGACTATATTCAGCTAAAAATCCTCCTATAACAGCAGCTATGGTTTCTGCAAAGTTCCCAATAGATAACACTCTACCTTCAATTTTTGTGTATTCATGTTCTCTATTACTTTCTTTTAAACTGTCGTATAATAATGCTGAATCGGAGCCAGAAATAAAGCTCTGTCCTATGCCTAGAGTTAATTCGGCAAGAAGAAAGCCCCAAAATCCATAGGTAAAACTATAAATACCAAAACCGATTACACCTAGAAAACTACCAATAATTAATGTGCTTTTACGTCCCCAAAGATCTGCAAAATAGCCTGAAGGGATTTCTAATGCAACAATAGCAACGGAATAGATACCTTGCAATAACAGAACGTCTTTCATGCTAAGACCATTTTCTTGATAAAATAAGGTGATAATGGGCATAATCAGCATGAACCATTTTGCAGTTTTTATGATATACAGCTTATATATATTTGCTTTTAGATTCATTCTACTATTTATTAAAAAGGCTTTGTTTTAGGATATTCTCGTTTAGTTCTAAGTAAAACACCGTTTTTATATACAAATAGGGTTCTAGGAGTCCAACCTTCATCGGTTCGACATCTTCCTGTTGAAATTCCATTTTTGAAAACTTCAACTTTTTTGTCTTCAAAATAAAACCAAGAACCATCTTTTTTCCCAAATAAATACTGACCTGTAACAATTAAGTTACCAGTATTATTGAATTCTTTCCAACTACCATTTAGTAATCCATTCATAAAAACACCTCGATATTTAAGAATACCGTTTAAATAATACACTTTGTAAATACCTGAAGGTTTATTATTATGTATTTTATAAGAATAGGCTAAAGTATCGTTAGAATAAAAGCCTTGTCGTATACTGTCTTTTTTGCTGTTTAATAGAATAGTTTCTGTTACAGCTATTGGTTTTGTATTTTGATAATAGTAGACTTGAGTATCTTGTGAATAAGCTATTGTGAAGGAAAAGCACACTATAAATATAGTAAAAACTATTTGATGAATTTTAGTGGCTGTCATTCTGGAAACAAAGCCTATAAAAAGATTAGAAATAAGATAGGAATAATGATTCCTGCAATTGTATAAACACCACCCATTCCAATAATCCCTTTTTTGCCTCTAACCATGAAGATAGCTGTTAGAGCGAATAAAATAAGTGCGCCAGCAAATATATCGGAAAACCAAGTCCACCAAGAGTGAGGATTGTAATGTAGAAAATTAACCTGATAGAAAATAGCTCGTTTTTTTAGAAATTCAGCTTGTCCTTGTCCTGTTTTTAAATCAACAATTATAGAAGATCCTCCTTTTAAAAATATCTTAATTGTATTAGTATTGGGATAATAGAATTTTCGTAGGTTATTTGCTTTGTCAATTTGACTAAGCAACTCCTCCACATGAATCTTAGTATTGTCATTTTTAGATAAATCTATTTCGGTAGTGAAATTTTTCACTTCTACAGAATAATTGGGATTCCAATCATGTATATGATTAAGAGCAATGCCCGATAAACCATAAATTATAGTAGTTCCGATAAAAAAGAAGCCGATATCGCGATGCAATATTCGGCTCCATTTTCTTAATTTCTTCATGTGAATAATGATGAAAAATTTTTATTTTACTTCTTTGTAAGAAACAAATTCTAAATAGTATTCAGAAAAATGATCTACTCCAGAATTTTTTAGAGAATCTCTCATTAAGTTTACATATTCAATCATTCTTTCTTGACGAGTTTCTCCTTCTTCACCTTCACTATGCATATTAATGGCATCTTCCTCAATTTTCAGAAGAGAAGCTTCATCAGTTCTATCTTCTTTCACAATTCCTGTAACAATAATTTCTTTTCCAACCATTGTTTCATCATATCTTTCCTCAGAAAAAACATGAACATCGGCACCATCAGCAACTAAAAGAATCTTTTTCCCACCATGTTTACATACATGATCTACGATACCTTGTGTTTGGATTTCTTGATCGATAAACTCAGCACCTTTGTTTTGTAAATCGGCTAAAGCAATAATAGTTTCTTCGACTGTAATTTCTTCATTTTCTTTTGTTGTAGAAGTTTCTGTACTATTGTTACAAGCACTTAATAGTGCAATTGCACTGAATAAAATGATAAATTTTCTCATCTGTATAATTGTTTATTTAATTTCTGTTGTATCTGGGCTTAATTTCTGGATAGAATCGATTTGACCAGGTAATAAAGGAGAAATAATGATAGTGTCCTTAGGTGCAATATATTCGTCAGTTCCGTAAATTTCCATAGGAGGGAATTGCATATCGAAATAATCACCAACAACATTCATGTCAAGTTCCATAGGTCTTACAATACCTGTTATATAAATAAAAACATTTTCTTTGTTAAGAAGAATTTTAAATGATTTTCTGTTATTTAAATATACAAAACCTTCTACAGTAAAACGTGTACCAGCTTTAACGAGTCTCCATTTTTTACTTGCAGGAAAAACAACATGCATTTGACTATACGAACCTCCATTGTGTTCGCCACCTAGAGCATTCAAAATAACTATTGAAGAGTCTGCAGGTAGTACATAATCTTTTGTTAGAGTTAAAGTTGTTCCTTCTGGAATCATTGGTAAGGCGTCAGTCATTTTTTGACCAAACGAAAATACAGATAATGCAATCGATAATGTAAATAATAGTTTTTTCATGTTATTTGTTTTTTACCCTTACAATTCTAGATAATAATTTCATTAGATAGAATATTTATTAAAAGGTTTAATTATTAAAACACAAATATAAAGTTTTTATGTTAACTACAATTCAATTAAGATGTTGATTTGGAATAAAAGCGTATTAATATGTGTGAAACTTATTTTTAAATTCTAAGCGAGTGTTGGTTAATTAAATATTTAAAATGGGATTAAAATGATTACTTTTGCATTTCTTAAATTGATTATAGATGGGCTTAAAGCAGGAAATAGAAAGACGACGTACTTTTGCAATTATTAGTCACCCTGATGCAGGAAAGACAACTTTAACAGAGAAATTACTTTTGTTTGGTGGAGCTATTCATGTTGCAGGAGCAGTTAAAAGCAATAAAATTAAAAAAACGGCAACCTCCGATTTTATGGAAATTGAACGTCAGAGAGGAATTTCTGTAGCAACTTCTGTAATGGGTTTTGATTATCGAGATCATAAAATTAATATTTTAGATACACCTGGTCACCAAGATTTTGCAGAAGATACTTTTAGAACTTTAACTGCTGTAGATTCTGTAATTATTGTTGTTGATGGAGCAAAAGGTGTAGAGGCTCAGACTAAAAAACTGATGCAAGTTTGTAGAATGCGAAAAACGCCTGTTATTGTTTTTATTAATAAATTAGATAGAGATGGTCGCGATTATTTCGATTTGCTTGATGAGATAGAAGAGCAATTACAAATACAAGTAAAGCCTCTGAGTTGGCCTGTTGGAGAAGGTTCTGGCTTAAAAGGGGTGTATAATATTTATGACGAAAGTTTATACTTTTTTCAAGGCGATAAGCAAGAAGTAAAAGAAGGGGTAGAAATTAAAGATATAGATAGTACAGAGTTAGATGATATTATAACAAAAGATTCTGCAGATCTTTTACGTGACGATTTAGAGATAGTCCGAGAGGTTTATCCGGAGTTTAATAGAGATAAATATCTCGATGCTCAAGTTGCCCCTGTTTTTTTTGGAAGTGCCTTGTTTAATTTTGGTGTTCAAGAATTATTAGATTGTTTTGTTGATATAGCACCATCTCCACTTCCTTCGGAAACAGAAGAACGACAAGTTTCGCCTTACGAGGAGAAATTTTCTGGTTTTGTATTTAAAATCCATGCCAATATGGACCCGAATCATAGAAATAGGTTAGCTTTTGTTAAAATATGTTCAGGAAAGTTTGAGCGAAACACGAATTATTTACATGTTGGTTTAAATAAGAAATTAAAATTTTCGAGCCCAACGGCATTTATGGCCGAGAAAAAATCGATTATCGATGAGGCTTATCCTGGCGATATTGTAGGAATACCCGATACTGGGAATTTTAAAATTGGAGATACATTAACCTCTGGCGAAGTGATGCATTTTAAAGGCTTACCTAGTTTTTCTCCCGAATTGTTTAAGTATGTCAATAATGCAGATCCTATGAAGTCGAAGCAATTGGCTAAAGGATTAGAGCAATTGATGGACGAAGGGGTAGCTCAATTATTTACCAATCAAATGAATGGTCGTAAGATTATAGGAACTGTTGGTCAATTACAATTTGAAGTTATTCAATACAGATTATTACACGAATACAATGCATCTTGTCAATACGAAGGAATAATGCTACATAAAGCTTGTTGGATAAAATCGGATAATGCCGAACAATTAGCAGATTTTAAGAAAAGAAAATATCAGTACATGGCTAAAGATACGCATGGTCGAGATGTGTTTTTAGCAGAGTCTGCTTATGTATTACAGAATGCACAAAGTAATTTCTCCGATATTCAATTCTTTTTTACGTCGGAGTTTAAATAAAGATTTATTGACAATCTTTTATTAGAAACTTAAAGCTCTTAGAATTGTTTCTTTTTAAAACTTTTGTATATTTATCCACAAGAAATATACTAAACAAAGGAGTTTGGTATAAAAATATTTAACTATTGTGGAAGACTATCGCGCACCGATTGAAAATCTTATTCGTAAGATAACAAATCAAAAAATTAAAACTGTAGTACCTTTAGCATTAACAGCATCTAATAGAAAATATTTCAGAGTAGATTTGACCAATGATTCTACATATATTGCTGTCTATAACGATTCTGTAAGAGAGAATGAAGCTTTTATTTCCTACGCAAAGAGTTTAAAGGATGTTAAGGCTTGTGTGCCTAAAGTATATCAAGTTTCGGAAGATAAGTTATGGTATTTGCAAGATTATTTAGGGGATACAACACTTTTCGATTTTCTGACAACAGAAAAAAGTAAACTAGATTTTAGTAAGAAGAGAAAGAAACTGTATAAAAAGATAATCAAAGATTTGATTAAGATTCAGATTGAAGGTTATCATACTATAGATTTTAATAAAGGTTTCCCTAGGCCTCTTTTCGATGAGCAGTCTATAAAATGGGATTTGAATTATTTTAAGTATTATTTTTTAAAGTTATCGGGAATTAATTTCGACGAGCAGCTTTTAGAAGATGATTTTTCTTTGTTAACTAAAAGCCTATTAGAAACTCCAGAAACTTATTTTTTGTATCGTGATTTTCAATCTAGAAATATTATGATAAAAGACGATAAGTTATTTTATATAGACTTTCAAGGAGGACGAATGGGACCTTTGCAATACGATTTAGCATCCTTGCTTTTCGATGCTAAGGCTGAATTAGAGCAAGACTTCAGACTAGAAATGCTAGATTATTATTATGAGCAATTACCAACTGCAATTCATACCCACCAACCTCATTTTAAAGAAAAGTTTTGGTCTTTTGCTTTAATTCGAATCATGCAAGCTATGGGAGCTTATGGTTTTAGAGGGTTGTTCGAGAAAAAGCAACATTTTATCAATAGTATACCTTTAGCTTTAGAAAATCTCAAACTAATTCTTAAAAAAATAAATCCAGCCGAAGAATTTAAATATTTAATTTCTATCCTTGAACAATTACCAAAATCTCCAACTTTAAAACAATATTTACCCAATAAATTAGAAAATCAATTAAAGGTTCAGATTAATAGTTTTTCGTATAAAAAAGGAGGAATTCCAAAAGATAAAAGTGAGAACGGAGGTGGTTTTGTTTTCGATTGTAGAGCTATACATAATCCAGGAAGATACGACGAATATAAGCAACTGACAGGAATGGATAAGCCGGTAATTGATTTTTTTAAAACTGTTCCAGAAATGGATGTGTTTTTAGCTCATGTTTACGAAATGGTTGATGCTAGCGTACAAAAATATATAGATAGAGGTTTTACTAGTTTAATGGTTAATTTTGGTTGTACAGGAGGTCAGCATAGGTCGGTTTATTCTGCAGAGAAATTAAAAGTACATTTAGAAAATAAATTTAATTTAGAGATAGAATTGCACCATATAGAACAAGAAAAAAAATAGTTTCTTTCAGATGGATCTCGATATATTTAAAATTGATAATGATCTTGAAGCACGGAAAGGGTTAGCTTTAATATCTGAACCTTTGTCCGACGATGATTATTTTGGGCGTTCGGTGGTTTTGTTAACAGAACATAGTG
>Ga0256827_10002920_pt1 | contig 10944 bp, 11 predicted proteins | sample CV84metaG_FD_185977 | JGI IMG/M metagenome (GOLD analysis project Ga0256827, IMG submission 185977) | Hydrothermal vent microbial communities from East Pacific Rise, Pacific Ocean - CV84 | ecosystem: Environmental > Aquatic > Marine > Hydrothermal vents | place: Pacific Ocean: East Pacific Rise...
TGGATTAGGCTATAGAGATATATCTCCAGATAGAGTAAAACAAGAGTTAGCTAGAAGATTTGGAGTAAGTGGTATTGAAGAGAAAGAGGGGAGAGATAAGTAACTAACATATATACTAATACTTTTATAATCAATTTACTTTACATACTTCAAAGAGTTATAAAAATATATTTTATAACTCTTCATAAAATCTTCATTTAACTGTTTTATAATTCATCATCAAATATTGAAAAAGGTGATTTAATTATGAAACTATTTTTAGAAAAAAATGTACCAACATTTGCATTTCTCATACTATTTGCTGCTGAGTTTACTTACTATCTATTGATTTTACAAACAGGGATAGTTGAGTATCATCACTCTGAAATTTCTGAGATATGGATGGTTCCTTTAGGTGGTATGTTAGGTATTATTGGTTCTATTTTTCTCTATAGAGAGCGTCAATGGATTATCCCTTTTTTACTTTTGATACAACTTTTAATCTCTTTTGAGTATGCAGTAGCTAATGGGTTTGAGCTTTTTTTACTTGGGCTTATTAGTGGTTTAACAGCACCTATGCTTATTGCAAGTATTGAGAAATTTTGGGTTGTGGTAATATCTTTGGCTCTCTCTTATGCTTTTGGAACTTATGTATTTAATGTTGTAGCAATACAAAGAACAGATATAGCACTTCTTTTGTCTATAGTAGCTCTTGTAGCTTCACTCTTTTCTAAGATGAATTACTACAATAAGAAAGAAGAAGTACTTTCACTCTATAACATGGGTAATGTATTTTTTTGGCTTCTTTTAGATGCTGCACTTTTTGAGACACTCTCACGAGATAGTATGATGCAACTTTGGGGTAATATATCATTTACTTGGACAATTATATTGTTTCATATAGTAGGTCTCATAGTTACTTTTAGCTTAAGAAATTTTAAATACAACGATAGAGTACTTTTAGGACTTTTTTTTATAACATATATAACTTATCAAAGTGGTTCACAGACCATATTAAGTGTAGTTTACCCTTTTGTAATATCTTATTATAATGTAATTATATTGAAAAAACTTATAAGACTCTCTTATGTTAATTTAGCTATTGTTTCACTTAGTCTATGGGGTGCATCAAGTCTTGGCTTATTGATAGCACTTTCAAATACTTTTCTTATTGCTTGGGTTGTTTTACTTCTCTTAGTAGTAAATTATATAAGCCATAAAATTGACCATCCTATTTTTAAAATACCTGAAGGTATTTTAAATCAATACAATTTACTTAATACACATTAATAAAAGGAATACTTAATGAAAAAAATAATCTTACTCTCACTACTAACTGCTTCAACACTTATGGCTAGAAAGCTTACAGTAAAACAAGGAGTAGTACATGCACATACAGAGGTTTTTGGAGATTCGTCTATAGACCCTAAGACTAGTAATATCACTTCTAACTTGACTATGAATGGTGATATCCAATCCATTACAGGTAGTGTAAAAATAGACATACTAAAGCTTAAAAGTGATAACTCACAAAGAGATGAACACATGTTAGAAGCACTTGAAGGTGCAAACTATCCTAGTGCTACTTTTACTTTTAAAAAGATAGATAAAAGAGCTAATGATTATGCTATTTCTGGTATTTTAAAATTCCATGGTGTTAAAAAAGCTTTAACTATTTATGCAGATATTACAAATAGTAAAAATAGTCTAACTATTAAAGGTAAGAGTTCTTTTTTACTATCTAACTATAATGTTAAACCTATCAAGATGCTATTTTTAACTGTAAGAGATCAGATAGATTTAAAAATAAATGTTACATTCAATAAAAAGTAAGTAGTAGATGTTTAAGTCTTTTTTACGCTATAAGTACAAAACATTACTTATTTTAATATCGGCAACCTCTGCTATTGCTTCGATTTTTTTAATCACAGCTTTGGGTAATGGTATCATCAATATGTATGCTTCTATGCTTAAAACAGATGGAGACATCATAGTTATGCAAAAAAGTGTAGCCGATACTTTTTTTAGTGATATTAATCGTTCGCTTATTACCCCTATCTCAAAGCTTAAAGAGGTAGATTCTGCTCAGGGAGTTATAGTAGGTGCTGGTGCAATTGGGAGCATTCCTATTGCTGGTATTTACGGGGTTACTAAAAATCGTATGCCAAATTATGCTCTAGTAGATGGCTCTTACCCAAAAGCTAATGAAGTAGTCATTGGTGAGAGTATAGCTTCAATTTTAAATAACCCTAAGCAAATAGAGCTTATGGGTGAGCCTTTTAAAGTTTCTGGTACATACAAAAGTGACATTGGTTTTGAAAATGGTGGTGTTGTTATTGGCATTGAAGATGCAGAGAGACTCTTTCATAAAAGTGCCTCTTTTTTGTTGGTTTCTTTAAAAAACATAGAAAATTCAAATAGTACAATAGCACAAATAGAAGATTTAAACTTAGATATAGAGGTTAAATCTACCTCAGAGTTCATAGAAAACTACAATCAGTTTAAAATTATCCGTATCTCTAGTAATGTTATTGCTTCTATATCATTTTTTATGGGCTTCTTAGCTATAGTCTCTTTAATGAGTATGATGATAAATGATAGGCGATATGAGTTTGGTATTAAGCGTGCTATGGGCATATCGCAGACAAAAATCATTTTTGACATAGTAGTAGAGGTGTTAGCTTTAACACTATTTGCATTTGCTATGGCGTATGGCATAAGTATTTTTCTTTTAGACCAGTTAGAGCATGTAGAGAAGTTTCAAGGTTATTTAAGTGGTGAAATAGATATGCAACTATTTATTCGTCTACTCATAGGCTCTACTATTATGGCAACTATAGGTGCGTTAATTCCTGCTTCTATTGCTGCATTTGTAGATCCGATTATATTAATCAATAGGGGGCAGTAGATGTTGCGTTTGGAAAATATTTCACATAATTACGATGACGAGAGCATACTTCACAACATATCACTTAAATTAGAGAAAAATAGTTTTAATGTAATTGTAGGAGAGAGTGGAAGTGGCAAGTCTACTCTACTCTCTATTATTTCTACACTACTTAAACCTACAGAAGGAAAGCTATATTTTGATGAAGTTGAAAGAGCAGATATTTCAAATATAAATCACTTTAGAAACAAAAAGGTAGGCTTTGTATTTCAGTTTCATTACCTCATAGGGCATCTATCGGTATATGAAAATATTGCTATGGTAACTAAAAAATCTAAGGCTGAAATTATGGCTATGCTAGAGAGATTGAACATTCAAGAGTTAGCTAAAAAATACCCAGATCAAATTTCAGGAGGACAGCGTCAAAGAGCTGCTATTGCTCGTGCTATGATAAATGAACCAGAGTATATTTTTGCAGATGAACCAACAGGTAATTTAGACTCTAAAAACTCACAAATAGTCTTCAATCTACTTCACGAGTTAAACGCTACTGTAGTTGTAGCTACACACGATCTATCATATATTTTAGCAAATGATAGAATTATAAAATTGAAAGATGGTTACTTATGTTAAAAAAAGCTCTACTTCCACACATATATTTCTCTTATTTTTTTCTTATACTTGCAGCATTTTTTGGGTTACTATATGCTTTAAATCTTGTAGGTATAGGTACAGATTTAATTAGACCAGACCTTGTACGCTCACTACATATATCTTTAATGCTTTATGGTTTTGTACCACTTATGATGACACTACTACCATTTGCACTATTTGATAAAGAGGGCATCATGACTAAAGAGGGCATTTGGTATTTAGAGAGGTTTCTCTACCTATGGTACATCTTTTTAGTGTTTATGATACTCTCTACACTTCTAGGAAATGTAAGAGGTTTACCTTTTTATGATTTTCCTTATGAGTTAAATGCCATCTTAGCACTTGCAGGATTTTTTTACATTGTAGCCATTTTTAAAACTATTAAAGCCTATGATGTTAAACCACTTTGGGTAAAAGTCTCTTTAGTGCTAGTAGTCGTTAGTCCTTTTGCTCTGCTTTTACTTATGAATCCAGACTATGGACAAGTAGAACAGATGCTAAAAGGACCACATGGAGACAACACTTTGGGCATGAGTTTTACACTTATGGCAATATATTACTTAGCTATTAAACTAGCTTCTCCTAAAGTGGTATTTAAAACAAAATGGCATATTTTATGGCAAATACCACTTACTTTTTATCTGTTGTCTGTACTACATCGCTCTTTTATAGGAACTATCTCTTACAATGTTGAGTGGTTTTTGCAGTACTTAACTCTACTCTACATTCCTACACTCTACATTTGGTGGAAAGATGCAGGACTTAGCATAAAGAAAAACTTAACACTACTAGTCTCCATAGTAGCATTTCTTTTTGTAGATATAGAGGGAAATATTTTATTTATTCCTCAGTTGCGTGAAATTTTTCACCGTAATGACTTAGTTGTAGGACATGCACACATAGCCGTGGGAATTGGGCTACTCTTTTTAGCCTTAGCCATCATAGAATCTTTCATCAAAATCTCTAAAGCAAGAGCTTTATATTTGACCTCTGCACTATCATTTATGGCTTTAGTTTTAAGCATAAGTGGATTTGAACAAGCAGGATTTTTTACAACACATACAGAGTTTTGGTGGAATTTGCGTGTTCTAAGTGGTTTCGTATTTCTTTTTGGCTTACTTTTTATAGCTAAGTGGTTCTCTATGTTAAAAGTAAAACAGTACATAAAGCAACTAAGAGCTATAGACCTTTATAACTTAACTGGATTTCTATCAGATGGAGTTGGGGGTCTACTTCTGTTATTGTTTGGCTCAACTATCTATGGTATTATAAATCAAGAGTTCGTTGGTGCATATCAGCTTATTGTGTTTGGTTTTGTTATGGGAGTTGGGTTAATACATCTTGTGGCTTATATTTTAAAACCTAACGCTTATGCATTAGCTTTTGCAACAGTTATTTTGCGTGTTATTACAGCAGCAGGATTTTTTGCACTCTATAAAGCAGATGTTTTAGGATGGGTTGCTTTTGCTATTGCTGGAATAGATTTACTGTTTGTTCTAGTCTATCTATTTTTAAAGGAGTTACATGAAAAAACTACTATTGATTAGCACACTTTTAACAGCATCGCTATTTGCAGAGTTTAAAGTAGGAGACACTTTTCCAAAAACTCTACTAGAGGATCAGTTTGAAAAGAGTATGGAGATAAAAAGTAGTGATAAATTAGTCATTATGGCTTTTGAGAAAGATGTATCTATTGAGATTAGTACATTTTTAAAAGCTCAACCAAAAGACTTTATGGCTAAAGAGCATTTGAAGTATATATCAGATATTAGTACTATGCCATCTTTTATCACTTCTATGTTTGCCTTACCAAAAATGAAAAAATACCCTTTTTCTGTCATGCTTATAGAAGATGATTTTGGAAAACAGTTCAACAAAAAAGATGAAAAAGTAACTCTATATAAACTAAAAAATCGTAAAATAACAGCTATTGAGTTTGTAGACCCTAAAAATTTAAGTCTACTTACTACTAAGTAGATGAAAACATATCATAATGGAAAGTTTGTAGGTAAGTATGATACTTCAACAAATGTAAATATTTTACATATTTTAAGATGGAAAATTTTTGAAAACTTACCAAAAACATGGCAAAAACAAAAAACCATTAAACCTTTAGTTCCACAAATTGAAGCAGAAAAACTAGCAGATAAAGAAGACTTTATCTGCTGGCTTTCACATGCTAGTTTTCTCATACAACTAGGTGGTAAACGCTTCCTTATTGACCCTGTATTTGAAGATATACCCTTTTATAAACGACAAATCACTACCCCATATAGCCTTAAAGAGTTAGGGGCTATTGACTACCTTTTACTTTCGCATGTTCATTATGACCATTTTGATAAAACATCTATTAAAGCCCTAACAAAACAGACCTTTAAAGCAGTTTTACCACTAAATATGTCTAAGTTACTACATAAAATATTGGATGTGAAGAGTGTAGAGCTTGACTGGTATGAGTGTTATGATGATGGAGATATTAAAATCACTCTTGTACCTGCAAAACACTGGGGAAGAAGAGGTATATTTGATAAAAATAAAGCTCTATGGGGTGGCTACATCATAACCCACAAAGACAAAAGCATCTACTTTGCAGGAGATAGTGCAAAAGGTGAACATTTTGAAGAGATAGGCAAACGCTTTGACATTGAGTATGCCCTACTACCAATAGGTGCATACAAACCAGAGTTTATAATGAAACATAATCACTTAAACCCACAAGAAGCATTTGACGCATTTAAAAAGTTAAAAGCAAAAACTATGATTCCCATGCACTACGGTACATTTAAACTAACAGACGAAGCCCTAGACGAACCTTTAGAGTGGATAGAAAAAATAGCAAAAGAGAACCCAAATAAGATTAAAATCTTAAAAGTTGGAAAGATATTAAAAGTATAGTTTCAAGAAGCTAAATTATTTATGGTAAAATAGTTTCTAAAATTTGCTAATTAAATATATTTATAAAGGAAATAGTAGTAATGAATCGCTTAATATATCTTAATTTATTTTTTATCTTTTCCTTGTTTAGTTATGCTGAGGAGTTAGAGTATAAACTAGGAAAGGGCTTACAGGTTGGTACTCTTCCTCTTTTTATAGGAGGGTACATCTCTGTAAATTATGAAAATAGTAGCGATACTCTCAAAATTGATGACATAGCAGTTTTAGCCTATGGTAGTTATGATAGATTATCTTATATGCTTGAATTAGAGACTGAAGATATTGATATTAATTTCAATGGTGAAGAGGAAAAGAAAGAAGAACAACTTCATATTGAAAGAATCTTTTTTACCTATGAATTTGATGAAAATTATGCACTTAGAGTTGGTAAGTATAACTCACAAATAGGGTTTTGGAATCTTATGCCTATTAATGTTCTGCGTGATACAACATCTAGCCCTATGGTTACAGAGCTACTCTTTCCTAAATTTACAAATGGTTTAGATGTAAAATACAGTTCTGAAAACAGACTACCCTACAGTGTACACCTAATGTTACAAGAGAATGAAGATATAGATAGATGGATAAATGACGATGTATACAATAACTTCGATATAGACCGTCATTATGGTATAAATGTATTAGTTGATAACAGTATGCTAAGCTATATGTTTAATGCTGGTTACTTTCGTACTGTAGACCAAGAGAACAAGTACTATTTTCTTGGAGCATTTCAGTACTTAGACTCCTCTTTTAAACTCTTAGGAGAGCTAGGAATGCAGTTTAATGATGATGGTGTCACTCTACCATATATTGCTTACCTTCAGTACTCCAAACAGTTAGCAAAAGACCATGAAGCCATTGTTAGAGTAGAGAGCTATAGTAACAAAGAGACAGATATTGATGATACTTTTGCCATACTAGGATACACTTACCGTCCGTTAGCACCCATTGCATTGAAAGCTGAGTATCAATGGCACTCTTTACATAAAGAAGATAAATTACTCTTCTCCATATCTATACTTTTTTAAGACTACTAATTATGCGTATATTTTTAATACTTATAGGAGTTATTATGGGCTTAATAGCTGAAGATTTTGTAGTTATTGCAAATAAAAATAGCCCTATAACAACTATTGGTAAAAGTGAATTAAAATCAATCTACCTTAAGAAAAGACGCTTTTGGAATGAAACTAAACTTGTTGCACTCAACTTACCTCCTAACAATACCTTGCGTCAGAATTTTGAAAAAGATATATTAGAGATGAATCCATCACAACTTGAGACTTACTGGATGAAACAGCACTACAGTGGGCATAGACCTCCATATAGGTTGAAGTCTATGAAGAGTGTTCTACTCTTTGTTAAAAAGGTTAAAGGAGCTATTGGTTACATTCCTTACTCTTTAGCTAGTAAAGATGTTAAAATTATCTATAGAAGTACTCACTAATGGGTAGATTTAAGTACTGGTTACCACAAACACTTAAGAGTAAATTGAGCATTGCACTTTTTGGTATTGGATTTTTTCCTTATCTTTTTATTCTTATATATAGCTATAATTTAGGCGAAGAGAAAATACTCAACAATGCACTAACCGTACATCAAACAAAAATAAGAGAGATAAAAAATCATATTGATGAAAAGTTAACATTTTTAGAAAAAGAGATAGAGTTTCTCTCCTCTTTAGACATTATGAATGACATGATAGTTAGAGATATAGATAAAAGAATTACACAAGTTTTAATGCAAAAGCATCAAGGCTTAAATTTAAATATGAATCTTTTTACTCTAAATCTTGACAGTGAAATAATTGCTTCATCTAATAAGTCAAATAATTATAGTTTTAGATACATAAATCAGTTTAAAGATGCTAAAAATAAAAAGCAAACATATTTTTTTACCCCTAAGTCAATTATGCTCTTTACTCCTATATATTCTACTTTAGATAGTAACCAACTACTAGGACATCTATTTATAGAGTATGCTTTTTCAAATTTATCTAACTTTACAGTACAAGACAAAGCAGTCCATTCAATGCTCCATAGCCCTAACTTTAAAATTCAAATAGGTGCTATTTATGAAGATGAAACCATAGACTTTAGCCATGCTAAAAGCAGTTACCTAAGTAAAAAGTACCTAATTTTAAATGAGTCACTAGATGGTGTTTTATCGGATTGGTCTATAATATATATGATTAAAAAATCAGTTGCATTAGCATTTTTAGATCAATTCATATTTTTTGTTTGGACTCTTTTTGCTTTAGGATTTATTGTAATATCTGCTGTATCATTATGGATAAGTAGGCGTATAGTAGAACCAATTGCACAACTCTCTAAGGCGACAAAGTCTATTATATCTACTAAAGACTATACGACACAAGTACCTAAAGTATATAGAGGGGAACTGAGTGAGTTAGCAGATGATTTCAATGCTATGATTCGTGAGACAAATAATGCTTTTTTAGTTCTTGAAGAGGAAAATAGAGTTCGTCTACTTCGTTTTATTCAACTTATAAATATTTTTAATCGTCTTATACAGACTCAAACAGAAGAGAGCTGTATATCACTAGCCATAAATGAACTACAAACGCTAATGCCAAATCAAGAGTTCTCTTTTTCACTAACTTACCCAAACACAGAAGATAAAAATCAAATAATGATGCTATATGTTAAAAACTTTGAAAATAAAACTAGTGACTTTTATGGTGTCATTACTATTGGTAAACCTAACTTAATAGCAGACTTAAATGAAGAGAAGTTTTACCGTTCCATAGCCACTATGATTATGTTACAACTCGATCAAATACGACTCATAGCTAAAACAGAAGCTATCTCTCGTGCTAAATCTACATTTATCTCTCATATGTCCCATGAACTAAGAACACCACTACACATAATTCTTAGCTCTACGCAATACTTAATTGGTTATGAAAATCTTACTATGGAGCAACAAAAAACTATTGCAACCATGGAGTCATCTGCTGACCATCTACTAAACATCATAAATGATATACTAGACTTAGTTCAAATAGAAGCAGGTAAAACTAGTGTTAATCCCATAACACAAAACAGTACCCAGTTAGAGACTTTAGTTCAAGATGTCATTAGTATGTTAGAGGTTCTTACTGAACAAAAAGGTGTAGTAATAACTCTACAAAACAACTTAGTAGAGGGTAGACAAGTGAAAATGGATACTAAGCTACTTAGACAAATACTTATAAACCTACTATCTAATGCTATTAAATTTACAGATGAGGGTTCAATAGAATTTACCCTAGAAGAGTGTAAAAGTATAATTTGTATACATATTAAAGATAGTGGAGTAGGTATATCCCCTACCGATATAAATCAACTATTTGATGATTTTATACAAGTTAAAAATAGAAGTAAAAATAACTACAAAGGAAGTGGTCTAGGGTTAGTCATAAGTAAAAAGCTATCTCATCTTTTTTCTGCTGATGTAGTACTCTCTAGTAGGGGTGAAGGTAAGGGAACAACTGCAACCGTAGAGTTAAAAAAGATCAATCTTTAATAGTATAGCCTATGCCTCTAACTGTTGTAATTAAGTTATCTAAATCAATTTTCTTTCTAAGGTTTTTTATGTGTACATCTACAAGATTACTCTGTTTTAGACTATTGAACTCTCTACAAAGATGTTCATTTAGTTGGTATCTTGTTAGTACTATGTTTTTGTTTTGAAGAAGTACCTCAAGTAAATCAAATTCTGATAAGCTTAGCTTCATTAAAACCTCACCCACATACACCTCTCTACTTGTTGTATTTAATGTTAAATTACCTATAGATAACAACTTACTTTTTTGAGGTGCTTCTCTACGCAACAAAGCTCTTATGCGTGCTAGTAGTTCTATGTTAGAGTATGGTTTACATAAGTAGTCATCTCCTCCTGCATCTAAGACTTGTACTCTATCATCTATGTCTGTATTGGCAGATAACATAAGAACGGGTGTAGTCATCTCCTCTTCTCTCATTAGAGTAAGAAAAGAGAGTCCATCCCCATCAGGCAAGTTCCAATCTAACAAAACTAAGTCATACCTCTTCAAGTCTATAAACTCAATGGCTTCACGGTAACTAAATACAATATCACAACGGTATTTCTCTTTTTCAAGTAACTGTTTTAACTGATTTGCAACTGCCCTCTCATCTTCAACAATAAGTAGATTCATCTGTATTCCTTAAGGTAATAATATGATTATAGATTTTCTTACCTTACTAAAAAGTTAAATGAAAAAATATACTCTTCATAAATTATATAAAAAGTATATGCAATCTTAAACTAAACTTAATTTAAATAAATCTTAAGTTTAAGTGGGTACAATCCGTCCACAAATGAGCATTACTTAGTGATGTCTCTAAAAATACAAGGAAATTCATATGAAAATGACATCAGTTCTTAAACCTGCTGACGTAACTCGTGACTGGGTTTTAATAGACGCTGAAGGTAAAACTTTTGGTCGTATATTAACTGAAGTA
>Ga0256827_10002921_pt1 | contig 10942 bp, 11 predicted proteins | sample CV84metaG_FD_185977 | JGI IMG/M metagenome (GOLD analysis project Ga0256827, IMG submission 185977) | Hydrothermal vent microbial communities from East Pacific Rise, Pacific Ocean - CV84 | ecosystem: Environmental > Aquatic > Marine > Hydrothermal vents | place: Pacific Ocean: East Pacific Rise...
TGTTTCTTAACAAAATTCTCATGTGTTGCACACCCTTGAACAAGAAGTAGCCCGGTTATTATAAATAGACTTTTGATAAAATTACGCACAGTATTCTCCTTAAATAGTCAGATATTATAGCTTATTTGCTTTTCGTGTAGAAAATGTGTAGTACTAGCGTGGGTTAAGTTGTTTTTTTGAGTAAAGTATGATCTGAGGTATACCTCTGTAACTACTTATCTCTCCCTGTACACAGATCTTTTGGTTTTTATAACGTACTTCAGGCTTTTTGAATTGTTCTCTATCTTCTTCCCAAATGAGTACGGTAAAAATGTGTTCAGGATACGCTACATCAAGGTTAAGAAAAGTAGGTTTACCTTTATTGGACTTTGCATAGTGTGAACTTGCCACAACACCGCAAACTGTACCTTCTTCTCCTATATGCTGAGATGCTTCTTTTGCAGAGTATTCAGTAGAGAAGAGTACTAACGTACTTATGATAATAGAAAATATGAATTTAAACATAGGTGATCCTTTTAAGTATTATAAAGGATTTTTATTAAACTTATGGAAGAAAATAGATGAAAGTGGTGGGTCCGCGGGGACTCGAACCCCGGACCACTCGGTTATGAGCCGAGTGCTCTAACCAGCTGAGCTACAGACCCATATTTGATAGCTAGTTACTATTTCGTAATCATGGTGATTTTCGAGTCAGAAGTATATCGACTGTAGTCTTTAAAAGCAATTAAATTCTGTAAAATCCCAAAAATTACCGCAAAAATAATAAATGAGGTTCCTCCATGGCTAAACATGGGCAGAGGAAGCCCTACAACAGGAGCCAGACCGATGATCATAAAGACATTTACTCCCATGTAGACAAAGAGTAAAAAGGCGAGTCCTGAAGCAAATGTCTTGATAAGATAGTCTCCTGTATGTTTGGCAGAAATATAGAGTAGATTGAAGATAAGAAGTATATAAAGACTGATCACTGCGATCATTCCTTTAAATCCAAATCTTTCACCCAGATAAGCAAAGATAAAGTCCGTAGAAGAGACAGGAAGAAACTTGAGTTGTGTTTGGGTTGCATCTTCTTTCTTTTTCCCTTCAAGACCACCGGAACCTATGGCAATAAGAGCCTGCCTTACTTGGTAACTCGGTTTATTGATCGCGTCATGGATACGTTTTTTCTGATAATCTTTAAGACCGTATTGCCATACAGGCATAACAGCTGCTCCTGCGAGTATAGCAAGGGTAACCCATATCTTCCAGTTGATACCGACAAGAAACAGAATGCCGTATCCCGTAATAAGTAAAACCAAAGCTGTACCCAAGTCAGGTTCTTTGGCGATGATGATGAAGGGGATCACAATGATGATGGAGAGTTTAATAAAGTCTAAAATACCGTATCCTTCTTCTTTTGGCGGTTTTCTACTTATGAGGTAAGCAAGCATCATGATCACATTGACTTTAATGAATTCTGAGGGTTGGATCGTTACACCGATGCCGGGGATTTCTATCCATCTTTGTGCACCAAGAATACTCTTTCCTACAAATCCTACAGCGATAAGAAGACCAAGGTTGACAAGATAGAATAGAGGAGAAAACCACCATAAAATACGTCTCCATGGAATAAAAACAGAAACAAAAAATACAATAGCTGCAATGGTGTAGTAGACCATTTGTTTTGTATAGAGATGATGGTTTATCTCATAGACTAAATAGGAAGAGATGGCAAAAAGGGGTAGAAGTTGTATAACAAGAAGATAAGAAAAATGTTTGAAAATACGTTTATCAAAGTCAAACCAGGATTCCATCTATTCAGTCCTATTCTTTTTTAGGTATTATATCGAAAAGAGTTAAGGGTTATGATGGTTGATTTTTATAGGTTTGAGCATTTTAAAAAGTATGAGGCACTTTTACATGCAGTTACAAAGAAATCTATGCAATTTCCTTATACTTTTTCTTTGGCTCTGCATACCGGAGAAAATAAAAAAGAGATCATTCAAAATAGGAACATACTCTCTTCTTCGTTAGATATAAAGAGAGCGTTGTCTTTTGTTGTTGCCAATCAAACCCATAGTGATCATATTAAAGTGATTGAGCGTAATGAAACAAAAGGATGGCAAGGCTTAGAAGATGCTATAGAAGATTGTGATGCTCTTCTAACCAATGTTAAAGGCGTTGTACTAACGATACTTACAGCAGATTGTGTACCGGTACTTTTGTATGATAAAAAGCTAAAAGTGGTTGCTACAGTACATGCAGGATGGAAAGGTACAAAAGCCAAGATCGTAGCTAAAACAGTACAAAAAATGAAAGAGTATTATGGCTGTGATCCTATAGATATTGTAGCCGGTATTGCACCTTCTATAGAACAATGTTGTTACGAAGTTGATAAAAATGTGGCAGAACACTTCTTTGATATTTCAGAAAGTTTCACTTCAGTAGGTGAAAAGTTTATGCTTGATCTTCCGCTGATCAATAAAAAGCAGCTTTTAGATGCAGGATTAAAAAAAGAGAATATTGAGATGAGTAATATTTGTACTGCTTGTGAGGTTGACCATTTTTTCTCCTATAGAAAAGAACAGGGATGCAGTGGTAGATTTATGAGTATGATCGGGCTTATTTAAATCTATTTTTTATAATAGAGAGAATTAATTATATAACTTTTCTTAAAAAAACTATTTTAGAAAATACATATGCTATGCTCACTGAAATAAGAATTGTAAGAAGTGCAGTAAATAGAATCAATGCCCAAATATGATCTCCTGTATGTAATCCGAAATAATTTATTTTTCTTATAAAAATTAAAACAGCAGGATGTATGAGATAAGCTCCTAAACTAAAAGTTGCAAGTTTATTTCTAAATTTTGAACTTATAGGGATTTTATAATGCGCATCTTTAATAATAAACATTAATGTAATCGACAGTAGGATCATTGAAATACTAAAATTTCTTTTAAATTGATCGGGGAAATAATATTCTCCTATAGCAATGGTACATACAAGAACAATAAAAAATAATATTAAATAAGTTAGAGGGATCTTAATACTTGAACTTAATATTAAATAACCTGTGAGAAAATACCCTAAATAAAAAGGAAATAGAAATAAAAAAATCGGTTGTGCATGGGGGTTAGTGTAAGAAGTTGTAAGTATAGATAAAAACATTAATAAGATAGCCAAAAAAATCAGTTCTTCTTTTGTTGAATGTTTAACGATTTTCCTAATAAATGGTGCAATAAGATAGAGTCCTATTATCATATACAGATACCACATGTGATAATAAGGTCTACCACTTAAAAGAGCTTCACCTAAAGTATGTATATCAAATGGAATATGCAATATCTTATTTTTAATAAAAAGTAAAATAAGATAGATAATGGTCCAAAATAATATAGGTAAAAATAATCTTTGAAGTCGTTTGGAATAAAAACTGAAAATAGATTGGTATTCTCTTTCAGGTGTAAGTAAAAGTGCTCCACTAATCATAACAAATACCGGTACTCCCCACATACTACTGGCTAGATAGAAGTTACTTATCCACCAATTTAGAGAATCTTTTTCATTTGATATATCAAGAAATGGTTGAGTGGTATGTACAAAGATAATAGCCAAAGCAGCAAGTATACGCATATCATTTAACCATAACATATGATTTAAGATCTGTTTTTCTTGTTTCAAAACTTAACCTTATAAGGTGAAATATTTAATTTTTTTATGAAAAGTAGATCATCGATATAGTGTATAGCGAAAGTAAGTATGACAATATACATATACATTGTTTACCTCCTAATTAATTTATAGGATTAAAATATTATATTTAATATTAACAAAGAGATGTGGAAATGATGTGTAGTACTTTATCTATAGACATCTGCCTCAGTATCGCAGTGTAGGGTGAGTTCATAAAGCCATTGCTGTAGAGCAAACATATCTTCATAAATTTTAAAATTCCTTTCTATGATCGCTTCTGAATGGAATACTTCATTCGGAGTAAATTTGGCATAGGCATAGATGGCTCCCATGAGGTAAAGATAACTGTGAGAGTCCTCTGCCGTACACTCTCTTGGCATACGCTTATATTTTACTTCAGGAATTATATAACCTTTTGTTTTTAGGTCTTCAAGGATGGTGTGAAGCTCTGTGCGTCTCTCTTCATTTTGTATGTATTCTCTGTACGTTTTCAGCAGAGTAGGTTTGAAGTTGCGTATACCGGTAGCTACAAATATTTCTTGAGGATCGTAGTGCATGTAGAAACTACTGCTCTGCATACGATGTCCGCTACCTTGCCAAAAGATAATCCCTATACGTGTTTTAATGGGGTCATTGAGATGAAACCGTGCATCACGGTAGATGCGAAAGAGTGATTTGTTGGTATTGGGTATAGCATTAATGGTAGGTACCAGTATCTGCAGGCATTCGCCCATCTCTTCAACATAGGCTTTGTTAGGGGCTACAATGACTCTTTCATACTCTTCTCTGTTTGCATCAAGCCACTCTTTTGAGTTGTTGATAATAATCTTGTTGAGAAATGTAAGTCCCTCTTTTGGGAAACCATTGAACTGCATATATAACCTTAATAAGAGAAAATTTTATAGAAGAGATTTTAACATAGTTAGGTAAAACTAAAGAAAACTGAATATGATTTAAATAAGAGTAAAGAAAATAGAAGTATATGAGGATCAATAACTCTAAATGGAGTCATCAATACCAAAAAATCTGTCAATAGATACAAATATATCTATGGGTATAACATTGCTAACAATATTAGTAATTTTATTGAACATACTATAATCCTTATAATAGTTTAAGGGATTATATATGATCTATATTACTTGAGTGTTACCTCTCTACTCTCATCCGCTTCCATCTCCATCACTTTCCAAGGAAGCCCCTGTACCATGAGTTCATCCATGAATGGGTCTGGGTCGAATTGTTCCATATTGAAGACACCTTTGCCTTGCCATTTTCCTTCTAGCATGAGTTTTGCACCTATCATGGCAGGTACACCGGTGGTGTAGCTTACTCCTTGGCTCATCACCTCTGCATAACATTGTTCATGGTCAGAGATTTGGTAAATATATACGGTTTTCTCTTTTCCGTCTTTGATACCTTTTGCAAAGATACCAATGTTAGTTTTCCCTTTGGTACGAGGTCCTAAACTTGCAGGGTCAGGGAGTAGTGTAGCTAAGAACTCCATAGGGACTATCTTCATTCCTTTATGTTCTACTTCTTTGATACCTAACATTCCTACATTTTCAAGGCACTGCATGTGTGTAAGATAGCTCTCTCCAAAGGTCATAAAGAAACGTATACGCTTTAGTCCCTTGATGTGCTTCACAAGTGACTCCATCTCTTCATGATAAAGCAGATAGCTGTCTTTGGGTCCTACTTCTGGGTAGTCCCAGACTTGTTTGATAGCCATAGGCTCTGTTTCTATCCATTTTCCATTTTCCCAGTATCTACCTTTTGCAGAAACTTCACGTAAGTTGATCTCCGGGTTAAAGTTCGTTGCAAATGGATAACCGTGATCCCCTGCATTACAGTCAAGAATGTCTATCGTGTGGATCTCATCAAAATAGTGCTTTTGTGCATAGGCACAAAAGACATTGGTGACACCTGGGTCAAACCCACTTCCAAGCAGTCCCATAATGTTTGCTTTTCTAAACTCCTCATCTCTAGCCCACTGCTCTTTGTACTCGAACTTTGCAGTGTCCGGGTGTTCATAGTTGGCAGTGTCAAGGTAGTCTACCTGCATCTGCTCACAGGCATCCATGATAGTAAGGTCTTGGTAAGGCAATGCTACATTAATGACGATGCTTATACCTGTTTTAGCGATGAGTTCTTTAAGTTGAGGGATGGAGTCTGCATCTACTGTTGCTGTACGTATTGTTACACCGGTCTTTGTTTTGACATTGGCTGCGATAGCATCACATTTACTTACAGTTCTACTTGCAAGGGTGATCTCTCCGAATGTTTCGCTGTTCATAGCACACTTAAAAGCTACCACATTTCCAACACCACCGGCACCGATGATAAGGGTTTTTTTAGACATAGAAGACTCCTGAAAAATAGATACATTATTTTATCACAATTAGTATTACCTTCGTACGTAAATATATTAACATTTGAAAACAGTTAAAGATAAAAAATGATAAATTAGCCTAAATAATAAGTGTTTATTATATAAGTCATCCCAAAAAGTAGAGGTATGAAAATAAAAGTACTTAAGAGAATAAGAGAAGTCACATCCTTAGGTTTACAGTCATAAAGAGAAGCTAGGTTGATGTTGGCAATAGCCAAAGGTACCATCATTTCCATAAAGATGATGCCTTGTACAAACAAAGACAAGTCAGTAAATGAGAGTATGAAGGCAGTAACTAAGGGGACGATGACAAACTTTTGACCTATGGTACCTATAAAAAGTTTAGGATGCAGTTCTTTCATGCGTATGCCTTGTAGGAATGTACCGAGTAAGAAGAGTTGCAAGACGATCCCCGCGTAGGCTCCCATTTTGAAAAATTCTTGTATCTGAGAGCTAAGTGTAATGTTGTAGATATTTATGAGTATCGCTACTACTGAAGCAGGAATGATGGGAATCTTTATGATGTTAAAGAGGGAATCTTTAATGCTAAATGAACCACGAGAATAGATGTATACTCCGATGATGTAGACTACAAAAACATTGGCAATGTTTATAAGTGTGGTGTAAATGACAGACTGCTCTCCAAAGAGGGCTATGCCTAGTGGGATACCTATATTTCCTGTGTTACCTACAAATCCTGCTATAGAAAAAATAGCTCTTTCTTTAGGGTCTGAAAAGATCATCTTTCCTAAAACAATAGTGGGGATGAGTAGTAGTAAGATAATAGCTAAGTAGAGTAGAGGTACATAGAGATGCTCAGAGTGAAGCTTTGCTGTACTAAATCCCCAGATGGTCACAAAAGGTTGTAAAAAGTACACAGACATGAGTGTAAGTGTTTTGGTACTCATATCTTCTTTAAAAATACGCTTAGCCATGTAGCCAAGTACAATGAAGACATAAACAAAGATGATAGAGAGGAGTGTACTTATCATAGGAAAGATTATACTATTAATCTATTTTAGATATGATTTTGAACTTTTAATTTAGGATAGTATATATGGATTTTTCTTCTTTGGAGACTTGGGGGTACTTGGCTGTAGCCTTTTTTGCTTTTGGCGGTTCTTTTTTTATTGTTGCTGCTGCAGGTGTATTTTCATTTATGGGGCATATGGATCTGACCACTGCACTTATAATTGCCATGATAGCAAATTTTATGGGAGATAACTTTCTATTCTATTTAGGGAAATATCAGAAAAAAGAGATACAACCGTACTTTGCAAAACATAAACGCAAACTAGCTCTTGCAACACTTCTTATGCGTAAGTATGGGATATTGGCGATCTTTATCCAAAAATTCATCTATGGTGTAAAGACAATCGTACCTCTCTCTATGGCATTGGCAAAATATGATTTTAAAAAGTTTGTCTTTTTTAATATCTTTGCTTCGATCATCTTTGTATTGACCATAGGACTAAGTGCCTATTATACAAGTGAGTCTATTATTGCTTTTTTTACAGTGATCAAAGAACATCCGTGGATAGCTCCTGTAGTCTTATTTAGTATTATTGGATTGGTCTGGTTCGGGATGGAGAAGATGACTAAGAAAAGAAAATAGCCTATCTATTGAGCCAATAGAGTAGACTAGGGATATTCTCTACCCCGAAGTAGATGTAGTTATGGTCTTCTTTGTCTCCGTATCTTCGAACATAGGTCAGCCTGAATATATCAACAAAATCTACATAAGCATTAAAACCGTATGCACTCTCTTTTTTATAGAATGATCCCTTCATATCTCCAAAGAGACTGGCACCTATACCGAATTTAACAAAATCATCATACTCTTTGAAAGCATTGATATCTATACGGGCAAAGTCCGTAAAATTTTCACTGTGATTGTAGGAAAATTTTCCCTCAAAACCATTGAGAATCTTCATGTCTTTGTACCAATAACTACTATAACCTGCAGTAAAACCACCATTTTTCATGTCAGTAGCCAGTTCATTCGGAAGGAGTCTTAGGGCAGTTTGTAAACCGGATTTACCTTTATCTCTTGGTGCATTCATTGGTAAAATATCAAAACCGTCTTTTTGCTTTACAAAGGTACTACCCGCCCATGCAGCGATACTTGTAGCTTTTGCAACAGTTTTGTGTTCAGGATAGACTTTGGCCCGTTCATTCTCTAACGTTGTAATTCGGTTGATAATAGCACGTAAAGGTTTTTTGTACCAATGGTCAATATCTTTTTTTGCTCTGGAGAGAAAAGAGTATTTCGTATGTTTTAAATAGCCAATATCTAATCGAGAGAGAAATGTTTTAAATTCAGGAATGTCATAACGGTTACTATCATTCACTTGTGTATTGAAAGCATTATAGATCGCAGAGATGCGGTCAGTTACTTTAGGTTTTTTATGATGAAATTCAGTTTGTAAAAATAGATCGTAGGCACGTTGAGCTTCTTGATTTTGTTCTATATGGATCGTTGTCTTTAAAAAGTTCATTAAGGCTGTTTGAGAAAGGTGTGAGAAGTGCCCTTTCTTCTTGAACTCTTTTGCAAGATGATGAATAGCATCGTAGATACCTACATAATAATCATAGATACGAAAATTTTCATCAAGAAATGCACCAAAGTGTCCTAAAAAATTTCCTGTGATAGGATGATATCTTGAAGAGAGTACTAACGAGTAGGATCTGTTCTTTTTAAAATATTGGTTGATTGCCTGATAGAGTTTCATAGATTGAAATATCTCTACACTGTTAAGCAGAGGGGTACTGTTGGAGTTAAAAAAACCAAGAGGTATTTTTTCTTTCTCTTCTTGGGATGAGGTTTTACGTTCTTTTCTTGTGTTACTCGGATCAATAAAAATGAATTTCTTTGCTTTTTTGTTAAGTTCTATTGCCAGTTGTAGAGGAATATTGTCATACGCACCACCGTCTATAAAATAACTTGAATACTTTTTACCTTGGTAGATATAGTGTAGTTTTACCTGTTGAAATGCACCGGGAAAGGCAGAAGAAGCATAGAGTACATCAGCGATCTTACCAATATTTCTCTCAACACCGGGGATAGAGATATAAAAGTCACTGCTTGCTGGCATTTTTTTATTGGAAAGTGTCATTCGCCCTTTTTTTTCTTTGAGCACAAAAGGTACAGAAAAGTGTTGATTTTTGATCTTAATACCTTCAAACTCTTCTATCATAGGTGTGGCTTTGGTAACAGAGAACCCAAGGGGAACAGTACATCCTTTTTTATAGATAGGCTTTTTTAGATGATCAATGATCAATGAGCCTTTTTCTCTTAATTTTTTTCTAGTAAAGAGGGTACTTCTATTTTTTTTATTTTTCCCTTTGATCATAAGATCTTCTAATCCTAAATTGACCCATGTTTCATAAAAGAGATTATCATTTATTGTATTTCTTAAGGGAATGGACTCTTTTTGACACCAGTACATAGCTGAGAGGAGGGCATTGATGGAGCCGGCAGATGCACCGGCTACAGAACGGAGTTCAGGTTTTACTTTTTTGTTTGAAGCTTTTAGTTCATTAAGCATCTTGATCATTGCCCAGTTGTATCCTGCTTCATAGGCACCAAGACTGACTCCTCCGCTGATGACCATAGAAAAATTAACCTCTTTTGGTTTTGCATAAAGTATGGTATTAAGCAAGAAGAGTATTAAAGATATTTTAAAAAGAGATTTCATAAGTGAACCCTTGATATCAGCTGCGTTTACTTTTTACAAATTTTTCAATACGTCTGACACCTTCACGGATAGTGGTCATATCTGTAGCAAAAGAGAATCTAAAATAACCTTCCGAACCAAATCCGATACCGGGTACTACCGCAACACCTGTTGCCTGAAGTAGATCTTTACAAAACTCAATTGAATTGTTTGAAATATCTTTGATATTGACAAAAAGATAAAAGGCACCTTGTGGCTTAAGAACAGACAGTCCCTCTATTTCATTAAAGAGGTCTACTGCTTCATCAGCTCTTGCTTCAAAAGCTCTTCTCATATTCTCTATGTCATCATCTACTTCACCTAGAAGAGCAGGAATAGCAGCTTTTTGCGTGATGGAGTTAATATTCGATGTACTTTGGCTTTGTAGTTTGTTCATGGCTGCAATAAGTTCTTTTTTCGGTGTAGCCAAGTAACCAAAACGCCAACCTGTCATAGCGACTGATTTACTAAGACCGTTAATGGTCACAGTTCTTTGATACATGTCTCTAGAGATACTTGCAGTAGCTGTAAAATCTATGCCGTATACAAGTTTTTCATACATTTCATCTGATGCTACGATGATATCTGTTCCTTCAAGTACTTCTGCCAATGATTGGAGTTCTTCTTTAGAATAAACAGACCCTGTAGGGTTTGATGGAGTAGTCAAGATCAGCATTTTGGTCTTAGGTGTGATCGCAGCTTTGAGTTGTTCAGCTGTGATCTTGAATTCGTTGATCTCATTTGTGTCAATGACCATTGGGATCGCTCCCGCATATTTTACAAGTTCCGGATAAGTTACCCAATAAGGTGCAGGTATGATTACTTCATCTTCAGGATTTAGTACAGCTTGAAAAAGGTTAAAAAGTGATTGTTTTGCACCGTTACTGACAATGATGTCAGACGGAGCATACTCAAGGTTATTGTCTCTCTTGAGTTTCGTTGCTACTGCTTCAAGCAGTTCAGGGATTCCCGGTACGGCAGTATATTGGGTAAACCCGTCATTGATAGCAGCAATAGCCTCATCTTTAATACGTTGCGGTGTTCCAAAGTCCGGCTCTCCTGCAGAGAATGAGAGAATATCTTTACCTTGTGCTTTAAGGTCTCTTGCAAGAGAAGAGATAGCAATAGTAAGTGACGGTGACAGTGTTTGAATGCGATC
>Ga0256827_10002922_pt1 | contig 10942 bp, 7 predicted proteins | sample CV84metaG_FD_185977 | JGI IMG/M metagenome (GOLD analysis project Ga0256827, IMG submission 185977) | Hydrothermal vent microbial communities from East Pacific Rise, Pacific Ocean - CV84 | ecosystem: Environmental > Aquatic > Marine > Hydrothermal vents | place: Pacific Ocean: East Pacific Rise...
GCTATATCGGGTCTATCTGGACTTGTACTAGTTGGTGTTATTGGCTATATGAATATAGAACACTATACCTTTATAGAAGCCCTTTACATGACTGTAATTACTGTTTCTACAGTTGGTTTTGAAGAGGTTCATAACCTCTCGGATGTAGGTATGCTATTTACTATTTTTTTAATCACATTTAGTATTGGTATATTTGGTTTTGTTCTTACATCGGTTACCCGATATATTTTTGATGGCGTTTATAAGAATTATTTTAAAGACAATAAGGTGAGACGAAAAATTAATAACTTAGAAAACCATGTCATTATTTGCGGATATGGAAGAGTAGGAAAACAAGCAGCTAGCGATTTAATCGCCCACAATGTAGATGTTATTATTATTGATAATGACGAATCGGAAATCGACCCTTTACGAGAAAAAGGTGAAATTTTATACATACAAGGCGATGCTACCATCGATGAAATTATGGAATCGGCTCAAATACATAAAGCAAGAGCACTAATTACTACACTCCCCAAAGATGCCGATAATCTATTTGTAGTCTTATCTGCAAAAGTACTGAACAAAGACTTAAAAATAATTTCTCGTGCTTCTGAAGAACATTCCGATATTAAACTTAAACGTGCAGGTGCTACAAATATTATTATGCCCGACCGAATTGGAGGTCAACGAATGGCAAAACTCATCGCACAACCAGATATTGTCGAATTCTTAGAATACATTCTTATTCAAGATGCTAATGAGGTTAATCTAGAAGAAATTTCTTGTATCGACTTACATCCCGATTTTCATAACAAAAAAATTGGAGAATTGGGCATACGAAATAAATCTGGTGCAAATGTTATTGGAATGAAAAATGCCGACAAAATATATACATTTAACCCCTCTGCCGACACACCGTTAAAACCTGATGATATGCTTTTTGTTCTAGGGACCCAGTCTCAAATATCTTCGTTTAAAAATTTGTTAAAAAGTGGTAATTAATATGAGCAACGAATACAATCTATCTACGTCTAATTCTATATTAAGAGTGTTGAAAAATTTCACATGGATCTAAAAGATCGTAAAGACATAGAGGAAGTTATTAATGGCTGTATAAAAGGCCAAAGAAAGTATCAAGAAATTTTACATAAAGCTTTTTACAGCAAAATGCTAGTAGCTTGTATGCGTTATGCACAGAATACTGCAGAAGCCGAAGATTTACTACACGATGGATTCATCAAACTTTATACAAAACTTCCTAAATATAATTACGAAGGTTCTTTCGAGGGTTGGGTACGCAGAATAATTGTTAATAATGCTATCGACTTTATCAGAAAAAAGAAAGAATTCTCTGTAGATTTTAGAAACGAACACGAACATATTATTAATACTAAATTTGACGATTCGTCAAACAATCTGGAAAATATAGAAATAACCAAAATTAAAGCCGAAAAGATTATTCAGGCTATTCAACAATTATCACCAGCTTATAGAGCTGTTTTTAACATGTATGTTTTGGAAGACATGAGCCATAAAGAGATTGCCGAAGAACTCGGAATCTCTATAGGCACATCTAAATCGAATCTCTCTAAAGCCAAACTTAGAATCAGAGAAATATTAGGTTCTTCTAAGAGTGGCCTTTAACAACCATTCTCATTATTTTATAATTTAAGACAAAAAATTTATATATCTGATATATAAAACAAGATCGCCAAAAACGCGTCCATCTTGTTGGAATAGGTGGATAAAATTCGTCTTTATAATTTCTTACTTCTGTTTTTTTATTTTCCATTTTTGGTAAATTTAAGATCATCAATACTAATTAAACAAAACTGCTCTATTCTGGCAATAACCACCAAAAAGGATATCCTTTAGCTTTATGTAAAAACATATAATGTAAAAGCAATTTAATCCAGTGACCAGAAAGTCCAACTTCACCAACAGTTGCATTAATATCTCGTCCCCAATCTGGATATTTTTCCCAATCTGGTACAATAGGAGAAACGGTCATTGTCGCTGCTTTCCCTTGACGAATACCATAACCTGCAGAAACAATACATGCTGCTGCCATTCTACTCATACTTGCTTTATGCTTAATGGTTTTATCTCCTGTTTTAATTCTTCGAGCTATATTTAAAGCTATTACTTTACCAATTACTCCCGAAGGCATTCCTGTTCTAGGAGGTGCTGGGAACAAAGGTGTTCCGTTAGCCGTTTTCATGGGTTTTGACATAGAATGAGGAGGTGCAAAAGCAATTCCTGCTGCAAAAATATTATCGTAAGTAGGATTCTGATATGTCTCTGGCCAATCCGAAGCTTTCCATTCTTCGAATGGTTTAGCCGTATAATCAGCATCAACGGTCATAAAACCATTTGGTTTAAACAGTACATCCGTAATATCTTTGTCGGCTTTATTGAAAGCTTTAAATCCTGTACCTGCAAAACCAGGAATTAACATTGCAAAATCGAATTGTTGTGTTTTATATTCACCAGCAAGCGTTTCGTAATGAGCTAAACCCTTCTCTATTTTATTTACTCCTGCTCGCTTTATCCAACGAACACCATATTCTGCTAAAATAGATTCTGCAAAAACTCTTGTAGGTGTAACATAACCTCCTCGTTTAACAAAAGCTCCTCCCATACCAAAATCGCCTAACTCATATTCGTTAGTAATCCAGATAATATCGGCTAAATGTTCTAATTTTCTTTTCTTAACTTCAAAAGCTATATTTAAAACATACTCAAAAGCAGCTCCTTGACAAGTTGCCATAGCATGCCCTGTTCCAACTAAAAACGTCTGCTTTTCACCTGCTTCCATCTTAGCTAAAGACTTTTGTAATTCTTCCCAAGCATGTGCTGCATGATCATAAGAACAAACCGAAACAGTTAAATCGCCTCCATCAGGACCTAAACCTTCTGTTGCCGCAAAATTTAATTTTGGGCCTGTAGCATTAACTAAAAAATCATAATCGACTTGTTCTGTAGTACCTTGTTTATCGCCAACTACATATTCTATAGTAACAAAAGGTCTATCTGAACTTGAATTTCCTTCTGGATGAATAGAAATTCCTTTTGCTTGCTTATAATCAATTTTCCACTTTTTATAGATTTTATCAAGCTTAAACCGAACCTGATCTACAGTCATTTGGCCAATACCAACCCAAATATTGGAAGGTACCCACTGATAATAACTATTAGGAGAAACAACAACTACCTCATGTTTCTTTCCTAATTTCTTTTTTAAAAAGGCTGCAGCAGTATGACCTGAAATACCTGCACCCAAAACAACAACTTTTGCCATAAGAGTATTTTTAGTATTAGTTTACTAAAATATATAAATATATCTACATTATGTTATAAAACATGATGTTTTTTATTTCTTATTTGCAGTACAAAAGAGTATCAAGATGATGTAAATAATATCTTTAAGGCTTTATCTTCTTGCAAACGCATTTCTTTAGCATCTTCTTCGCTTTTATCCTTAAATCCTATAAGATGTAGAACACCATGAATAATAACTCTATTTAATTCGTCAGGAATAGCTTGATTAAATTTTACTGCATTAGACCTAACAGTGTCAATACTTATAAAAATATCACCGGCAATTTTATCGGCATTGGTATAATCAAATGTGATAACATCTGTATAATAATCGTGTTGCAAATACGTTTTATTAATCTTTAAAATATTGTCGTCAGAAGTAAAGATATAATTTAGCTCTCCTAGTTTTTTCGAATGCCCTTTAACAACTTTCTTAATCCAATCTTTTAGTTGTCTTTTATCAATATCGGGTTGGCTAATATCTTCGTTAAAAAAATGAATAGCCATTAGTCTATATTAAATGTAATTATAATTTCATTACCTAAATCGTTAAACTCCAATTCATCCGATAAATTTGAAATAATAAACAAACCTCTTCCGTTTGGTTTATCAATATTCTCTGGCAATGTTGGATCGGGGACTAAAGAAAAATCAAAACCTTCACCACTATCTTTTATTTTTAAAATAATTTGTCGTTCGTTCTTCTCAAAACTAACTTTAACTTTTTTATTAGGATCCTGTTTGTTACCATGCCGAATAGCATTTTCAGAAGCTTCTATTAACGCAAGATATACTTTCCCATACATTTCTTGACTCAGAGAGGCTTGCTGAAAAAAAACATCTGCAGCTTTCTCAATCTCAGCAATACTACTTGCATTCGACTTAATTTCTACACTATCTGTTAAAATCTTATTCATTGAGATTAATTATATAATTTTTATACTTATCCTTATAAAATTGTTTAAGTTTTATCTTATTCTGAATTAGAATATCATTTCCAATTAAGCTTTCTTCTTTATACTTAAAAATGTCTTTGGGGTTACTAATTTTCTGGTTTTTTACAGTATTAGCCTCTCTTTTGTTCTCCTTTTCTCTTTTGAACTCCGAATTTTCTGCTTCCAATAATCTTGTAAGAATTAATTCCTGCCTTTTAAGTGTTGTTGGTGTAATATTTTGCTGAATTAAATCGTTTTCTACTTGTTCCGATAAATTCTTAATTTCCTTTAATTGCTTAGCTGTTTTGGGAGAAATACCCTGACTATTAGCCATATCGGACAACATCTTTTGCATTTTTTCTTGTTCTGCAATCATTTTACCCATTTGCCCATTTGTTTTCTTCTTTCCTCCTTTTGCTCCTTGCCCTTTTTTCAACTGATTCAACATATCTTGCATCTGCTGTTTCATGGATTGAGCTTGTTTCTTAGCTTGACCAAAACCTGGTTTAGGCTTACCCCCACCTGGCTTATTGCAGTTTCCTGGTTTTTGACATTGGGACTGTGACTGTTGCATTTTCATCTGCTCTAAAACTTCGGATAACAGTAAAGATAAATTATTAGCAGAGGTCATTATGGTTTGTTGCGAACTCTGTGCCTTTCCTGCACGTCTATCGTCTAAGGCTTCTTCTGTTTTAGAAAGTTCCCTATCAATATTTAATAATTCTTTATTTATAGGCGAAGCTAACATCGGCTGAGTTTTAGCTAAAACATACAAGGAATCTTTTATCAATCCAAAATTCTCTCTTTCCTTTGTCTGCCTATTAAACAATTGAATATATTGAGGATCTTTATATCGCAAACCTCTAAAATTTAGCATAATATCTTCCTGCTCGAACGAAAAAGTATTCAAATTCTCAATAATTTGGCGTAGTGCCTCCATATCTTGCTCTTGTTGTTGCTGCATGGCCGAATCCATCATCTGTTGCATTTGCTGAGCCATCAATTCCATTTGCTCTGCACTACTTTCTTGTTGCTTAGATGCTTTTCCACTTTTCCCTTTTTTCAACGATTCTGAACTTTCTTGCATACTCTGCTTAGTTTGCTCCATTTGTTCCGACATATCATCAAGCTTCAAAGGCTCTTCCAATGCCTTATTCTTCTTCATGCTATCTTCAACTTTTTTAGCAATATCATCCATCTTTTTCTGATGCTCGGCTTGTTTTTTCTCCAATTCTTCTTGCGACAAACTTTCTTCTTTTGTCTGCTCCGACAATTCTTTGTGTTCTTTAGCTAATTCTTTTAGCTCGTCGATAGACTGTTGCATCTTTTTTTCAACCTCATAACGCTTAAGCTGCTCTAGATTTCTATCCAATTGTTCCGATAAATCTTCATAAGACATTTCCATTTCATCAGTCATCTTATTAAATTCATCTTTTTTGAATTCTTCCATTAACTTATTGATTTCTTCCATCAACTTTTTCATCTCCTCATCCATCAACTGGCTCAATAAATCTTCTATTTGCTTTTGTTTCTCGAGTAATTTCTGATCTTCTTTAGATAAATTTTTAAGCAGCTCATTGTTCTTTTCGTTCTCTTTTGCAACTTCTTGCATTAGCTCTTCCAATCTCGATTGTTTTTCGGCAATTTGCTCTAAACTTTTATTAATCTGCCACGAATTCGATTGCTTCTCTACCAAATCACGTTTTAACTTCTTAACATCTTTTTGTAATTCTTTAGCTAATTCTTGACTTTCTTCAAGTTTCTCTTGCATAGACTTCGTATTTTCATCGTCTATTTTCTCGATCTCTTTTTGGCTAGGCAAATAAAACTGAAACTGTTGCGAACGCGATTTCTTTGAACCATTAATCTCATCATTGTCCCAAACCTCGAAGTAATACGACAAACCCTCCCCTTGTTTCACTACTCCCTTAAAATCAAAAGCATAATAAAATTCTTGCAAAGCTTCTTTGTTATCAATAGGAATAGCTATCTCTACTTTTTCTCCATTCTTCTCGAATTGATAACAAAAATTAATGTTCCGAATACCATAATCGTCACTCGCTTGCCCTCTAAAATAAAAAACTGTAGGATGTAACGAATCTATCACAAATTGAACATTTACACTCGGGTATTCATCGGGAATTACTTGTCCTGTATATTTTAGTAAACTAGGCTCTGTAAATACCGTATTAGAAACACCTATCGAGTAATCAATATCCTTACTCAATACATAATTGGCACTAAAAACTTGTGCTAAATGATTTGTTTTTACAACACTATCATTAATACTCAGCCATAAAAACTCAATATCTTTTGTCTTAAAATGCCATTCTAATCGAGAACCTTCGGGGACAATAAAATCGCCATTATTTTTTAATTCTAGATTGGAAATATTTGTATATTCTGGAGCCACAATATTAATTGTAAAATCAACAACTTGTGGATTTGGCAAAACGATTAAGTCATAAGGTTTCGATTCGTAATTCTCAGCTTTAAAGTTAAAACTAAATGTTTGATTGACATTCTTAAATTCGTAAGTAAACAAATTCTCCGACTGCTTTTGCATTAAATATTCAACACCTCCATATTTAATAAAAATTGGATACGGCACATATTCGCCTTCTGTATGAATTTCTAATTTCAAATTTTTTGATCTACGAACAGTTAAACTATCGTTATTGATAACAAATGAAAATGCAGATGGTTTTTCATAAAACTGATTGTAATGTAGCATTCGTTCTGTACCCTCCGATAAAACATTAGGAGAGAAAAAATACAAAAACAATATAATCAGAATTGGAAGTGTTATTATTTTAACATACTTATAATTTCTCTGTATTTTAACAGCTTGCCCAAAAGGAATAAGCTTAATCTTGTTCGATTTCTGAGCAATTGCTTTTTCTATAAGAGCCTTAGAATAACCATCTTTACTCATCAGCTCCAATTCTAGAACATTCTGTAATTGATCTTTCAGTTCAGGGAAATGCTCTTGAAGGATTTTATTAGCCTGAAAAGCATCTATACTAGATGTTAATTTTAGATAAGCTAACAAAGGCTTTATCAACCAAAAATAAAAAGCAAAAAACTCTAAGCCAACAACAGAAAATAACAAAACTGTCCGTAACCCTATCGAAAAATGTCCTAGAAATTCGCCAGAAACCAGTAATAAATAAAAAAACAAAGCTGAAATAAGAAACAACAAAACGCCTCTAATCAACTGATTTTTATAATATTTCTTTTTAAAAGCTTCTAACTTTATATGTATTTCCGACAACTCTTTACTCATATAGCCTTATAGCTCTTACACCCTCACTCCTATAAATAACACATCATCGGTCTGTTCATTAATGCCTTGCCATTTATCAAATTTTTCCATAATAATTTGTTTCTGTTCTTCAATTGGCAATACATTTACTCGCATCAAATTAGATTTCATTTGCACCTTCCCAAAAGGCTCCTGTTTTAAGCTGTCTATTTGATTTGAAAAACCTTTTGTTCCTAGATACAGCATGGATTTCTTTTTTATTTGAATTTCTTGATTTGCAAATGATAATGAATTAACATCCGCTCTAATTCTAAAATCATTCGGTTCTAATACTTTCATATCTAAAATAGTATCACTCTCGAAATAATACAAAGGTATATTTGCCGACGAAAATTGAACATTAACAACATCTTTCTCATCATCTAGAATCACCACTGCCATTTCTATTCCATCATCATTATTCTTTAAATAACTGGCAAAATGTTTATAAATTACAGCATTAACAGACTTTAAAATTTTAGACGCATCAGAAATCTTACTAACACGAATATCGTTTAATACACTAATTACAAGCAAAGACAAAAATGCTCCAGAAACCCCTTGTCCCGAAGCATCTCCAACAATAAGTATTCTTCTATTATCTTTTTCTCCTAACCAATAAAAATCGCCTCCTACTACATTTTTTGGTCTAAAAAACATAAAATGTTCTGGGAAAACACTTTTAAAGTGTTGACTAGATGGTAAAAGAGCATCTTTAATCCCTTTTCCGTAGGTAATACTAGATGTTAATTTATCAAACAAAGATTCTATTTCTGCTCGTCTTCGTTTTAACTCCTGATTCTGTTGATAAACCATTTCATTTTTATCTTTTAGCTCAACAGTTAATTTTTTCAAATCATCCTTTTGCTTTAATACCTCTTCGGTTCTTTCTTCTACAATTCTTTCAAACCGCTGTTTCTCTTGAATTGCTCTATATGAAAATAATCGTTTAGCAAGAAGTAAAAGAAGCCATATTCCAAGATAAATCACTAACCAAATTACAAAACGAAACATGTGAAAAATATTGGGTTCCATTTTTAATTCGACATGATACGAATCCGTATTTATTAATATAGTTTCTGTAATATTGTTATTCTCTTTAAGACTAGTGTAACAAAACTTTTTTCTTACATTAGGGATAAAAAACTCTTGTAACAAAATCATATCCGAATTATACACTTCGATATAATTCTCACTGACCTTAATTGATAATTCTCCTTTATCAATATTTGAATAAACAACATTAGTATTAATTAATGGTAAATCTTCCTTATCTGCCTCTAAGAAAGTTCCATCTTCTTTTATTTCATATACTAAATTCTCAGCATCGGTAAAATAATATTGATTCTCTTTCTTAAAAAGATTTATCGGTGGATGAATCTTCTTATTTACTTGTATTTCAACATCTTTTATTAATTCTCCATTGTACCTATGAATAAGCATCCTAGGTTTCATCGTTGAATCTTTATAATTACTATAAACTGATAATATTGCTTTTTCATCTTCAACAGTACATAGTTTCGATTGTAAATTTCCCGTCCACCCTTCAATTTCCATAGGAGGAAATAAATATTCTAATCGATTTGTTAATACAACTAACCAAGCACTACAATCACCAAATTCTCTCAATACATTTTCATGACTCTTCAGTAATGAATCATGAATACTATTATTGATTCTGCTTGGAGTAAATATTTCATCATATATATTACAAGTTGCAGCTGTATTTAATAGTATTTCTTTTTTTCCATCTTGATTTAAATCATCAATTACAAAACCACCAATATAAATTCCACTAATTGGAGATCTTAAAATTTCATCTTTTTGAACATTAACTATATAAATTCGCCTTGGTAAAATAGAAAATCCAGCAGATACTTGTACAACAATATCTTTTATACCATCGCCATCCATATCAGCCGTTTTCATTGTAGAAATTATACCAATCTTACCATTAAATTGCTTTAAATGATCAAGAAAATAAGTTTTCATCGAAGGCTGAATCCTAACTCCGTAATCATATTCAAACTTAATTAAAAATAAAGAATCGTTTCTAACACCTAACAAACTCAAATCAATAGCTTTATTATCATTAACATATTCTAACACAATGTTTTCTGGTCTATTTACAATAAAACTATAATTTAAGTTTAGTACCCCTAGAAGCATATTATCTTTATCGTATAAAGTTACAGATCCATAAGACTCATTATGTGCCGAGATTGATAAATATTCTTTTTCTTTATTTCCATCTACATCAACATAGAAATCAATCTTTTGTGCAGAATTTCCTGTTAACTTTTGAGTCCAAACATATTTAGAAATAGGGGGGTAAAAAACATATGCAAGTAGCGTTAAGAAGATTGCTATAACATAATTAGCCTGAAGTATTTTAAAGATTCTTTGCATAACTAACAAAGATACATAAAACCAATAAAAACTAAAGGGCTCTTTATCAAAAGTTCTATAGAAAACTACACTTTCTTCTTTCAAAAAAATCGTTAGCCCAAGCCAATATGTTAAGTTGTGTTAAAAAAATAATTTAAAAACACTCTGGCACAAATATTGTAAATCCCCTAAATATAGTTAGTAGTAGTTTTTTTCATAGTTCTCGAAAGAGAAAAATTTTAAAGGGAGTCGCTCGGCTCCCTTTTTATTTTTTGTAAACTTTTTTGTGTATAAACTCCAATAAGTTTCTCAAATTTCAACATCGATAATCATCTTTCTTTGTATTTTTGAGTATTATCATTCATACAAATATATTTTAGATGAAGAAACTATTTTTACTCGATGCTTATGCCTTAATTTTCCGGTCATATTACGCATTCATAAAGAACCCCAGAGTCAATTCGAAAGGTTTAAATACCTCGGCAATATTTGGTTTTACCAATACACTTTTAGAGCTTATTCGAAAGGAAAATCCCGACTATTTAGCCATTTGTTTCGACCCTGCAGGTCCCAATTTTAGACACGAGATTTTTCCCGATTATAAAGCCAACAGACAAGCAACTCCAGAAGATATAAAACTCTCAGTGCCCATCATCAAAGACATTATTAGAGCTTTTAATATTCCTGTTATAGAGCAAAAAGGTTACGAAGCCGACGATGTGGTTGGAACTTTAGCCAAGAAACTTGCCTCCGACCAATTGGATGTATTTATGATGACTCCCGACAAAGATTACGCACAATTGGTCGACGAACATATATTTATGTATAAACCCCGACACATGGGCAACGATGTTGATGTTTTGGGGATAGAAGAGGTTAAGAGCAAGTTCAAAATAGAAACTCCAATTCAGGTTATAGATATTCTTGCACTTTGGGGCGATAGTGCCGATAACATTCCTGGAGCTCCCGGCATTGGTGAAAAAACCTCACAGAAACTAATTGCTGCCTACGG
>Ga0256827_10002923_pt1 | contig 10940 bp, 8 predicted proteins | sample CV84metaG_FD_185977 | JGI IMG/M metagenome (GOLD analysis project Ga0256827, IMG submission 185977) | Hydrothermal vent microbial communities from East Pacific Rise, Pacific Ocean - CV84 | ecosystem: Environmental > Aquatic > Marine > Hydrothermal vents | place: Pacific Ocean: East Pacific Rise...
AGTCATACGACCGATCCATATAGAGTGACACTAAATATAGCTAAAGAGATCGCTAAATACTTTCAACGTAAACCAATCTCAAAAACACAAAAAATTGAATCTCTCTATGAAGATGGGAGTATGGATGTCTCTGTGGAGATCACGAATGATATGGAGATTATTCCTGTAGTGAAGTACTGGTTACCACATATTAAAGTGCTTGAACCAACTAGTGTAAAAAAGAAAATAGAGGAAGACTTGATACTTTATTTGGGTGGTCGGTAAACCGACCCAAGAAGTTTATTTTTCTCTCTTTGCATAAAACTCTTTTTTAAAAGCATCAAATCTACCTTCTGTAATCGCTTCTCTCATCTGCTTCATCAAATTCAAATAGTAATAAAGATTGTGAATAGTTCCGAGTCTGAAGTATGTGATCTCTCTGGCTCGGAAGAGGTGTCTAAGGTAGGCACGTGAGTAGGTTTGACAGACCATGCAGCCACACTCCGGGTCAAGAGGAGCTTCATCGGTTGTGTACATGGCTTTTTTGATGTTCACTTTTCCAAAACTTGTAAAAAGTGTACCATTTCGGGCATTTCTGGTAGGCATCACGCAGTCGAACATATCGACCCCACGTGAGACATTTTCTACCAGATCTTCAGGTGTTCCGACACCCATGAGGTAACGGGGTTTGTCTTCGGGCATGAATTGTGTGGTCCACTCTACCGTATTATACATGTCCTGGTTCGCTTCTCCTACCGATAAACCACCTATAGCAAAACCATCATAGTCCAAAGCACAAAGCTCTTTGGCAGATTTTTCCCGAAAGGCTTTGTCAGTACCTCCCTGAATAATTGCAAAGATATTTTGCTCAGTACCTACACCTGCTTTCTGCTTTTCCCTGAAGTAGTCTATGGACTCTTCCGCCCATCTTGTTGTTCTCTCAATACTGGCTTTGATACGCTCCTGTGTAGCAGGTAGGGCAACGAGGTCATCAAGGATCATCATTATGTCTGAACCGAGATTGTGTTGGATATCTATGACTTTTTTAGGAGTAAAATAGTGTTTTGAACCATCAACATGAGACCTAAAGGTAATACCGCCTTCATCGATCTTTACATTGTCGGAGAGAGAAAATGCCTGAAACCCACCACTATCAGTCAAAAAACTTTTGGGATATTTGGTAAAACCATGCAGTTTACCCATCTTGGCTACCACATCATCTCCTGGACGTATATACATATGATATGTATTTGCGAGAATGATCTCCGGCTTAATAAATGTTGCTAAATCTGTCGCATCCAGTGCTTTGACTGCACCGACTGTGCCGACAGGCATAAAGACAGGAGTTTGAATAGTGGAATGGGCTGTTTTAATGGTGCAGGCTCTGGCATTACCGTCTGTTTTATCTATCTGAAATTGCATTGTGTTATAATATCTCCAAAAATAATAATTAAGAATTTATGAAATTATATCTAAATATGACAGGGCATCAATGAAAAACATACTTATTTTGGCTGATGGTTCAATAGCCAAACATTTTATAGAGTGGGTAGGGAGAAAAAGAGTAACCGACAATAAGTATTATGTTGTGACCTATACAGAAAATACTATTCCTGAAAATATGGCAAATAACATTACAAAGATCGAAGCTGACCCTACAAGTTTTTCCAAATTGAGAACAATTATGGAAGATGTTAAATATTCAAATATTTTTATTGTTATGGAAAATATAGAAGATACCAAATATTCTCTAAAGAATATCCGTCTGGTAGATGACAAAATACGTGTGATCATGACCAACCAGTGGGATGATGATGAACTAGGCAGAGATGAAGAGAATGTTACGATCCTGCATAATGATGAAATATTGTCTGCACACCTTTATGATCATTTACCCAATGTCCCTGTAGTCGCCCAGAATGTTGGCTTGGGTAAAGGTGAGATCATGGAAGTGCTAGTACCTTTTGGCAGTACCTATGCCTTTAGACATGTAGGTTCCATACTCCAACGAAAATGGAAAATAGCTGCCATATACCGCAATGAAAAACAGATCATTCCAAACAATGCTACAATGATCAGACCCAATGACACACTGCTTGTTTTGGGTAAGCCTATTGTACTTGAAGGGGTTTACAAAACGATCAATAAACGTATAGGACTGTTTCCTGAACCCTTTGGACAGGATCTTTATCTGATCATCGATTTCAGATATGATCAGGAAGATGTTATGCTTTATGTCAAAGAGAGTATCTATCTTTTGGATAAGCTTGAAAATAAATCACTTTTTATTCGTATTTTGTACCCGAACAACTTCTCACTGATAGATGAACTTAAAAGTTATGAAAGAGAGAATGTAACCATATCGGTCTGTTATGATGACAAAGACATTAAGTCATTGATAGAATATGATATACAGGAACATGATGTAGGTTTGGTACTAAATAGCCTGAAAACTTTTGAAAAGGAGGATCTCCGAGAGATCCTTTACAGTTTAAAAAAGGTAGTCTATCTCTTTGGAGATCAACTACTTTACAATATAAAAGAGTGTATTGTACTTATGGATGAGAAGGAGAAGATGGAATCGATCTCCTCTACAGCATTTGATGTTTCTGAATCATTGAATTTAGAGCTTACGCTTGCAGATTTTGATCCCGAAGGAGATTTTAAAAGCAGGAAAATGATCATAGAACATTATGAAACGATCTCACATATTTTCAATATGGATATTCATGTGAAACAGAAAATAGCAAACCCGGTCAGAGAACTTTCTGCGATGAAAGATACATTACAAATTGCCCCTTTTGAAAAAGAGTTGAGAACAGATACAATTATGCGATTTGTCTCCACAAGAGTCCAAGACTTTCTGCTCACTACAAAAAAACATCCAAAACTACTTGTTCCTTTTGCTTTAGGTGAGGCATAAGGGCATTTAAGATAAAATAAAGCCCTATATTATTCTGAAATTCAGGATAATGTACATACTTTAATTCAAGGTCTTAAAGATGATTGTCCCTATAGAATTGGCTGAAACACAAAACATCACGTATAACATTACCATAGACAGGCTACCTGCACTTTCTTTTGACAGAAAAGTAGTGATCGTTACAAATCCTACTGTCGCAGGTTTTCATCTTGAAACACTCTTGAAACAACTTAGTGCAACTGAATTGAACATTGTGACCATTCCTGACGGAGAGAAATATAAAACACTGCAGACAGTTGAAAATATACTCAATGAATGTTTTGAGCATAAACTGGACAGAAAATCTTTACTTATTGCTTTTGGCGGCGGGGTCATAGGTGATATGACAGGTTTTACCGCAAGTCTGTACCAAAGAGGGATCGACTTCATACAGATACCTACAACATTACTTTCTCAGGTAGATGCTTCGGTAGGAGGAAAAACCGGTGTGAACAACGCATACGGGAAAAACCTTATAGGGGCTTTTTATCAGCCTAAAGCAGTCTATATTGACCCGGAATTTCTCAAAACACTTCCTCCACGTGAATTTGCAGCAGGTGTTGCTGAAATAGTAAAAATGGCAGTAATGTTCAATAAAGAGTATTTTGCATTTTTACAAGAGGTCGATCTAAGCGATGAAGAAGTTTTAAAAGAAGCCATACGCAAAAGTGTTGAGCTTAAAGCATGGGTTGTAAACCAGGATGAAAAAGAAGCAGGAATAAGAGCGGTGCTCAATTATGGACACACTTTTGGACATGTTGTTGAGAATGAAACAAATTATACTACTTATCTTCATGGTGAAGCTGTAGCCATAGGTATGGTCATGGCAAATGCACTTGCTATTGAGCTTGGGTTATTTTCTGAGGCAGAGGCAGATGAGGTGAAAGAGTTACTAAAAAAAGCATCTCTTCCTACAGAATATCTCATAAAAGATGTAGATGATTTTTATGAACATTTTTTCTTAGATAAAAAGTCTGCCAACAACAGCATAAAATTCATTCTACCTCAGGGAATGGGAAATTATAAAATAGTACAAAACATTGATGAAAGTATCGTCAAAAAAGTACTCCGCCAATTTGGAGACAAAAAATGATAAAAGTTTTACTGCTCACTTCTCTGTTCCTCACTTCATCGATCTATGCAAAGGAGAATACTTCCGAGTCAGTTAAGATAGTGAAAAAAACTGAATCTACTAAAAACGGAACCGCTATTACAGCTGAAAAAGTAGTAATTAAAAAGAAACTAAATCCCCATTTACAGAGTAAGATCAATATGCTTATTGAGCAGAAAGAGAGTATTGACCAAAGCCTTAAAGAAAATAATATTTGGGCAAAGATCTATAGTAACTATCATACATTTAAAGAACTTAGAGATCAGAAAATCATACTTGATGACCAGATAAACATTTTAGACAATAAATATAAACCTACAGAGACAGAGCAAAAGATGTTGGATAAACTCAAAGGTAAAAGATCGACACTCATAGGTAAACTGCAACTGCTTAAAGAGTATGAGAACAATCCTTTTAAAAAATTTCTTAATCCACCGGATATCTCTGATATACCTACAGTGGGAAATCCTTTTGCGATCATTTCAGCACTCTCCTATATAAAAAAACTGAAATCCGATGAAATAGAATACAATACAAGATATGAATCTATCCAGCGTGTAATGGATAAACTGAAAGAAAGAGAACTCTTGTTGAAAAAAATACTTCTCTTGGATGAAAAAAATATAAAATATAAAGAAGAACTCTTAGAGACAGAAGACAAGATCAAAACATTTATTCCTGTTGTTGACATCTTTGAAACTACCCAAAATGTATATCTTAAGAAGATAGATGAGACCACATTAAATTTAAAATCGGATGTGAAACGGGAAATGGAGAAAGCCAGTTCTATTGGTATGATCATTCTGTTCTTTTTACTTCTTGTCCTGTTAAGTAAATATCTTGTAAAACGTTACATGTCGGACAATGAGCGTTTTTATATGATCAATAAAGCGTTGAATGTCACGTTTATTACATTATTGGTCATTACACTGCTTTTCTCCTATTTGGAAAATGTGAATTATCTGGTAACCATTCTTGGATTTGCCTCTGCAGGTATTGCTATTGCAATGAAAGACTGGTTCATGTCCATACTGGGATGGTTTGTTATTATTATTGGTGGAGCCATTCATGTGGGTGACAGAGTGAAATTTGTTAGACAAGGTATGGAGTATGTAGGTGATATAGTAGATATATCACTGCTTCGTATGACCATTCAGGAAGATATTACGCTTACATCCTATATGCATAACAGAAGAGCAGGACGTATCATTTTTGTACCGAATAATTATGTTTTTACAGATATGATCGCCAATTATACGCATGCCGGACTTAAGACAGTCTGGGATGGCATCGATTTTATGATCACTTTTGATTCAAATGTTTCTAAAGCCAGTTCAATTGCTAAAGAGGTAACGAAAAAATATTCAAAAGGATATACCGAGATCACAAGAAAGCAACTGAACAAACTCAGAAGCCAGTACAGTATGAAAAACACCAATGTAGAACCGCGTATCTATACTTTTATAGAACCTTATGGTATAAAAATTTCTGCCTGGTATCATACCAATGCCTATGCAACACTTACATTGAGATCTACCATTTCTATGGAGATCATTGAGCGTTTGCAGAAAGAAGAAGATATTTCCCTCGCATTCCCTACACAATCTGTTTATATAGATAAAAATGTACCAAGAAAAATGCCTGAACAACCTACACTTTTTGAAGGTGAAGCTGAATGATAGAACAAAAAAAAGTTTTTTTTAAAACATTTGGATGTCGCACGAACCAGTTTGATACGCAGGTGATGATGTCGAAATTATCTGAATTTGAACTCTCAAATGATGAGAACACTTCCGATATTATTGTAGTAAACTCCTGTACTGTAACCAATGGTGCCGACTCTTCTGTCCGTAACTATATCTCATCAATAAAACGTAAAAATCCTTCGGCCAAAGTTATTTTGGCGGGTTGCGGTTCTCACTCAAAAGGGGAATCTCTTTTTAAAGACAAAAAAGTTTTTGGAGTGATGGGACACTCAGAGAAAGAAAATATCAACGAAATACTTAAAGTGGAAACACCATTTTATGAAATAGGTGATCTTAAACACATTGACTCAACGATCGTAGATGAATTTATAGGTAAAAGCAGAGCATTCATTAAAATTCAGGAGGGCTGTAATTTTAAATGTTCCTACTGTATCATTCCTGCTGTACGGGGAAATGCCCGTTCACACAGAGAAGAGACTATTTTGGAACAAGTTACAAAACTTGCATCCAATGGTTTTGGAGAATTTATCCTGACGGGAACAAATGTAGGGTCTTACGGTCAGGACCAGCATACGTCTATGGCAAAACTTCTTAAAAAAATGTCCATGATCCGTGGAGTGAGACGTATTCGTATAGGCAGCCTTGAACCTATACAGATAGATGATGAATTTATGGAATTGCTTAATGAGCCTTGGATGGCAAAACATTTACATATTGCATTGCAACATACAAGTGACAAAATGTTGGAATTGATGAACAGACGTAATAGCTACAAGACTGATCTTGACCTTTTTCATAAAATAGCAGCACAGGGGTATGCCCTTGGTACTGACTTCATTGTCGGACATCCCGGAGAAGATGATAAAGAGTGGAAAGAAGCAATAGAAAGAGTTAAAACGCTTCCTCTTACACATGTTCATGCTTTTTCCTACTCCAAGCGAGACAATACGGTTTCTGCTACCATGAAGCCTGAAATAAGAGGGAACATTGCCAAAGAGCGTCATCGTGAACTTACAGAAATTATTAAAGCCAAGAATTTTGCTTTTAGACGGGATCATACAAATGATCTCGAAGTTTTACTTGAAAATGGTAAAAATAATGTGTATCATGGGTTTGATCAGTATTTTAACAGAGTAGAAATAAACAGTGAGGAAGATCTAAGTTCAAATTGGGTCCTGCTAAATAATGTGGAGGTGAACAGTGATGGAAACAAAGCTAAACTATAAACCTAAATTGCTTCATAGTAAACATATAATGATCATTGTATCACTTTTAGTATTTTTTATTGCACTTCTGGCATTTAATTTTTTAAGAGATACCGATAACATTATCACCCACAAAGAAGCAAATACACTTTTTACACAAAATAAGATAAAAAAGCTCGTATTGGATGGAGAGTATATTCATCTTAAAACAGCAAATAACAGTTATAAAATATATAAAGATGCTATCAATAAAACCTCTTTTTTCACTAAATATCCTGTAGAAGTCAAAGAGGAGAGCAAATATATATATGATGTATTGTCACTGTTCATCCTACTTGCTGCTTTCGGATTTTTATTTAGATTCATGAAACAGAGTAAACTACAGCAGCTTAGACAAATTAGAGCTTCAAGAGTGGACAATGCCGAATCGTATGAACCGGTAGAAGCACTTAGATCAAATGTAACTTTTGCTGATGTTGCAGGGATTAAAGATGTCAAAGAAGAACTTGAGGAGATCATTGATTTCCTCAAAGAACCTAAAAAATACCGCGATCTTGATATTCGTCTTCCTAAAGGGGTCTTGCTTATAGGTCCTCCCGGCGTGGGTAAAACACTCATTTCCAAAGCTGTTGCCGGTGAGGCAGGTGTACCTTTTTTCTACCAAAGTGGTGCATCTTTTGTACATATTTATGTTGGCATGGGTGCCAAGAGGGTTTCTGAACTCTTTAAAAAGGCAAAGCAGATGGCACCAAGTATCATTTTTATAGATGAGATCGATGCTGTTGGTAAAAGCCGTGGAGAATTTAGAAATGATGAAAGAGAAGCTACACTCAACCAACTCCTTACCGAAATGGATGGCTTTGAAGACAGTTCAGGTGTTATTGTTATAGGTGCAACAAACAAGGTGGATGTATTGGATGAAGCACTGCTTAGAGCAGGGCGTTTTGACAGACGTATACATATTTCTCTGCCTGATCTTGCAGATAGAATAAAAACTTTGGAACTTTATTTAGTACAAAAACCAAACAACGTAGACATTGAACATGTGGCACGTATGAGTGTCGGTTTTAATTCAGCGGCACTTGATACACTGACCAATGAAGCAGCAATCTTTGCCATGAGGGAAGGTCGTACTACCGTTGAGACTTCAGATTTTGAAGCGGTAAAAGAAAAAGTACTTTCAGGTAAACGAAAAATACTGAGCTTTACAGAAGAGGAACGTAAGATCCAGGCTGTGTATCAGGGCTCAAAAGCAGTGATAGCTACCTGGCTGGATGTAGAATTTGATAAAATAGGTATTGTCAATACCAGACTCATCATACAGGAGCATGAAATTCTTTCTCGTTCCAAACTGCTTAATCGTATCAAGGTTTATCTGGCAGGAAGCATAGCCACACAAATGCACTACAATGAGCAATTTACCAATGCCCGTGCAGATATACTGTTAGCAAAAGAACTTGTTAAAAAAGTGATCTATGAGTACTCTATGTCTGAGAATTTTATTGTAACACCGTATCAGGAAGAAGAGCTGATGAAAGATTCTGTTTCTGAAGTAAAAGCCTTACTTAAAACCCTTGAAAAAGCCCTCAGTGAAGTCTCTGTGTATCTACTGGAACATGAAAATATCACTCATGATATGTCTAAAAAGATCCTTCGAGAAATATTTTAAATGCGCTATTTTAATGGTTTTTCTCTTCACAGTGAAGAGCATTACTTTCATGACTATCTCATAGAGAGTCAGTTTTGTGTCGCGGGATTTTCTTACGGTGCACAGAAAGCCTTTGAATACGTCTATCACTCCAAAGAACGTATTGATAGACTGCTTTTATTCTCTCCTGCCTTTTTTCAAACAAAAAAACAGAGTTTTATCCGTACACAGTTACGCTATTTTGAAGCCGGACAAGAGGAGTATGTAGATCAATTTTTAAAAAATACAGCTTTCCCCGCAAAAATAAATTTAAATAAATATTTGAAGATCGGATCCAAAGAAGAACTGGAAGCACTTTTAATTTATGAATGGGATAAAGATAAAATAAAAGAAGTGCAAAAGAGGGGGACAGTAATAGAAGTCTTCCTCGGAGAAAAAGACAAGATCATAGATGCACAGGAGACATTGGATTTTTTTACTCCACTGGTTACAAGCTATTGTATAAAATCAGCAGGACATTTGTTAAAAATATAGATATCTTATCTCATAATTAATATTTTCTAATAAAAACAACTTTGAGATAATCCCCCTCTTTAAACGTTTCATTAATCCTGAAATCTCGGGGAAGGGAAAACGTTTCCTCAATGCTGTACTTAGCACCTAACTCTTTAAATGCCTTCTCAATAAAACCCTTAAAACGTTTCATGTCAAAATTTGCTGCATTGGTAGATGCTACGATAATACCACTCTTCGCAGTAATTTGTATGGCTTCTTTGAGTAGTTTAACATAATCTTTTGATGCTGAAAAAGTATGTTTCTTTGAACGTGCAAAGCTTGGTGGATCAAGTACTACCATGTCAAAAGAGAGTTTTTTTCTTACAGCATATTTAAAATAGTTAAAGACATCTTCTACTATAATATTCTGTTTTTCAAGATCAATGTTATTGACTTCAAACTGCTCTTGTGTTTTTGCTCTGCTTCGGTTTGCCAGATCGACAGATGTGGTCTCTTTTGCACCGCCTAAAGCTGCAAAGACTGAGAATGCACCTGTATAGGAGAAAGTGTTTAAAACTGTTTTACCGTTGGCATATGTATCTCTAATGCTTTTACGTACCTCTTTTTGGTCTAAAAATACACCTACCATGGCACCATCATCAAGATACACAGCAAACTTCCCGCTATTTTCCTTAACAATAAGCGGTTCAGGGGCTTTTTCTCCACAGATAAAATCATCGGTATCATCAAGGTATTGTCCTTTTGCATCAAAACGCTTTTTCTGATAAATGCCTTTATATTCAACACTAGACTTTAACGCTTCCAAAATAGTCTCTTTAAACGTATAGATACCTACACTGTACCAAGTAAGTAGGTAATACCCCTCAAAATAGTCAATGGTCAAACCACCCAAGCCATCACCTTCACCATTTAAAACTCTGAAGGCGGTTGTTTTTTTACTACTGAAAAAGTCATTTCGGTAGTTGACAGCAGCAGTGATCTTTTTTTTAAAAAAATCCACATCTATATTTTCATTTTTATCGGAAGAGAGTACCCAGCCATACCCCTTGTTCTGGCGACCGTAGTAACCTTTGGCAATGAACTTCTTATGTGTATCGTACAAGTTGATGATACTGCCTTCTTCTGTTACTTTCTGCCAGTTAAGCAGTGCTTCTTTGGAGATGAGTGGGTATCCGTTATTATAAGATTTGACGAATAAAGGGTCAATGGTGAGGGATATTATTTTATGCATATGAAATTATAGTATAAAATTTTCAGAGAATAGCTAATCTAATGTAAAAATAGATCCATAGGATACAGAAAAACCAAATACTATAATTTTCATTTTGAAAATTATAGTATTTTACCCGGTTTGCTTTTCATTAAAATATAGACCAGTGTAGTAACAACCACACAAAAAATGATCGAGTATCCTGTTGGCAGATCAAAATGATAAGAGAGAATCAGTGCAGCAATGACCGCTGTCGAACCAAATATCCAGGCAAAGTAGAGCGGGTTGAAAGACTTTTGTATAGTCGCCGCATAAGAGGGTGCGACTAGTAGGGAAAATACAACTAGTACCCCTGCACTCTGTACAGAAGAGGTGACTGTTAATGCCAATGCCGAAAAAAAGATCAACTCTTTCACTATACCGGAAGTTCTGGGATAGAGTACAAACATTATACTTGCTATAGCTCCATAAATAAGAAATGATTTCATCAGATCTTCAGGCATAGTAAAAAGGATATCTGCAGCACTAAGTTTGTTGAAAAGTTCCATGCCTTCACTGCTTTGAGCTAAAATGAGCATCATAGAAGCGATTCCTAAAGCATAG
>Ga0256827_10002924_pt1 | contig 10939 bp, 11 predicted proteins | sample CV84metaG_FD_185977 | JGI IMG/M metagenome (GOLD analysis project Ga0256827, IMG submission 185977) | Hydrothermal vent microbial communities from East Pacific Rise, Pacific Ocean - CV84 | ecosystem: Environmental > Aquatic > Marine > Hydrothermal vents | place: Pacific Ocean: East Pacific Rise...
ACATAATCACTCTAAAGAGTTTTGGAAATTAGTTTATAAGTACCTACCAGATTATAAAGTTAGAGCAGATAAGATAAGAGTGTTTGAAAAGTTGATTTAAAGGAGCATCTTTAAATTAACTTTTTAGATTTACATAAAAGAGTTATACTCCTCTTCAGAGCAGATTTTAGATTTCTCAGAACTTTTATTCCAAGTTAAATTACAACTATTACATCTATAATTGATTGTTTCATTCCATGATAAAGGATTATTTTCAGGTTTTACATTTTTGTATGGTCTAGGTGTATTTCCAGCTGTTTGTTTTTTAAAATGAAGATTAGATTTCTCAATTTTTTCCTCTATATCGGAACTTTTACACTCTAAACAAACTATTTTTTTATCTTTATCATTAGGTATAATTATACCGATAATAATCAACATCATAAACCATATAAAGATAGTAGTTGCACTATCTGCATTCAATCCCCATACTGTTTTGTCATAACCTGCCCAAAGCATTAAAAGAAAAAATAGTGTTGCTATATAACCTATCCATACTCTTATTTTTCTAAAAAATTCCATTTTTATCCTTTACCATTTATGAGTAAATAGATTATTATTATCACAGCAATTAAAAGCATCTGCATAAATCGTCCAAAAGTTGTAGCTCTTATACCAAGTCTTTTTCTATTATCAGTAACAGCCATTCCTAAGAAAATTAATAACTTTTTAAATAAATTAAATAGGATATAACCAACAAGTGCAACACCAATAAAAATAGCTACTCCAATTAAATTTGATTCGTCCATTTTTTTATTTCCTCTCTTTTTTATCGTTTTAAAATTAAATTAACAAAATATTTTAGTTAAGATATACGATTGAAGAATTATATCATTATTTTAAATAGCTAGATTTTAAATAATACGCTAAAATTCCCTATATATTTTATAAGGTTGTTTATTTATGTCATTTGAAAAACTAGGGCTAATCAAGCCATTATTATCTGCTATTGAAGAGTTAGGGTATAAACACCCAACATTAATCCAACAAAGAGCTATTCCGTTAGTCTTAGCAAAAAGTGATATATTTGCAACTGCACAAACAGGGACAGGAAAAACTGCTGCATTTGGGTTACCACTTCTACAAAAGCTTAGAAAACCAACAGAGAGTAAAGATGTTCGTGCTGTTATTTTATCGCCTACACGAGAGTTAAGTATTCAGATATATGAAGATATGAGTGCTTATGCTAAAAATATGAATATCAATATAATGATACTTGTAGGTGGAAAAGATTTAGAGAAGCAGAAACAGAAGATTAAAAAGGGTGTAGATATTATTATCGCAACACCAGGGCGTTTATTGGAGCATACTGAAAATGGTTTATCACTTAAAAGTGTAACAACATTTATTCTTGATGAAGCAGATAGAATGTTAGATATGGGTTTTACAAAAGATATAAAAAAAGTACATCCATTACTACCTAAACGTCATCAAACACTTCTTTTTTCAGCTACATTTAGTGATAAAGTAAGAAAACTTTCAAAACTTATCTTAACAAAACCAGCATTTATAGAAACTGCAAAGAAAAACACAACAGTAGATACTATAAACCAAGTAGCTTATATAGTAGACACAGAGCGTAAAGCAGAACTTTTAGCTTATCTTATAGGTTCAAGAAACTATCCTCAAGTGTTGGTATTTACACGTACAAAAGTGAGTGCTGATGCGTTGGCTCTTGAGCTTAAAAAAGATGGTTTAAAATGTGGTGTTATTCACGGAGATAAAACAAAAGCAAATAGACTTAAAACACTTACACAGTTTAAAGAGGGTGCTTTTAAAGTTTTAGTAGCTACGGACATCGCTTCACGGGGATTAGATATAGAGCATCTTCCTTATGTTATAAACTATGAACTTCCATCTATTCCTGAAGATTATGTGCATCGTGTTGGACGTACTGGTAGAGCAGGGCGAAATGGTGAGGCTATCTCTCTTATAGATATTTATGAAAAGTATGATATTCGAGATGTTGAGCGTCTTATAGGGGAGAAAATCACTCAAGAAACAGTAGAGGGTTTCGAGCCAGACCCAACTATAAGAAGAAAAGATGTAGATGAGTTAAAACTAAAAGCTGAACATAAAAAAAGTAGTGGGAAAAAAGAGCGTAAATATAATACAAATACATCTAGTGTGCCAAAGACTAGAAAACAGATGAGTGTTACTAAGAAGAAGAGAAAAACTACGAAGAGGGATTAATAAAATGATAAAAACACTTTTTTTAATATCTGCTTTTTTTATCTTTAATGGGTGTACATCAAGTGATACACCCTCCAATACAGATAAAAATATTACTGATGAAAAAGATAACTTAGTTGAAAAAGAAGAGATAGTAACTTTAAAAGTAAAAACTTTAATTAAGAAGACGGGAGAGATAAAATCATATAATGAAAAGGGTGATGAGGTAACAGATGACTCTTTACAAGATGATGGTTACTATCAAAAAGGTTTAAGTATAGATTACACTAGAGCATCAGATATTGTCACAGATGAATTGAATAGTTTGATGTGGCAAGATGATAATCAAGTAAAAGATATTAAAAAACAGTGGCTCACAGATGAAAATTATAATACTTGTTCTGATGATTTTAGTTCTACATCTTGTTATGATACAACTGGAGATACTGCAGAAACTTATTGTTCTGAATTAACTTTAGGAGGATATAGAGATTGGAGATTACCTACATCTGTTGAGTTAGAAACTATTATAAATTATGGTAAATATAATCCTGTGATAGATGAAGAGTATTTTCAAAATATTAGTGTAGGATTTTATTGGTCTTCTAGTACATATAAAGAGTATGCAAGTAATGCATGGTATATCGATTTTAAGTATGGTGATGTGTATGGTGTTAAAAAAAATTATGAAGCTTATGTTCGATGTGTTAGATAGCTATAAATTAAGTCAAAAATATAGGAGTTTTAAATGAAAATAATCTTTTTAATTATAATAGCTTTTGGTTTACTTCAAGCAGATTTTATAAGAGGTGATAAGGGTGTAGAAGATACTATCTCAAATTTAGAATGGCAAGATAATGAGGATGTCAATGTAACTACAACGTGGGAAACTGCTATACATCTATGTGAAAGCTTAGAATTATACAATCAAACTGATTGGAGATTACCAAATATAAATGAACTTAAAAGCTTAATAGATAGAGAAAAATACAATCCAGCAATTATTTCAATATTGAAATATTATTCTATTTCTAATGGGTATTGGTCATCTAGTACAGTTAAAAAGAATAAAGATAAATCTTGGGGTGTGAATTTTAATCGTGGATATGTATATAGACGTAATAAGAGTGGTGACTCGTATGTTAGATGTGTGAGAGGTGGTGAATAACTTAATTTTTGAGGAATTGTTTTTATAGTTATTCTTAATAAGAATAGGATATAATTATTGTAAGTTGGGATAATTAGGAAAAATATGATGATTGAAATAGAAAAAGTTATAGAAAATACAAAAAATTTAACATTACTTTATGTTGAAGATAATAAAGATGCAAGAGAAATAACCACTATGATATTTGAAGATTTTTTTGATGTTATTGTTGTAGCTGTTGATGGTCTTGATGGATTAGAAAAATTTAAAAACAATAGTATTGATTTAGTTATTACTGATATAAATATGCCAAAATTAAATGGTTTAGATATGTGTGCAGAGATACGAAAATTAGATATAGAAATCCCTTTAATCGCTCTTTCTGCAAACAATGAAGAAAACTTTTTTCTACAAAGTATACAGATAGGGATAAACGGGTATCTTATTAAACCTATTGAGATAGAGCAACTTACAAATCTTATATATAGTGTGACACAAAAGAGTAAATATTTACAAGAAGCTAAAGAAAATCTACATTTTTTAAAAGTATATCAAGATGTTGTAAATCACAGTTCTATTGTTACTAAAACGGATATTAAGGGAATTATTACTTATGTCAATGATGGTTTTTGTGAAGTTTCTGGATATTCTCGTGAAGAGCTTATAGGAAAAAATCATAATATTGTACGTCATCCAGATATGCCATCAGAGATTTTTAGAGAGATATGGGATAGAATTAAATTTCAAAAAAAGATTTGGAAAGGGATAGTTCGAAATAGAGCAAAGAACTCTAAAAGTTATTATGTAGATAGCACTATTATGCCTATTATGGATTTAGATGGTACTATTGTAGAGTATATCTCTTTAAGACATATAGTCACAGATATTATGAATCCCATCAAACAACTTACAAATGCGATTAAAAATTCACACGAACCGATGTTAGTATTTATGAAACTTGATAAATTTGAGATGATTGAAGAGTTTTATGATGGTGATACAATAGAGATGATTGAAAATGAAGTGCATAAATATTTTCAAGAGATATTTTCAGAATGTAATGATTTAGATACAGTGTATAAACTTGGAAATGGAGAGTATGCTTTTTTACTAGATTATACAAAATATTTGGATACAAAAGAGAATTTTATAGAGCATTTAAAGCAATATCAAGAAAGAATAAAAACTGATAAAATTGAATTAAAAGATATTGAATATGATGTAAAGATACTTATCTCATTAGTATATGAAAAAGAGAAAATTTTAGAATCAGCAAAGTTAGGTATTAAACAACTTTTAAAAACAAAAAGAGATTTTATAGTAGCTAATAGTTTAGCTAATATTGAACTTGTTAAAGCTAAAGAGAATATGAAAGTTGTGCATATGATAAAATCTGCTATAAAGCATTCTAAAATTGTTTCCTACTTTCAGCCTATTGTTGATAATAAAACAGAAAAGATTGTTAAATATGAATCTCTTGTACGTTTGATTGATAGTGATGATAAAGTTATATCTCCCTATTTTTTCTTAGAAACAGCAAAAAAAAGTGGTTATTACTCAAAAATTACAAATATTGTAATGGAGAATTCCTTTGCTATTTTAAAAAATTGTAATGTAGATATATCTATAAATTTATCAGCTATTGATATTGAAAAACAAGTTACGAGAGAAAATATTCTTAAATTATTAGAGAAAAATAAAGAGTATACTTCTCGAGTTGTATTTGAACTTTTAGAGGATGAAAGTGTAAAAGAGTTTGATGTAATCTCAAAATTTATTACAACAGTAAAAAGTTATGGAGTTAAGATAGCGATAGATGACTTTGGGGCAGGGTATTCTAACTATGAACGTTTATTAGATTATCAACCAGATATATTAAAGATAGATGGTTGTCTTATACGTGATATAGAAACAAGTAGTTATTCTCTTTCTGCAGTGAAAAGTATCGTAACATTTGCAAAAGAGCAAAATATTCAAACAATAGCAGAATATATAGAAAATGAATCTATCTTTAATATTCTAAAACTATTAGGTGTTGATTATTCTCAAGGTTATTATTTTGGGAAACCTAAACCATTGTTATAATGGATAATTAAAAAAATGGAAAAATCTTTAAAATTAATAGTAGTGGTAGCTTTTTTATATTTTACGACAGGTGTGGCTAGTCTTGAACTACTCAATGGAGTGACTATTGTCAATCTTGGTGTGTTTGTACCAGAAGGTATAGCACTTGCTTTTGCACTTCTTTTTGGGAAAAGGGTGTTGATTGGTATATTTCTTGGACAATTTATATTGGCTTATGTCAATGATATGGGTTTTTTAACGGCACTAGAGATATCTTTAATAAACTCATTAGAAGCATTATTAGGGATAATACTTTTCAAAAAATTTCATATAGATATTAGAGTTAAAACATTACGAGATATTTTAGGATTAGTGAGTATTGTTATTTTTGCTTTACAGCCTTTTAGTGCATTTTTTGGTTCAATAATTTTATTATTAAATGGTATAGTACCTTTTGAAAAATTTGTAATAACAATTTTTTCTTGGTGGTTTGGCAATGTAATGGGACAATTACTTTTTACACCGTTTATACTACTCTTTGTAACACATTTAAAAAAAATAGAATATAAAAATATTCTTATATATGGTATATTTTTTGGATTATATAACTATTTTTTAGAATATATTATAACAACAAATTCTTTTTTATTATTAATTGTAAATATTCCTCCTATTATTTATATAATAGCAAAAAAAGGGATGTTGTATGGAACATTTATGAGTATAATTATCGCTATTATCACATCGTGTTCTATCTATACAGGTATAACTATTTTTCCATCAGATACATTGTTGGAGATGTTAGTTAATTATAATCTTTTCGTATTGGTATATACATTTATAGTATTAATAGTGGGTGTATTGTTTGAAGAAAGAAAAGAATATGAACATGGGTTAGAAGAAAAAATAGCATTTGAGGTAAATAAAAATAGAGAGCAACAACTTATGATGATACAACAATCCCGATTGGCACAGATGGGAGAGATGATAAATATGATAGCACATCAATGGCGACAACCATTAAATAATCTATCATTAGTAAATCAAATATTAATTTTAAAATATAATAAAGGTAAACTTGATAGAGAAGCGATAGAATATTTTGAACTAAATTCACAAAAACAGATAAATTTTATGTCTACAACTATTGATGATTTTCGAGATTTTTTTCGAGCAGAAAAAATAAAAATAGAGTTTAATATAGTAGATGTTATAAATAATATTTTAAATATGACAAATCCAATATATGAAAGTTATCATATAGAGATAACATTTCATAAAGAGGAAGATAAAAATTATTTGAGTTTAGGTTATCCAAATGCTCTTGCACAAGCAATTATAAATATTATAAACAATGCAAAAGATGCTTTAATAGAGTTGGATAGCTCTGTAAAGAAAAAGATAGATATTATCTTAAAAAATGAAGATGGTATAATTAATTTAATAATTAAAGATAATGCAGGGGGAATTCCTCAAGATATTATAGAAAATATTTTTAATCCCTATTTTTCAACAAAAAAGGAAAAAAATGGCACAGGATTAGGATTGTATATGTCAAAAAGAATTATAGAGGAACAGATGAATGCAAAGATTACCGTTTCTAATGACATAGATGGTGCAATTTTTACTATATCCTTATAGTTTCTCTCTTTGGAAAACTAAATTTTTTAAACTTCGCTCTTCATCAAGACTTTTAAACTCTTTTAGATTTTCTAAACGTTTAATAAATTTAAAACTAGGTGCTAGTTCTTGTATAAGTTGAATGATAAAATTACTCTCTAAATCAGGAGAATTTAAACAAGCTAAAAGAATACAATCCTCACTTGCGATTTGAGGAAGCTTCATAATAAGTTTTCTATAATCTTTAGTAGCTTCAAAACTTCCTTTTTGAAAAGTTGGAGGGTCAATGATAATAAGATTATATGGGCCTTTTTTCTTAATACGAGAAAAAGATTTAAGAATATTATAGGGGTGAAAACTAACATTATGAGTATCTAAATCATTGAGATGATGATTTGCTCGTCCCGTAGTTAAAGCACCTTTACTCATATCGATATTTGAAATATGAGAAGCTCCACCAAGCTTTGCATAAAGCGAAAAAGCACAGGTGTAAGAAAAAAGGTTTAATACATTTTTATTTTGAGAATTTTCTTTTACAAATTGGCGACCATTCTTCATATCTGGAAAATATCCGTTATTACGATTTGAAAGAAGGTTGAGTTTAATTTTAATCCCATTTTCAACTACATAAAGATTATCACATAACTCTCCAACAATAATTTCAGTTGGAGAACCTTTAATATATCTTTTTTGTAGAACAATAGTTGTATGTCTAGTGTGGGATATAAATTCTTTAAGCATCGCTATAAGTTCAAGCTCTTTTAACTCTTTTATCTCAAAGTAGAGTGCTACACTTAAAATGGTATCAATAGAATCAATAGTTAAAAAGTTCCATCCTTCATAAACTCCACCACGTCCGTGAAATAGACGCTTAAATTCAAGAGAAACTCCTTTGCTATTTTTTTCTAATAGGGTTTGAATTGTTTGGATAGTTATCATTTTTATAGTTTATGCAAGTAAACTTTTAACAGATTGATTGATACGTTTACCATCAGCAAGACCAGCTAACTCTTTTGAAGCAACACCCATAACTTTACCCATATCTTTCATAGTTGTCGCACCAACTTTTTCAATAACTTTTTTTATAGCCACTGTTAATTCATCATCGTTTAACTGTTTTGGAAGATACTCTTCATAAAATTGAATTTCATCGAGTTCAATCTGCATTAAATCTTCACGACCAGCTTCTTTATATTGGTGTGCTGATTCATTCCCTTTTTTTACCTTGTTTTGAATAATTTTCATTACATCTTCATCACTAAGTTCACGTCTTTCATCAACTTCTATCTGTTTAAAAGCACTTGTCAAAAGACGCAAAGCATCTCTTTTTTTATTCTCTTTTGCTTTCATCGCATCTTTTACGGCACTGTTAATTTTTTCTCGTAGGCTCAAAGCTTTTCCTTTGTACTATTTTGATACCATTATAGCAGATGTAAATAAAATGTATCTTCAAAAATATAGTTTATATAAGGTGTACAATAGTGAAGAAAATAATCTACGATGGAGTGGAGTTTTTGAGAGTAAAAAAATAAAAAAGAGAGAGATGATGAAGATAAAAAATATTTTAATAATGTCAGTACCATTCTATATAACATTTTTTATGAATGGGTGTACATCGGATTTAGTTGAACCTGAGATAGATTTTAAACCTCCTGTTTATGTTGAACAGATGCCAGCACGAGAAGATGAAACAGATTATATCTCTACTGGTAGTATATTTGGTCAAGGAGATTCTCCTCTTTTTTCTGACCATAAAGCTATGCATATTCATGATATTGTTACTGTTACTATCTCTGAAAGAGTAGATAGTTCTAGTAGTTCGGCAAAACAGTTGAGTGAAGCAGATAGTCGAACATTAGGTGGAGGTGTTTTTAGTTCAGCTGGTGATAATTCAGCTGTAAATAATTATGTAAATAAATTAAATGGTGTTGCAAATGTTGGTTTTAATTCTAAATCAGAAAATGCTTATAAAGGAAAAGGGAGTGCAACTAAAAATGCTACTTTTACGACAACGGTATCAGCTAGAATTGTAAAAGTTTTAGTGAATGGGAATTATTTTATATCTGGACGTAGAGAAATATTAGTAGATGCACAAAAACAGATTATTCAGATAAGTGGGGTAATCCGTCCTTATGATATAGACCAAAACAATAATATAAGGTCATCACAAATCAGTGATGCTAAAATTCTTTATAAAACACAAGGAGATGTAAATGAATCAACAAAACAGGGATGGGCATCTAAAATTATTCAAGCTATTTGGCCATTTTAGTATAATATTTCTTTTAGGAAGTAGTAGTTTAATTGCAGGTTCTTTTGAAAATTTTAAACGTTCTCAAATAGATGCTTTTACAAAATATACAGATGCCGAAGATGCTAAGTTTAAAATTTTTTTAGAGAAGCAGTGGAAAGAGTTTAATCTTTATAAGGGAAAACCTCTTTATGAAAAAGCAAAACCTAAAAAAACAGAGATAACACAACCGATGGAGATAAAATCGGTTGGTCCAAAAGTGATGGTTGCAGTAAAAAGAGTAAAACAAAAAGCTAAAGAAGAGAGTATACAAAAAAGTAGAATAGTTGTTAAAAACAATACTCTTTTCGTAGAACCTAAAACAATAGTGCCTATTAAAATACATAAAGATATAGAGTTTAATTTTTATGGGACAATGGTTGGTTTTAATATCGATAATAAGATGAAAAGTGCGAAATTTTATCCAACAAATCAGAAGGGAATAGGAAATTTCTTTGATACAGTAGCATCAAGTGAATATAAATTTTTATTAATAGATTTGAAAAAAACTATATACGATATGAATCTTAATGATTGGGCTGTTTATCTTCTAGTGAACAAATTAAGTGAGCAACTTTTTTCTAAACGAGATAATAAAAATCTTTTTAGTTGGTTCATTTTCAATAAGCTAGGTTATGCTGTAAAAGTTGGATTAGCCAATAGACATATTGTGTTGATGCACTACTCTAAAAAGATTATATATTCGACACCAAATTATATATTTAATAAAAAAAGATATTATGTAGTAGCAAATTATGCTAAAGGAAGTGTTGGTAATCTTTATTCTTATGAACAAAACTATCCAAATGCCACAAAACCTTTAGATTTAGCATTAAAAACATTACCAAATTTTGTAAATGCACCTAGAACTAAAGTTTTAAAATTTAATCAACTTGGGAAAGAGTATAGTATAGAGTATGATTATAATCAAAATTTATTAGATTTTATGGCAACATATCCACAAGCTGATTATGCAACATATTTTAATACACCTCTTGAAAAACAAACATACAATACTTTAGCTCGTAGTTTAAAAAAATATCTTGATGGAAAACAAGCTAGTAGTGCTATAAATTTTGTACTTAATTTTGTACAAAATGCTTTTCAATATGAGGTAGACCAAGCACAATTTGGACGAGAAAAAGTTATGTTTGCACAAGAAACACTTTACTTTAATAACTCAGATTGTGAAGATAGAGCGATACTTTTTGCCTATCTTGTAAAAAAAATATTTAAAATAGCTGTTGTCGGTGTAAAATATAGTGACCATATGGCAACAGCTCTTTATATTCCTTTAAAAGGGGATAGTGTAAGAGTTAAAAGCCGTAACTTTATTGTAGCTGACCCTACTTATATAAATGCAAATATTGGTCAAAGTATGCCAAAATATCGTTCACAAAGACCAGATAGTTTTGTCTTTGTAAATCCATTTGAAAAGATTTCTAAAGAGTAACTATCTTCGCTCCAAATCCACCTAGATGTTGCGGTGCATCTTCAAACTTTCTTACTCGTGGATGAGCGATGAGGAAGTTTTTAACAGCATAGGAGAGTTTTCCTGTGCCTATACCGTGGTATATGATAACTTCATCCCAACCATTTACAAGCGA
>Ga0256827_10002925_pt1 | contig 10938 bp, 14 predicted proteins | sample CV84metaG_FD_185977 | JGI IMG/M metagenome (GOLD analysis project Ga0256827, IMG submission 185977) | Hydrothermal vent microbial communities from East Pacific Rise, Pacific Ocean - CV84 | ecosystem: Environmental > Aquatic > Marine > Hydrothermal vents | place: Pacific Ocean: East Pacific Rise...
TTTTTTAGAGTTGTTTTCAGTGACAATACCAAGGAGTTGAGCAAGGGAGATAAGGGTCTCTTCACTTACGCGCTGTATTCCCTCATCAAAACCATCTTCGCCAAAGTAGTGACGGATGGTTTGGTTGAGTTTAATAAATTTCTTTTTCTTAGACATGGGGTAGTGTAGTTAGTTTTGGGTTAGCTTTGGATTAGTTTTAGGTGACATTACTGAAGTTTTGTAGATAAGTTTATATTACAGTGATAATAGCAAAAATCTTTGTTAAAATCTACGAAAAATATAGAGTATATTATGGACAAAATATTTCCAGATGAGTGGACGCAGGAACAGTTTTTACGTGAAAAAGCACGTTTAGAAGAAGAAGGTATTAAAGTACTTTTAGTCGACACTATCTTAACCCCGATAGAAAAAGCCGAAACGGTTGTTTATAACCCTTTTGAGTTAAAACAAGCGCCGGATGGTTCTGTCTTTGTCTTTTATTGCGATAGTGGTAAGGCAACGCACGATAGACTAAAAGAGTATAAAGAACGCTTTCCAAAACATCACTGTCTCTCTTTAAAGGGTGGACGTGGGTATTGGCGTAAAAACATGCAACTTCTTCCTGAAATGTTAAAGAGCGATGATGTCTAAAGACTATACCGAGTATCTTGACCGTTTTGTTGTTTGCTTGGAGGAAGAACGCTTTTATGATGCCCATGAAGCACTCGAAGAGGTCTGGTTTCCACGACGTTTTGAAGATGAGGAGGAGATGAAACTACTTAAAGGCTTTATTAATGCAGCCGTTTCTTTTGAACTAACAAAACGAGGACGACTAGATCCAGCGACACGTGCTTGGAAGAATTATGAGAAGTATCGACCCCTTTTAGATGCATTTAATTCTGTCAACACAAGTTATTATAAAGTACTTGCACTACGCCTTGAAAAGATGCGTGAGTCAAAGATTTAAATTGTATGATTTTGTGATAGAAATGAAGCGATAATTAGCTAAAATTGCGGCATTAATTTTTACAGGAGTGTGAAATGGCTGATATGACAGACATAGATAAAGTAAGTGATCAATTAGTAACAGGTATGAGTAAGTATTATGACTTAGCGATACAGTATGGAACAGAGTATGGTCTAAAGATTATGGGTGCGCTACTCATCTTCTTTATTGGTAAGATGATAGCATCAAAACTACGTTTGGGTTTAACAAAAGCCTTGCATCATCATAACGTTGAAAAGACATTGGTTGAGCTCTCAAGCAGTTCCCTTTACTATGGTCTTATGGCAGTTATCTTACTGGCAGCGATGGGTCAGCTTGGTATTGAGACTACGTCATTTATGGCAATTCTTGGTGCTGCTGGTCTTGCTATTGGTTTGGCACTAAAAGATACGCTCTCTAATATTGGTGCAGCTGTTGTTATTTTGGTCTTTCGTCCATTTAAAGTGGGTGACTACATCAATGCTGGTGGTGCAGAAGGTACAGTTGATAAGATTAGTCTTTTTACAACGACCATCTCTCCTGTAGACAACCGCCTCATCATCGTTCCCAATGCAGCGATTGCAGGTGGAAACATTACTAACTTTTCATCCAAGCCTGTACGTCGTGTTGATCATGCGGTAGGTATTGGTTATGGCGATGACATTAAAAAAGCAAAAGATGTAATGTACGACGTTATTGCAAAGAGCGCGCATACCCTTAGTGATCCTGCGCCTTTAGTAGCAGTGACTGACCTTGGTGACAGCAGTGTTAACTTTACGGTACGTGCATGGGTGAAATCAGCTGACTATTGGGATGCTTACTTTGAGATTATTGAAGAAGTTAAGCTTGCCCTTGATGAGGCCGGAATTAGTATTCCATTCCCTCAGATGGATGTTCACATGGATAAAGCGGAGGTCACAAATGAAAAAGATAGTTAATATATTAATTGTATTTGGTCTAGTTACAGCTCTAAGTGCAGCTGATGAAGAGAAGATGACGACGCATGCGGAGTTGAGTTATGCCAATACTGGTGGTAATACAGAGTCACAAGACGTTGCTGGAAACTTAAAGATGAAACTACCAATGGGTAATAATGCTCTACGTTTTGTGGGCAATGTACTTTATTCGGATACAACGTCATATGATGAGAATGGTACTTTTGAAGATAACCTACGTACAAAAAACCGTTGGGATGCTGAAGGAAATTACGATTATAATTTCAATAAAGTTATCGCTTTTAACTACATCCTTGGTGGCAAGGGTGATGAGTTTTCGACATTTGAGTATCAGGTTTATACGGGACCAGGTGGGATTGTAACTGCTGTCAAAAATGATGAGCACGACTTAAAGTTTCAAGCCAATGTTCTATACCTTTGGGACAGACTTCGTAAGGACACATCTACTACACCGATAACAGATGCATATATGCATGACTATGCAGGTTATCAAGCTTCTATGGATTATGTTTTTCAGTTCACAAAGTCTGCCAAGTTTATTCAATACTTGATGTACCGAAGTGAATTTGGAGACAGCTCGAACTACTTTGCCAAATCAAAGAGTGCGCTAGAGAGTAAAATCAGTGATGTCTTTTCTATGGGTTTAAGTTACACAATTGACTATACCAACAACAAAGCAGATGATGTACGCTCATATACAGACAGTGTATTCCTTGCTTCTATCATCGCAGACTTCTAGGAAGTTGACTTACGCTATTAACAGCTAATACTGTTATAATCTCGTTCATTTTTTATGAGCGAGACTTCTATGTTTAAACCCCTTTTTTTTCTTTTAATTTTTATAACTTCTCTTGAAGCAGTCAAATATATTGCAGCTAATGAAGTAGGTCTTAGACCGGGTATCGCCGGTAATGTCCAAGCCTCTATTAATAACCAACGGGGCAATACGGATAAAGATGAGTATGATGCGAGTGCTCGTATAAGTTATGACAACAATCGAACCTATGTGACATGGCTAGAGTTTTCATATGCTTATGGGCAAGCCTCTGGTATTGAAAATGAGAACAAGGCTTTCTTGCATTATCGGTTTTTACATACACTCTTTGCTACTGACTGGAACTGGGAAGCATATGTGCAAAATGAAGGGGATGACTTTCGTCAGATTCAACGCCGTCTCTTAGGTGGAGGAGGCGTTCGTTGGCGTTTTTACCACAGTGATGCTTTTGGTCGTATATATGTTGGGTTAGGTGCTTACTATGAGTATCTTAACTATACGGATCCCGAGATAGACCCTAAAGAGTACAATTCCCGTCTAAACACCTATCTTATGTACACGAAGAAGTTTGGTAAAGATGCTCGAATTAGTTTGGCATCTTACTATCAACCTAAACTAAATGATTGGAATGATCACTACATCTATAATGCAGCTTCACTTTTAGTCTATGTGTATGGTTCGATCTACCTAAAGATGTCCATTAGTTACGCGTATGACACGCAGCCTGCTATTGGTGTAGAGAAGCAAGATATGCAGCAGTTAAGCTCTATCGGCTGGAAATTTGGTGCTAAGTCGAATCGATAAAAAGGCGAGTGCAGCAATAGCCGCTGCATATAAAAAGAGTAAGCTCGGCCATAGCTCGTAGATGTATCCTGCACTAATCGCACCAATAAATCCACCAAGACCATAGCTAATACCAAAAAAGAACTGCTGTGCCAACTTACGTTCACTGTACAGTGCATAAAGATAGCTAATAGAAGCGGTATGAAAGAGCGCGAAGCTAAAGGCGTGTAGACTCTGTGCAAAGTAAAGAATGATGAGGTTGTCTGCAAAGAGGTAGGTTAGTAACCAACGTATAACTGTAATGAGAAGGGAAAACTCTAAAAGTTTTAAGAGGTTGTTTTTAAGAAGTGGCCCTTGGAAGTAAAAGAGAACGATCTCCGCAATAACACCAAAACTCCAGAGGTAGATTGTCGTCTGTAGCGAGATGCCATGTGCGGTCTCATAGATGGTAAAGAAATTATAGAATGGACCGAAACTGACTTGCATAAGAGTGAGTCCAAGCCATAGTGGCCAATGGGCTAAAATATTTAGATGTTTACCTTCAATACTTTCTGGTGTAGCAACGTTTTTACTGTCTACATGGGCAATGCCATAAGCAAACAGAACTGTAGCTCCAACTACAATTAGTAAAAAGAGTAGTGCGGTTTGTGGGACATCGAGAAATTTTACTAGGAGTAAGGCGACTAAGATAAAACCAATAGAGCCAAAAAGACGAACCTTACCATATGACTCTTTCCCTATCAATGCAAGAGAGATCACTTCTATATAAGGTAAGATAAGACTCATGCCCATACCCATAAAGATATTACTCAGTAGCAGTAGCCAGAAGTGCTCAAGTGTCCAAAAGAAAGAGAGCGTGGAGACCATTAATAGTACTAAGGCGCTGTTAAAGGTTTTCAGGTCTAGTTTGATTCCTTTTAAAAAAAGGAAAGGAAGTCCAAAACGAACGAGTGGGCCTGCTGCGAAGATGATACCTATCTCTGAAGGGGTATAGCCAACCATAATAAGTACCTTGGGTAAAAAGATGACATAGATAGCCACAATAGCAAAGTAGAAAAAATAGAAGGTAGCGATTAAAGCAGGCATCGTGTGTTTAGGATTTATAGATGAGTGTAGTACGTGCTATAAGGTCAGGAAGCATACGTTTGTCTTTTCTAAAAAGACCCCATAGGTAGCCAAAGAGAAAGAGTGAAAGCAAGTAGCTAAAAAAACGTGTGATGAGTTGTAAGTAACTTGGCCGTTGTAAGGTCTTAACATCGATAATCTCTATACCCGCCATCTTCATACCTGGTGTCTGGCCAGTAAGTTTCCATAAAAGTACAAAGGTAGAGATGTAGAGTAGAAACTGTACTACAGAGGCCAAAGGGTTAGGTGCATGTTGTTGTGCTGTTTGTGTCTGCATTACGGCATCACTAAAACCAGCACTCTTCATCTGATCGTAGCCAAAAAATATCATAATAATGATGGTGATGGGAATCCCAATCATAAAAATATCAGTAGTGAAGGCCATTGTCCGGCTCCAAAAACCAGCGTGGTTTAGTGTGCTAACTGTTGTTGTATTGGTAAGGTTCTTTTTTTGTTTTGTTTCTCGCCATCGCATACGCGCATTATAGCACTCTTCAAACATAAAGGTAGCAAAAGTAATGGTTAATGAGGGGTAAATGTTTACAATTGATTAGTGTAGATGCCCTATACTTTTACTACCTCAGTGATTAAGAGCTCTTAAAGAGACTCTGAAAATTATTATTGAGTTTTTCATTTTTCGCCTTAGGCTTCCTACCTTTGGCACACTCCTTAAGTTCAAAGTTTGGCCGGGTTTCTTTCATTTTCCCGTGTCAGCGTATTCTCCTATTTATATCTAATAACAATATAAATTTATTGACTTTCTCTTATGATTCATCACTATACTATATTAATTTTACTTATATACCATAAAGACTATCTTCTTATATGGAATAGAAACATCCTATGATATACTTGAGTCAACTATGATAAAAGGATTGTGATGATGAAAAAAGTAGTGTTGGCATTAGCCGTGGGAAGTATGCTGTTTATAAGTGGATGTAGCTCTTATCCTGAGACGGATGAAGGAGTTGCAGAGGCAGTTTGCAGTGCTTTTAAAAAGGGTGACCTAGAGGCAGCTAAAACGTATATGAGTGCGGACGCTTTGGTTAAAACAGAAGCTAATGAGGGTGAGATAAAAAAGTTTTTTGCCCTACCTCAATTTCAACAGAAGGCGAGAGGTTTAGACTGTCGTAAGTCTAAGAAGCATGAAAACCTTGGTGAAGGTCATGAACGTTTCTACTTTGGTGAGTTTAATGTGGAGATTAAAAAGATCGATGGGAAGTGGAAACTACTAAGTTAACTACACTTTCTTTATAGAGTCTCTAGCGTGCTAGGTGACTCCTACCTATCCCTCTAAAATGCGATATAATTACGATGATTTATAGATACTATTTTTGTAATATACTAGACTATTGTAAGGAACTTATATCATGATGCTCGCAAAATATTCTGCTAATGGTAATGACTTTGTACTCTTTCACGCCTTTGATAAAAGGGATCGTTCGGCCTTGGCCATAGAACTTTGTAACCGTCAGTCCGGTGTGGGAGCAGATGGCTTGATCGTTCTTATTCCTCATGATACACTTGATTTTGAGTGGGAGTTTTACAATGCAGATGGCTCAACAGCTGAGATGTGTGGTAACGGATCACGGGCTTGTGCGCATTATGCTGTACGTTTTGGACTCGCTTCTGAGCAGATGAGCTTTTTAACTGAAGCAGGTGAGATCAAAGCCGTGGTTGATGGCGAGATGGTACAGAGCGATCTAACTCCACCTCTCATCAAAGAACGTGCTATTGAGCATAATGGCAAGCAGTGGTGGATCGTTGACACGGGTGTGCCACACCTTGTTACCTTCGATGCTGACATAGAGAATTTTGATATTGCAGAGGCACGTGAACTTCGTCATAAGTTTAACGCTAATGTAAATATTGCTAAAGTTTTAGGCGATGGCAATTTACGTGTTCGTACGTATGAGCGAGGGGTTGAAGATGAGACCTTGGCCTGTGGTACGGGGATGGCCGCCTGTTTTTATAGAGCAAATCAAGAGGGGTGGATAGGTAATAGTATAGAAGTCTATCCTACTAGTGGGGATACACTTTATCTTGGGTTGGTTGATGGAACCATCACCTTCAAAGGTAAGGTGACACCAACTTTTACAACCACCTGGAAGTAAAAGTTTCAGCTTCGGCGCACTTTGCGTCCAACTCAGACACTCCACGTGCACTAGTACGCTATCGGTCTGAGTTAAACACAACCTACACCAAATCTGAAACTTTTACGAGAACAGTTGTTTTTTACGATGCGCTTTGCTGTTGTGAAATTTTTTCAAAAGTAAAAGTACCTGTCATTCCGGACTTGATCCGGAATCTACGAGCAAAAACCTTCCATAAAGTTAAGACTTTATTAAGATGAACTGCGTCATCTTAGCACTTAGCACTTAGCACTTAGCACTTAGCACTTAGCACTTAGCACTTAGCACTTAGCACTTAGCACTTAGCACTTAGCACTTAGCACTTAGCACTTAGCACTTAGCACTTAGCACGATTATTTTTCTGCGCCACACTTACCATTGTTCTCTGCACCGCATTTTTTAGCTTCATTTTTCTCGCCGCCACATTTACTTGCTTTGCCGGAACCACACTTAGCCGATGGGTTTTTTGCACCATCTGTATTCGCTTCTTTGTCTGCACACCCTACAAAACCGATAACGCTTAGTGTAAGTAAGGCTCCAAATAGTAACTTTTTCATGTATAACTCCTATGTTTTTAATATGGAGTTAGTATAGTAGGATATAAGAAAAATGAATGTGATGAGGATTACATAAGGAAAAAAATAATATAAAATAGTGTTTAAAGACGCTTTTGTTTGACTAGTGAGAGTACCATAGCAAGAGAATAACCATCATTCTCATAGCCATCTTCCACGCAAGATTCACACTTGTCTCCTACATCACACTCTCCACAATCAAGTAGCTCTTGCATGTTTTGGATATTGTTTTTTTTGATTCCTTCTGCAATCTCTAACATACTTTTAGAATTACAGACACATATCTCACGTTCTTTATCAAACATAGGATTCTCTTTATATTGGTTTCTCTGAGTAGTTAAAATGGGGTATACAGAGAGTATTGATTTTTGTATCATACCAAAAGTTGCGCTATAAATTCTAGGTAGGTCTATTTCTCATGTCTTCAAGATTTTTTGTTGATAATATCCTGCTAGAATATATGCTCTATTATGTCACTTCAAGGATTATATATGTCAGATAAAATGTATCAACTTGCGATTATAGGTGCCGGTCCTGCAGGTATCGCGGCGGCTGTTGAGTGTTATCTCTTAGGTATGCGAGACATCATCTTGATCGAAAAAGATGAAAACCATAATGCGACCATTCGTAAGTTTTATAAAGACAATAAACGTGTTGATGTTGATTGGAAAGGTCAAAAGGTAGAGCTTGACGGCAATATCTACTTTATAGATGGTACCAAAGAGAGTACCTTAGACTTTTTTGATGAAGTCTTAGAGAAGCACTCCGTAGAGCTTAAAACACATACCGAAGTGCAGAAGATTACAGCCCATGAAGATCACTTTGAAGTAATGATAACGGGGGGGTCTATCTTAGCAAAACACGCCGTCGTGACTATTGGTCGTATGGGCAAACCCAACAAGCCAGACTACAAGATTCCGAGTAGTATTAAAAAGCAGGTTGCCTACACACTTGAGAGTTGCTCATTGGATGAGAAAGTGATGATCGTTGGCGGTGGTGACTCAGCCATAGAGTATGCTGTTGATCTGGCACATAAAAATGATGTCACCATCTGTTATCGTCGAGAGAACTTTAGACGGGCTAATCCAACCAACCAAAAAGATATAACAGATGCCGTTGAAAGTGGATCTGTACGCCCTGTCTTGGGCGTTAATATTACAGCCCTAGAAGATGACAATGGCAAGGTGAAGGTGATCTTGGATGATGGAGAAGCTGAGAGTTATGATCGTGTTGTCTACGCAATTGGTGGGACAACACCGAGTGCATTTCTGACCTCTTCAGGTATAGAGATAGAAGATGGTAAGCCGGTACACGATGAGAACTATATGAGTAATGTTGAGTGGCTTTATGTGGCGGGAGATATTACGCAAGAAAGTGGGGGCTCTATAGCCCTAGGACTAAATCATGGCTTTGCAATAGCAAACCACATTTTAAAGACTTAGCTTCGGTGTAATTTGCACTTCAGCTCGCCTCTCTGCGCACACAAGTGCGCTATCGGGATCGCTTCTGCACAACTTACACCAAATCTAAGCCTTTAACTCAAGCTTTTGTTTAAGATGCGCTTTGCTATCTTTTTATAATTCAACATTCAACATTCAACATTCAACATTCAACATTCAACATTCAACATTCAACATTCAACATTAATAATGATCATATACCCATGAGACGATCTCATCTAGATCTTCAGAGCTTACTTTTCCTTTTTGTGAGGGCATTGTTCCGAACTGGACGTAGCAGTTGACGTGGCAGATGCCTTTGTCGATGCTGGGTTCTAAGATGTAGTCTTTCATGAAGGCGGTGATGACGGCTTTCTGGACATCTTCATCATCTACTTTTACAACGATGAAGGCTTTCATACGCTCCATAACTACACTAATTGGTGGTGCTTTAATGTGTTGTTTTTGGGCTTTCATCTGCTCGAAGGTGATATGTTGTTTGAAGTGACAACTGACGCAGTGTGCGTCAAATAGTGCTTCGGATGCATAGAGTGAAAATGAAAAGAGTATAAGAATAAATGATTTCATAACGCAATAATAGCAGGGGATTATAAAACATAACTAAAAGAAACAATACTAGGGAGTGAAAGGACTTCACCTAGGAAAATAGGGCTAGTTTTTGTGTTAGTTAAATGCTTTTGGAATTGTGTCTGGACTTGGTTCTTTGTGGATGAGTTTAATGAGTATCGTGACAACGATAACTTGGAACAGTGCGGCAAGAACAAAGGCGAAGTAATGAAGCTTGTCAATACTATCACTATGGTACGCGATGGTTGCTACGGCGATGAGTAGGGTAAGTGGCATAGAGTGACTTAGCCCTAACAAAATGGCAGCGCGAAAACCAAGAATATTTTTAAAGACGAGGGCTCCGACAACACGCATAATAATCATTGCCGCTGTGATCATTAAGGCCTTAGTGACGAGACCTTCCATAAAGAGATAGTCAAGGTTAAAGGTGGTTCCGATATTGATGAAAAAAACAGGGATCAAAAAGCCAAAACCAAAACTAGCGAGGCGGTGGGGAAGGTCTTGTTTGTGCGTAAAGAAGGTAGGAATGAACATCCCCGCTATAAAGGCACCAAAAGCAAGTTCAAGATGAAGGTAGAGCATAACGGAGACTAAGATAAACAAGATACCAAGGGAAAGTCTAAGATCCTGTTCTTGGTTGTCTTCGTGAGGCATAAGAGCCGTCCCCACCTCTGGAAACCACCAAAAGAGAAGTTGTAAAGCACGAAACAGAAGATAGATGATGACAATAAAGAGTACAAGTGCACCCATAGACTTCATAAAGGCAAGACCAAAACCCTCTTGCAAAGCAGTCGAAGTCAGTGTTAGTGCCGCAATACTAATAACCTCACCAATACCTCCTGCGGTCATTCCTAGTGTTAGCCATGGAGTCTTACCATACTCTTTTGAGAGGGTGACAACAAGGCCAACAGAGATGAGCGGAAGAAGTACAATAAAGATCTTTCCTAATCCAAAATAGAAGGTAAAGATGATGGAAAAGAGGTAAAGTAGTGCAAGGTAGAGCAAGATACGTCGTATCAAAGTTCGGTCTGTTCGGAGTACTTTTTTGATGTCAACTTCGGTACCGGCGATAAACATGAGGTATAAAAAGCCTACTTCTGCCACTAACTCAAAAAGATAATTGTGATGAAGTAACCCAGCATAGGCAAATACCGCGCCTAAGATAATCTCTATAGGGGTCGTTGGCATCTTAATAAGCTTCGCAATAAAAGGCGAAAAGATGACGATTAGTGATAAAGAGATGAGGAGGGTTACATTATCAAGCATAAGAAGATTATAGCGAGTTATAAGCGTGAGTAGCTTATCTCTTAGCTACTTTTATTTGACCTTTTTTGCGACGTCAAAACCAAGGCTTTTTAACATCTCAAGATCACTCTGTTTGTCGCGTCCTTGTGTCGTTAGGTAGTTACCAATCACAATGGAGTTTGCACCCGCTTTGAAGATTTCTGTTTGACGAGTGCCAAACTGTAGTTCACGGCCACCTGCCACCATAATACGCTCTGCGCCACTGATGATGGTGCGTGCTAAAGTGATCAGTTCTAGTGCCTCATCGACTGTTAGTGGGTTTGGTTGCAGTGGAAGTGCAGGGTTATGGTGGTAAA